>Ga0210059_1007056_pt1 | contig 17920 bp, 7 predicted proteins | sample Ectturendosymbi2_FD_188042 | JGI IMG/M metagenome (GOLD analysis project Ga0210059, IMG submission 188042) | Ecteinascidia turbinata endosymbiont from Florida, USA - Sample 2 (SPAdes) (version 2) | ecosystem: Host-associated > Tunicates > Ascidians > Unclassified | place: Key West, Florida... | reverse complement strand
TGAGTTGCAAGCCTTGTCTTCTTAACTTTCAGCGTTTTCAAAGTTGTGTATCATGAACACCCTTTTGCATTTCCTCCTTCTGCTATTTCAGTTATGCCGTAGTCTCAGGAACATACCCTTGGGTGTATCTTAGGCAAATCAAAAGTGATTATCACGGTTGGCTGAGTATGATGACGTCATCAGGGGCCCTCTTTTTTGTCTTTCCTCGGTCCCCCCAACCCTAAACCCACCACTGTATATAACCCATAATATTTAGCGCAATGTTGTCAGCTTCCATACATGTATTACTCAAGTTGCTTATGGGCATTTTTTCATAAAAACGAATTGTTGATATTTATAACTTCAACAGAAAAAATGAAACTTTTTCAGTGAAAGAAAAAAATTTTTTGTGAAAAAAACGCAATAACCAAGATTTCGCTGAAAACACGCCACATTTTCCAATGTACTTCTCCACCCTTGTTTGATGCTCTCTTACCCCATAGCACCCATTAAGATGAACTTATGTGGGTCGCTAGCGACGTCTTTAGGTAAGAATGAGCGGAGATGAACTTAAAGGGTTATGATTGTTTGCAAAAGATTTGATAAGGTTAATTTATTTAAAAAATTGAAATCCCCCCTAAGAAATACTGCAGCCATTTGAATGAACCTTTGCAAAAACTTATCTTTGTACGAGAAATGGAGTTTATAACGCAGACAACCAACGGTCATGTCAACAAGCAATAAGTTCTGAAAAGTTTTCCATGTAAAAAGATAATTTATTGCTACAGGTATTTATTCTTTCACGCTCGAACTAAAATGTAAGGTGAACTGTTGCACAAGATGCACGTGGTTTTGTACACACTGATGTTGCTCAGCTTTCCGTAAAGTCTCCTTGGTGAGAACAGCCGGAATTGGGCAATGAAAAATAACCAATGTTGCTTAAGTTCATGAAGCGCGCGGTAAACAGGCTGTGTCATTACTGCCAGTTGCAAAGCCACAACGTCGGCACAATCCTTTCTGGGATGGGGTAAGTTACAGTTTCCTTGTTAAGAGCCAAATGAAAGGTAGTTGACTTATACCTGAACTTGTCGAGACGCGCAACAGCATTTGAAAATCAAAAGATAAAGGGTCAGTTCGTTCCATCCCTGCATCATCCCATGATACAGAATGCTTCATGGGCGATTATAGAAACCACCTGGTCGTTTGCCAAACAAGGAAAGCAGCTTGATCTGCAAAGGTCTTCCATAACGGCGGCAATGTACATACAAGCTAAAATAATTGCAGCAAATATATGAAAAGTGCGTCAGAGCATATGAAGCAAATGGAATTCTACGATGGCACAGTGGGTTGCTAAGAGCATGATATCCACAATGTTGTCAGCACAGCAATCAGAATCGACGTTCCCACTGTGGTCACTTTCGAGCAGCCTTTGAAAAGGACAGAATTAATTTATAAAACTTTATGAACACATTTTTATGCAAATGATAAACGCACGTTAAATATGCAACAATTGCAGTGATATTTCAATAGAAATGAATCTTCAGTCTGGATGAAAACGAAACAAAAACGTTTTTGTTCATAATGATTAACCTTTTTATACAAACAATTTTTTTCCATAAATCTGCTCCTGAACAACAAAACTCTGTGGAAACTTTTCGCAACCAAACAGTGAAAATTCTAGAGATTCCAAGGAATGTTTTTGGTTTCTGCAAGGAAGGTCTATTTCGAGCGAATCATCACTGTCGTTTACAGGGAAATATGAGACAATGGCTCCAAATACCATTGCTCTAATCAGTTTCACCTTCCTTCTCAGCAAATACCTATTTTTTGGCTTCTCGACATCTAGTGGTGTAGGAACTGGAGGTGCAGGCGCATCCCCGAAATTATGATTTGTAAAACATTTGGACAAAATCTGGAAACAATAAGCCTCATTCAGCTACGTCTGAGGTTCCTAGCTTACAACAACAGCTGGAATGGGAATGGAAAACCTTAGAACTGTGAGACAGATGCTCAGAGTACTGAGTGAGCTGGTTTCCGACAAAGTTGCACAGCCTAGCGATACTTTTTTTCAGTTGGATTATTAAGAACCAAATTTAAAGTAGCAAACTTTCTATTTCAAATCTATGTCAATATGTTAGAGGAAAATGTAATGTACCAACTTTGTAGGGAGAAAGTTTGCTGCATAAAAGTTGTTTGAGCAAATGTGGGGAAATTCGGGCAAAATATCTTTCGCACACCCAAAAAATTGCCTGCTCCTACACCTGCCATGTTTCTCCGATAATAAGACAGAGTTTTTATTAATCTTCATTCCGAAATTTGCACTAGGACTTATTTTAGGCGGATGTCTTATTTTGATATATCAAAAAATAAAGTTACAAAGTAAAAATTAAGAGATTTCTAAATAAACAGAAATTACGAAAAACAATCTACATTTACTTATCATTAACATGTTTTTTTATTCAGAAACTCGTTAAAAATTTATTCAAAAGCAATCATATCATCATCCTCTGGAATGTCTTGCAGGTCATCGGTTTCCAAAATTCCAGCAGAGTTTTCGAATGATGTGATTGGCTGATATTAAGGAAGCTGTGTAGTCACCAGTCAACTAGGGCTTACTTTAAGGGTAGGGCTTATACTTAAATCATCCTCAAAAATCACGCTCGGTCGGGTAGGTCTTATTATCGGGGAAACACGGGAATGTCGGCGTCCACCACACGACACACTGCAAACGATAAATGTTAAGGCCTGTTCTAGTTTTCCATTCCCCCTCGAATGTCAGTTCTGGATTCGCCCCTGTTCTTATTTGCGCTGGACATTTTACAGCTGTTCACTTCGCTTTTCAGTGTGATAGGGATTTTTCGACTTACCGCATGTTGTGTCTTCATCAGGGGGCTTATCGTAGGTGCATGCACATCTGTAGTCTTTGCTAGTGCCGTAGACATACGGGACACCGTAGTAGGTCTGCAAAGATGACCAAAGTCTGCGATACGTGAAGTTCGAGAAATTGCTGCACGTTCTTCCCACACCCTCAACAACCACGACTCTGTCTAACTCATAGGTTCTCAAAGTGGGGTCCGCGGATCCCCAGGGGGTGAAAAAATTGGTGTTTGGGGGTCCATCAAGTGACAAAAAATTCAAGAAATTAAGAGTGATAAATAGTTTGAAAATATGTCCGCAGTAAAGCAACAATTCTTAATCTCTCCTTTGGCTATTTGCTGTTTTGTATTCCTGAGTACGTAGTCCAACTTATTTAGACGTTTTGAGCATAAGCATCACGGTAATATGAAAGGTCATTGTTACCTAACTGAAGCTGGTTGTAAATCGTCATTGTTACTTCACAACTACAAAAGTCAACAGAACAATAGAAAGACAAGTCAGCCATCTTAGCATAAACACATGCTAGCTATAACCAGGGCTACCATACCGTCCTTATTTGTAAGATTTGTCCTTAGTATGAAGGGGACTTTCTTAGAAAACTTCATTGTACTTGGTTCTAAGACATGTACTCATTTTGGACTTGCGTCCTTATTTTATCTTATTCTCAGCAATAATGTCAGAAAGCGATTTGAAGCAGCAAACGATTTAGAATTTTATTTCTACTTCCCTGGCCAAAGGTTTAGGACCACCACGTAAATAGTGAACATTTTATGTTAACAGGTTGTATGAGGCTGCCGTATTCATCTGATAGCTTGTTACAATCACTTCTATTAAATACAATCTCATACATGCAAGGGTGTAGTGGGGCGGGAACGCGTGGAAACGGCGTTCCTACACCTTTTTCATGGTTTTCTTTAAAATGGGTTTGAAGCTGTTTCATAATGGCTAGTTTTTTGGGTGCGTTCCCACACCTCTTTTGTTTGCACTACATCCCTGCATACATGACTTTTACGCTTACGCTGACGTTTGAATAAAAAAATATGCCCATATTTGTTGTTTTATTCTGGTCGTCCATATTTTTTATTCCAAATCAATGGTAGCCCTGGCTATAACCTTAGAGGCAACAACAGGTAGTGCGAGCAAAAAGAACTGGACAGATGAGAGATCCATTTTGAACTGACCTAAATGAAGTTAACGACGAAGAAGGTTTTAAAGAAACTCTCAGACTTGCGTGCCAATAGGGGAGCCAAGATGAAATTATCTTCAATTTAGCTGCCTTGTTTCTGGGCTTCTCAGAATCTCAGCTACAAACTTGCAGTACAGTGGCTTATGATGGCATCGAAAGAGAAGTCCTTCCTTTCACTACTACGTACTAGAGCAGTCCTGTCGCCACCATAGGCGTAGCCAGGGGGGCCAAAGGACCCATGCCCCCCAATTTTTAGAAAATATAGTCATTTTATGCTTTGAGAGGCGTTTTTCCGAACAAAATAGTGTTATTGGCCTACAATCAAACATATTGGCCCACCCCAAATTTTTGGGCTGGCTACGCCACTGGTTGCCACGGAGGGGGGCGTTGTTTGGCATTGCCCCCCAATTTGAAATATGAAACACTATAAATCAGAAGAGTTCTTGCAATTTTTAGAATGTCAAGCCCCCCTGCACAAACGTAAAGCCCCCTCTATCGAATACTTTCTGGCGACGGTTCTGTATCAGTGTGAGGTTGGTTTTCCAGGTTTGTTAAAATCAAACCGAAATATCGAAACAGAATGGATGTGCGACCAGTTTTCTCTGTCCAAAATCAAGTCTAGCATTACAAAACCTGCAGGAAAATGTTGTCAGGAGCATAAATCTCGCTGAACCTCAGATGAGTCTCTTTTGGAGACAACAGCATGAGTAAAAGACTTACGCATTTTGTTCATGTGTAGCCAGCAGTCTGTTGTTTATTCGTTATTTACAGTATTCGGGGGTCCACAAAATATAAATAAATCACTTAGGGGCCCGCGAGATGAAAAAGTTTGAGAACCGCTGGTCTAACTTGCTGCTGGTCTGACTATGAACTGATAAGATCCAAACGAAATGTCACTGAACGTTTAACTCTTTTCAAAGAACAATACCGCGATTTTCTAATTCACCCATTAAAAAACTTTTCACGTAGGCATCCAGCTGTCATCATAAAACATTTTGTTGTCTCTTAAACTTTTTTCCGAGCGCAAGTTCATTCAACTTCCAAAGGCTGACTATCAGTCTGGACAAATATTAGACATATACAGGCTGAAGGTTACGAAGTAGGTACAGTCTGTGTGACAGAATTCAAAGCTTTCGGTTGCACTCTGCTCCTAATCAGAAGAATAAAAACTTCCAGCGAATTCAAGACATTTTTCAAGACGATCATTACATTAACGACCAGCTGATACTGTGTGGAAACAAATTCAATGTCAAAAAAGTTTGTTTTTTTGTGTTGTTGAGATAACATTTCAAAGAGTTCAACTGCCAGCGGCTCGTGCATTGAAATTGTTAATTCCAACTTTATTCAACTTTTATTTCATTTTGTGTGGAGAAGAATCTCATTTGAAGAAGTAAAAAAAAGCTTCCAAGCTTTCATAAGAGCTCTGATGCTGATGCTGCTTCTACTCAAATCATTGTACTGTAAAGTTTCTCACAGAGAGAAACAAATTACAATCTTCCAAGAAATCACCCATCACTTACCTCAGTGCCAGTTATACCGTTCTCGTCAAGAACGTCTTCATCCGTTATCGTTCCGCACGGGGCGCAGAGTTTGCTGGCATCGTACACACCCAGGTACATCTGCGAGGGGAGGAAATCGTGAAATCGCTTTCAAACCTTCAAACACGAAATGTATCTTCGCGCCGAACCCCACATGATGTTCTGACGCAGCATTCACGCGTGTTGGTAATCGCTGGTAACTGTGTGTCCCCACACTATTGAAATGCAGTATACACTGAAGTATAGATCCTGGACGCTCTGTATTGTTTTCCGCAGTGAAAACAATCTCGTGAAAGTGAAATGCAATGTCACTATTTTAGCCGCTAAACTCGGAAGAAATATATAGTTTTGATAGTTTGAATGAAAAACCAAAATAAAGCTTGATAGTGATATACATTCGAATTAGAAATTAAAACGCAAATACCAATAATATCTTTGAATGAGATTTAACATGCGCCCCATGACTGCATCCTGGTCACGACGTATCAGCGTTTCTGGTTGCTGTTTTATTCGGAGCAGCCCAGAAAGTCCAAGAACTGCTCCTATTATAGTTCTTACTTCGTGTCACGTGCATAAGACATTTTCGACCTGAAAATTCGCAAGATTTGGAATTTACTGTAGAGTTTGCGAAGGCAGGCTTCAAGTTGCTCACACTATTGCAGCCTGGGATTTAGGCATTTGATCTTAACCTGCGAAAAGACTACTTTGAGCAAGGTAAGCGATATCTGATACGCACACTTAAATCACTATTTCTTATTTCACTCAGAGATAAATAGTATATAAGTTTTCTGATAAATAGCTTACGTCGATCGCTTGATCAATTAGTCTCATAACAGCCTGGCGTCTCTCACTCGACTCAAATGGAATAGATGGTGACATCATCAACCTGTAATGTAAGATTGAAATCCAGCATGCTTTCAAAATTATTGTTGTTAAAGGATTGTTAGGTAATTAGAAGGTCATCATAACAAAAAATGAACCCTGTCCTTACTTTGATATTCTTTGCAGTCTGAACTGGTCTGTGTTGAGAACTGGCCCGTTGGTTATAGACTCAACCCATGCTTCCCACGTGGTCTTCCTGAAAAATTTAAAGTTTTGCTGATCATCAAATTTTATCGAGACAAAAGTTTGTAAAAGGCAGCAAGATATTACTACGGGTTATCTCCGACTTCATAAACGATTTTCAATCTTTTCTGTTACATTTGCGACTGCGGAGAAAAATTTAATAAATCTAATCCAAACTGTGATGCAAATTTTTCAAAGATCTGTATAATTCGAGAAAGTCGTTCATGATGAGCCTCAATAGCCGTTTGCGCCAAGTTCAACTCTCGAGCTCTATTTTGTTCCACTGCTCTTTTTAAACCAACCGCTGGGGTAGTACTGTTTTGTTTCAGCACAGTGTAATTATGTGCAACGCAAAAGCCTTTGCTCAACACTGATTGCAACTTGAGAGTAATCGAGATGGAAACAAGTAACTGAAGTAGCTACTAGAGAACGATTGGCGCAACCTAAAAATAATGGGAACAGGTTGCTTTCGCCTAACACCATTCTTTTCATTTTGATTTTTGTAGGTGAAAAGTTTTAACTCTTTGAACGTGGTTGCACTAATATCAAGTAACATCATTCCGTATTCCACGATTGACTCTAAGCACAGGTGCAGCCTGTTTTTCTTGCTTTCTCTTATTTTACATGTGGCGAAGGGACGAGGTTTTGTCAAGTAAGATTTACTTCACAAAAAGCAGCAATTCACAGCAGTGCATCGCTGGTTAATCTTCAAAATCAGATTAATATGAACCAAGTTTTGAACAGGGTTGCGGAGTTGGAGTCGCAAGGAATCGGAGATTTTTGGGTGGAGTCGGAATCGGATTCCTAAAAAAACTATGAGTCGGGGTCGGATTTTTTAGCCGACTCCGACTATGGAAGTCTAATTGAAACACTTTTTACATTGCATTCCTAAGTTAGGAATCCCTGTTGAAATGGTACAATTTTCTTTGAAACTTTTATTGAAACAGAATTCCTGCTGTGTCCTACGATTTCCATTGATTGCTTGTTGCGAAAAACTTGTTGACAACCAAACTTCATTCACGTTATGATAAGGAGCCGGAGTCGGTGTCGGAATGTTTGGAAAGGTCGGACATTTTACCTTCGACTACACAACCCTGATTTTGAAATAACGTAAATTATCCTAATCATTTTGTCATTACAACATTCCTGCTTTGCGCATGCAACTACAAAGAAAGTATAAGTTTCAACTGTTTGTGACGTAACTTTGGAAAAATTCGTAAGCAGTACAGTATTACTGTCTATTGAAAGAAATCCTTTCTCAGCACAAAATCAGACACTAAGATCTTACAGAGTATATATCTCGCCTACAAAGTAGGCATCATCAGCTCTTATTCAAATAGAAACAGTATTAGTACAGTATTACCTTTAACTAGATTCGAAGTAAGTACAGTATTACCTTTTACTAGATTCGTTTCATGATGTGTTCGGACTATGTGCTCAACTAAGACCTATATGACCATTCGAACAATTTTATTTCGTCAAAAGCTGTTTAGCAGTGGCTTTCACGTGGTTACTTTCATTGAGTTCTTGTGAGTATAACTTAAACGACGCCGTCTTGTTCCAAGTCGCTGAATATATCTTCGTCAGTTAGTTCCAAACGAGAGTTTACTGTTCTGCATGATTAACCGATTTTGTCAAAACTTACGTTTTATCTCGGGACAAAATAGACAGACTGTGTCTAACATGCAGTCTGTTGACAAACCGCCTGCAGAGAGAGGCTTGGTTCTTGGCAACCTTAACCAGTTCGAATTTCAGCACAGAACTCATCGTTGCACTTGACTCTTGAATGGCAGCTGCTTCGTGGAAATAATTTTACAAAGTCTAAAAATTAGCCGCTAACTCTCAGCGGTGGTCTCCCGTTCTTGTATTGATTGCATGCTACAGAGCAGATCGCATGCTTCGGAACAAAGTGACTATTGATATCGAAAAAAAACGCTTTTCGTTTTCGGTTTGGGGTTCGCTGGAGGGACCGCTGCAAGTGGGGGTGTTTTGGCTTTTTTTGGCCACCTTTACCTGGCCCTGGACTCCAACCCATTGGGCCATTAGTTTGGCTCAAGATTGTTTTGGAAACTAGGCCAAAATCCGCGTCTTTAGAGCCCTTGAATGACTTTCTAGCATATCTGTAACCGAAATTATGGACAAAAAAACAAAATTTGGTGAAAATTTCTGCACCAACAAACCCCAATCTTGGGTGCAATACACCCCTTTTCTAACTGGCCATCACTCGCCAGCGGATCGAGCTAGAGAGCTGTTCAAATCCGGTCTGTGTGGGGAAAGACTTGTAGTTTAGGCTGAAAAAAGACTTTTCGCCGTGAGATTTTGGCCTTTCTGGCTATGTTTACACAACCACAGGTTGTTTTGACATGTTTTGACAGGTTTATCTAAACAATCCGTGACTCGTAAATCGAGCAGAATCAACGGCGCGAAACCGCGCGAGATTGAAACGCATTCTAGGCTATTGTACGAGGTTTTAGAGGGTTTGGAGGACATTTTAGCATTTCTGGTTGATAAGTTATGGCAAAAATGGTAGAATATTAACTAGGGAAATTCCCTGAATGCCCTAGGGACATTCCTGACATATTTGGAATATTTTTGGCCTAACTTTTGAACCAGAAACTTGATCAAGGGCTCTAAAGACTCGTATTATAGCCTAGAATCCAAAAATACTGCGAGCCAAAATATTGGCGCGTGGGATCGGACGATGACGTCATCAAATTAACCAAAAAACATGCCCCATCATGATCCCCATGGCCCAAAACCCCCATCCAAATTTAAAAAACTTTTTTTTTATTCTAAACTGCACGACGCCACGAGTACAGGGTTTGAATAGCTCTCTAGCTCTACCTGCTGCCGAGTAATGGCCGGCCACAATTTGGCCTGAAAGGGCAAATTATATCCTTTTCTAAAAAGTTAGGGATTAGGCCAAAAACTGGGTTTTTGGCCCATAACTTTGGCCACAGACATGCTAGCAAGTCAATCAAGGGCTCTATAGACGCGGATTCTTCCCTGGTTTTCAACAAAATTTTGATTCAAAAGAATGGGTCAATTGGTTGGGTCCCAGGGCTGGCCGAAGGTGGCCAAAATTTCCAGAACATGCCCTCATTGTTACGTCACCTCCAGAAAACCCCCACCGAAAACGAAAAGCTTTTTTTTCGATTTCGAGCCGAAGACTTGCTGAATCCGTGGATGGTTTGAATAGCTCTCTAGCTCAATTGCCTGGCGAGTTGTGGCCAAAAGAGTGCGAGCCAATATATGGGCTTTCGCGGTGGTTAAAGGGCTTTAGCCGCACTACGTGTAGATCGAATCACAAGGAAATGAAACCTCTGACTTATTGACAAAAGTGCATTGAAATAAAACTATGCAAATTCGTAAAATCTATTGCAGTATTTGTCGATCTCAGTTCAGAAAAAAGAATATGACTTACGAAAAAGAAAATTTCAAATTCGATGACGTAGATACTAATCCTCCTGAAACGGTAACTAACTTTTCTATAGCTTCGTCCTGGAGTAGCTTTTTGGTGGAACCTGTTAACAAAAAGAAAACATGAGTTTGTTTTTAAAACAACTTGTAGTTTGTATCGAACCCACAGATTTTTCTGCAACCCAAGCCAAGCCAGAAATTTGTCCCATACAAGAGGCCAGTCCCATATAATACCGTATTTTGAGTAAAATTAATTTAAAAGTGGTTGCAACTGCAGACTTACTTGAAGTAACTTTGCAGAACAAACTGACAAGCTTGAAAACTTTATCATTGGTGTACTAGCCTTGCTGTTGTGAAAATATTTAACAATCATTTTCTAATGATCAAAAAGTATGAGTTATTGCCGTTTTTAAAGCGACCGTCTGAAAGCAAAATAACTTAATGTAAAGATAAGATTTTAGCAGGATTAGACTTTCGCTAAGAACTCATGGAATGCTTTGGAAGAAAATCGAGAAAATACTAGACAAATGACGAAACAATAACATCCTCACCTGACTCTATAAAGTATAACTGAATGAAAATTTCCGGAGAAAAAGAATTATTCGTCGAACAAAACCAAAAAGTGTTTCACTTTTTTATGCATGGATTACTCATTTACAAAAATATTAAAAAATTCTTTATTTTGTTAAAAGCTATCATTTACCTCCACCGCAGGAGTCAGCAGAAATTAACAGAAAAAATTACAGCAATCAAAATGCTAAAACTGGAAGTTAAGCGAAGGGTTTGCGCCTGGCACAGAAAAAAATCTTCTGCACTTTCGTTGAACAGCACCAATGGTTTTTCCACAAAACTTAGTCTCACGCGTAACATCAGTTACTGAAAATCTTTTGTGTACAAAAGCCATTGATGTGCAAACGTCATACAGCGCTAATTACGAGTATGCTTTTCATCATTCGTAACGGGTAAGAACATGATGCAATCAAGAAACGCATCTGTCTAATAAGAAATTTTGAAGTAGTATTTACGCGACAAAACAAGTATAGACCCGCACTGAACATGACCAAGAAAAGTGATTGTTGGGGCAAGTTTTTGCAACTTTTGCAAATTTTTTTACGACTTCCAATAGCTTCCTAAATGCTCAAAATATATGTAGTTCAGTGCTTTGAGCTGTTACCAGGAATTTTATATTGCAACTTTTTCCAAATTTTTAAATTTTCGCGTGCAACATTTACTGCAATCTTTATCAAGTATTGGGCATAATGTAAAAGTGTAATTAAAAAAAAAAAAATACTGCAAAACTATTTCAGTTTAGTTCTATTCTCTTTGATTGCATGAAAAAGATCTATATGACGGATTAGCTGCGTCTCAATGTTATCTATGACGAAACAGTTGGTTTGCAAGCTAGAAGTTTTACAACGCCAGCCAAGTACGACAGCGGCCGAACTCAATTAGAGGGGGAAGTTCGGAAAATCTTGGCTATTGGCCAAGTCCACTCATACGAAATTAGGTAGTGTCAAGTCTTTCGCAGTCAAATGTGTGCATAAATGCAACTTCCTGCGCATAAATGCAACTTTCGTTGAAAAAAAATGCGACTTTCTCACTTTTTTACTGCAATAAAAACTTGCCCTAGTGATTGTGCTTCGCAACGTTGTAGTAAAATTAACCTTGTCGTTTCTCAAAGGCGCCAACTCCCTAAGTTGATAAAAAGCCCAAGACAGGGGCGCAACCAGCTCTTCATTTCGGGGGGGGGAATTTTCATGAGCTTTCGATGACGTCATCGTGCTTATTCAACCGTGGTACAACTCTTTCGCAAACGGTCACAGATATGTTCTTTTCGCAACATTTCTTAAAATGAGAACTTATTAGTCTTAATCAGGCCCGAAACTAGGGGGGGCGAAGCGAAGCCAGCACTAAAAATGTTTTCGCTCCCTTGGAAAAATGCGTTGGACATAGTTTAAGACTATTTGACATAGTTTAAAAATTTGGGCCCTCCCAGAAAACTCTTCGCCCCCTCGGGTGTCCCAAGCTGGTTAAAGGTCTGGTTTCAATCGAGATGAAGATCGAACGATCACAGCAAAGTAAAAATTAGCAGCCTAATACAAACGCCTGGTTCCGCATTCAACTAGTGCATTCATGGCTTTAGTGTAGCGGATGTACAAGCTACACAGCTGCTTTGCGAATTTCACAATTATACATCAAATTTAACATTAATAGTAGGCTATAATAATTCTCACTAGCAAAGCAAATTTAATACTTCTTTAAACTTAATACAGTAATAGAAGGACACGAAGAATTTCCGTACTCGCTTTGACATGGATTCTAACAGTTTTCGAAAATTTTACTTGATTTACTGTCGCGATGCCGATTCAGGGTTGCGGAGTCGCAAGGAATCGGAGGCTTTTTGGTGGAGTCGGATTCCTAACGACACTAGGGGTCGGAGTCAGATATTTTGTCCACCTCCGGAAGTCCAATAGGATCGCTTTTACATCACACTCCTAAATTGGGAATTCCTGTTGAATCGCTACAATTTCTTATGAAACTTTTGTGGAAACAGAGAATTCTTGCTGTGTACCACGATTTCCACTGAGTGTTAGTTACTACAAAATTCTTGGCCGCCACACTTCATTCACTTTATGTAAATTCACCATACCCTCAAAAGGCATAAGTGAAGCTACTCCTGAAAAACTGAAACTTCCCCAGAACATCTTTTTGGCTTCCTTTACTAGCTCATTGCAATGGGCAGGACTTAATTGCTCACGATTCCTGATCCTAATAAATCTGCTGTGTTTCCCTGGGAAAAAATGACTTTCATCTGAAAACAGCATGTTTACCAGATTTCTACAGTCCAGTATTTAGGCTATTTTTTGCACATTTTTAGCTTTTCTACCAGCTTCCGGTGGGCGGGGTCACACAGTACTTGAACTTCTGTAAACGCAGCATGCACGAAATCCTGTAAATCAAAACTCGTCTTAGCATACCTTTTGCAATGGCTGTTTGGGTATAATTTCAGTGTTGCAAAAGCGTAACAATGCAACTCTGCTTCCTAGGTATGACATCTGCCATCAAAAATCACAGAAATTCCAACATGTATAACTCCCAATCAGGGGTGGGTATTAGACGTTAAGGCCCTAGTCAAAATCGCAGAAAGCTGCCCCAAAACATTATACAATTTGTGATACGTCATTTGCACAATATATGGTCTTGAAAAAGGGCTCCCTGCTCCTAGGTTTGATCACGATACATTAAAAAGGGTTCCTATATTTTACACATCCTACACAAAAATTTTACTTGCTGAATGCAATTTTACATTTTCATTTTGTCTGGAAATTTGCTTCTGCGTGAAAGTACATTTCACATTGCTGATTGTTTGAAGTTATTTGATTTTACATTGTTCTTTGTCTACACATTAAAGTTGTTAAAGGGCCCCCTTTGACACATATTTTTGCTTTGTTTTGAAAAATGTATGACTTGCTCCAGAACTTGTGGAGCGGTTCACCAGCGTTTAAACAAAAGAATTCAAAACTAAGTGCGAAAGTGCCAAAGAGGGGCCCCGTGACATCTCTGAAAAAAGAGGTCCCCGAGACGACAGCCTTGTTCGCCTTCCCTAATATCCATCCCTGCTCTCAACTACATACAAAAGAAAGAACTGACTTCATTCTACAACACTATTCAGCTGATTAAAGTCCTATGTAACGTCATAAAAATATTTTTCGATCATTCCGTCATGTTACACATTACATAGAGCATTGGGCTAACAATGAAACAGCAGTAAATGAGATAATCCCAACCACACATCAGAAGAAATGGCGATACATTGTATATCGACCAAAACGACAACTTTAGCCAATCAATTTTCACAAGATTGTATGAATAAAGTTATAACAATAAAAAATTTGTGCATAATTGCCCGTTTCAATTTTTAACATTGAGGTTCATGGGCCCCCTAGACTCTTGTGGACCCCGGAGTGGCGCATCGGCTGCACCCCCTCTTGTGGGGCCTGAGCAAGAATGCAACTTTAACTTTATTACGAATGGTTGGGCCAGGCTCGCCAACAGATGTGGGTGGGCCTAGCTACTTTTGCTAGGACTACCTAAACAACACCTAATAACTTCGAGGCTCTTGTGAATTTCGAATTTCCCTTGCAACGTTTGAGCTTGATTGTGAAACCCCATCAACGGTTAAGCACTGAACATAAAGCAAAAATGCTTAAATAGTAGCCTACAGTAACCCAAGGCAAACGTAAAGCTAACACAATATGAACATATGAGTAGGCTATGCTGCTCCTGTCACCAGGCATAGTATACTGGGTGCAAACTTTGCTCCACTGGTGTGATAGCAATGCAGTATTTATCGTTGACGTTTCAAGAGTGCATGCAAACTCTTCCTCAGAAGATGGCAAGAAACAAAATCAAAGCGTACACACACACTGCATTTCTAATCATTTTCATAGTGGTACACGAAAAACGTATAAAAAATGCTTTAGAAATAGGCTGCCAACATTTTAAAAGATCTTTCAATTTCAGCATATTTGTGGTTAAATATCAATCATTTACGAAATTTTCGACTAGATGGCCTGTCTTAAGGTAAATCTTGGAAGGAGATGATTAACCAGTAAGACCAAGAAAAATTTAAATAAAACGTTTCTTAAAAATGATTCGAATACAAAATTTCAACTTTATTGCCCCAAATGTCCCCCCCTAGTTGCGCGCCTGGCCCAAAATATATGCAACACAAAAAGAATAACGAAGCCGTCAAGAATTGCCAGTTTTTTGCAAATAGAGTTCATCGATGATATCAGTGGCAGCGGTAGTGTTTTGGAGATACGAAGAGGTGAGTGCGAATCATCAGCTGCATCTTGCCATGCCCTTCTTTTGAAAAGGATATGTTATACTTTGCAACAGTATTTATATCCAGTTCGCTCCCAAACGCTTTTTTATAAGTCAAACCAACTCTTGAAAGTTCGTCTGTTCCATCAAATGTTTTAATATTTTTCCGGAGTTTTGCCCGCGCCCCCTGGAATGCTATCGTTCAATTTTTGTCACACTAGCTCAGGTTTTTTTAAGGAAAATGTTAGGTACCCGGTATGGATCTGTAGGGATCCGATTTCTCTGATTCTAGGGACCCGATTTTCTCTGATTCTAGGGACCCTATTTGAAATTCTAGGGACCCGAATCGGGTCCCTAAAACGCCTTAAAAAACCTGCACTAGCCATAACATCGGGTGTGATTGACGCGGTTTTCAAAAATTAAAAAAATATACTTTCTTTCAACTAAAGTTTATCACAAAAACTACACTGAAAATATAACTCTCATTGAGTAGTTTGAGCACTAACAAGGTTACTTTTTACTCCAATTTCATACGATTTTTGATAAAAAAGGGGTTAGCGTAGACTTCATATATGTCTGAACTGAATTACTCATATTCATAACAAAAAAGTTTTGGGCCTGAAGAACTTCTTATGTTCTATACTGCTAACACGTAGAAGCATGCGCTGAGTGAGTTGCAGCGGTCGCTACACCTCATATAGTAATACGGTCACCACAGCATAAGCCACCTCACACTAACCATAACGTCGGGTCAGCTGGACCGGAAATCACAATCTTTCCCCTACACTGCAAAATCGAAAAGAGCGAGGATGACAGCACGCGCACCTATTAAGTCACACAAAAAATGAAGCTACAGAAGCGTGGAAAGCGCTCCGACGCGTCCTTACGTAGGTATCACGTGGTCACCGCATTTGACTAGGGCTTGATAGACTCAATTTAGGATTCCAGGGTGTCAAACCTATAAAAAGTTTCTAATTCAATTCTTACCGCACAAGTTTGAACAAACAAGAAATAAAAGGGTTTCAAGTAAGGTTTGTTTGAATAAAAATAGAAACAAGCATACACAACGATCTATGGCACAACCACAAAAGTTGAATTCTGCTCTTAACTCACAAAACCGCTAATGCTTGAGCAGGACCCACCGTCTTCGAACATACAGTTTGGGTCTACAGGTGACGTTGTGGGATCCATGTTATAGTAAAATGATTGTCGCATGCAGTCCAGTATGTTGGTTCTCCAACGTATGTCGCTGTAATCTTCATACTTTTTACTATTGAGCCAACATCTAAACCCAAAAAAATTTATCAAGTTGAGAATAGTTGAAGGTACCCTACAAACGGAATTAAAGAAATTTAGTTGTGTACAATGTTTTCGTAACGCAGCGATATTAACATCAGTTACTATTTGAATAAGAGCTGATGATGCTTACCTAGTAGGCAAAAATATACATAATCTGATATGATCGTATTGTCTGATTCTTGGCTACGAAAAGCTTCATTTCCACAGATAGTACATAAGTCACCCTTTTCCAAGCAAACGTCTGTTACACAAACTAAACATAAACCTTGAAAACACGTTTGTTTCTCCGTAAGTCCCGCCCATTTTTGATTCTGGCACGTAGTGAGTCCCAAAATCCTTGATAAGTTCCAGGTATTTTGAGTAGCTTAGGCTGGAGTAAGGAAGCATCATCACGCGAGATATGAAAGATACGCTCAGTTGAAGTAACTCTGGACTGCTGAGTTTAACCTGAAAGCAATAAAAGACGAAATCCAACTGCTCCTGACAAACTTACTTATCAAATGTGGTTGCGCTCGCCGGGCACAGGACGATGTTAACTGTTGTATAATGCTTTCTAATTTAATCACAAAAAGCTATCAGTCAAACCTAGTTGAAAACAAAATTTACAATACTTGCGTAATGCTTGAAAAGTAAGTTTTTATCCGTGCATGAAGTCTTTTCTTGAAACGAATAAGCCCAACCGAGGAAAACAAGAAAACAAGATCGACGATAATTTAAGTAATGCATTGTTTTTACCAACTATTTTCAAAATTTGAGATTTCAACCCGCTTGCTTTGCAAAAGCCTTGAAACGGTGTAAGATTGTTTGCAATGTTACGTTTAAATCATTTTCCCAAAGCGCGGTGTGTATCGAAACGTCATATAATTTTTTGAATTCAAAACAAGATTTCAAACTTGCCGTTTGTATTCGAAGGAAAGATATAAAAGTATTTTTTAAACTATATTCACAGAAAAGCGATAATTGATTTTAACACTCTGGGCAAGAAAAGCTCTACTGAGTAACTGTTGGATTGTCAAAAGCAACAGCTTGTCAAGATTCAGCCACGTTTAAATTATCGTGAAATACAGTACTAATGTGCTTGAGAGCTAGTTGTCACACAAACACTTGATAAATATCATCTTTAAATGAAAGTCTGCCTTTTCAGGATTTCTACAATAGAAAACAAATCATACAAGAAACCGAACTTGGAAGCGGAAAAATATTCAATTTTACAAAATTTACTGCACACTTATCTTGGACTTTTGTTGCAAACGTTTTTTACCGAGGCTGTATTGACGAACACAGACTGTGTGACGAAAGCTCTCTCTTCGTCATTCTCGATGTTGTATATGAGCATGTCTTTGATGGAAGAACTTTGCGTCAGACCCGTCTGACCATCAATGTCGATCAAACTCCCAGCGAAATTAAGATTATACGCGAAAGCGTCTCTGGTTCTGTTGATTATTTCCGCTCCTGTTTGGTACAACTGTGGACAAAATAAGTTTATCTTTTAATACTGAAATGCTCTATCTATAACAGTGATGCCCAAACTGTGTGCCGCGGCACACTAGTGTGCCGCCACAGATTATCAGGTGTGCCGCGAAGCTTTTTGGAATTTTGGAACAGAACTGTATATATATTGAAAATAAGGCATGCAGACAAGCATACGAGACTTAAAAGCGCTCTAACTGCTTCAATAGCTGATAAATAAGCACATGTGATGATGAAACCAATTATTGCATTGCCGATA
>Ga0210059_1007055_pt1 | contig 17920 bp, 10 predicted proteins | sample Ectturendosymbi2_FD_188042 | JGI IMG/M metagenome (GOLD analysis project Ga0210059, IMG submission 188042) | Ecteinascidia turbinata endosymbiont from Florida, USA - Sample 2 (SPAdes) (version 2) | ecosystem: Host-associated > Tunicates > Ascidians > Unclassified | place: Key West, Florida... | reverse complement strand
TCCTACTTATGCGAGTCTAGATTTTCTGTGATGGCAGCAACAAAGACGAAACCGCAAAACAGACAGGACGTGAGGGACATATTGCGGGTGTCGTTGAGTTCCATAATTCCTAGGTGGGAGCGTCTCGATGCGGCAAAACAAGCTCAAGATTCTCATTGAATCAAATTTGTAATAATATACACGAGTTGTAATAAATATTCATTGCTGAACATTCGTGGCTTTTTGAACGCCGGTCCGCGAAAAAATTTCAGTTTCAAACCGGTCCGCAGTGCAAAAAAGGTTGACGACCCCTGGATTAGATGACTAACGCTATCACTGGAGGCAACGATATCGGTCTCTGGGCCTTTTAGCCAGCCGATATACCGGGAAAATGCGGTAATATTGGTTGAAATATAAAACAGGTTCTTTTTGAAATTGTGATGAAAAGTCATTTTCAAAACATGATGTTCCACAACACGAAAGACATAAACTTGTGACGGATATGTACCACAAGTCTTATTCGTGGCCAGAACCACAATGGCGAAGTAGCTGACAGAAGCTGGTTTGTTTCTGTCTTTCACAAACTTGTGTTTCACTTGTGGACTAATGTACGCGGATACGAATAAACGAATGCATTTCCTTATTAGAAAAGGAATCTTCGACTGGAAGCACGATCTTGATCGCCTGAGGAGCCACGAGCATTCAATGGAACATATAGATGACACGATTACATTTAGACGCAGATGTAATTAATCATTATGAAGAATTGCTACAGCAATAGCCAGTCAGGTCAATCAATGCGAACAAAATCGGAAATCGCTTCTGCCTGCAACATTTGGTTTCTGTCGTAAAATTTATCGCTGGGCGACGACCGGCGTTTAGAGATGATGAAAACGTTGGATCGCACAGAAAGATTTTCAAAACTTTTTTCAAGCAAAGCTCGAAAAAGCTAAGATGCGATGCTTCTGGCGGTTGGTTTTACAACAGTTTAACAAAACGCTAACCATTGTCAAATACCATGTTGCATCATAAAGTGTTGATACAGTTGAGTTAACAAATGTGATATCGCAAGATTACGTCATCAATATTAATGATGTGTGGAAATACTGTCTATGGAAAGAGATCCTTTCTCAGCAAAGAATCAGACACTTTAAGATCATACAGTGTATATATTTCGCCTACGATGTAGTCATCATCAGCTCTTACTCAAATAGAATATGTGGAAATACCAGTGACTTCATCGATCATCCTCTACTCAAACACTTTGTATCCGCACATGATGCCTCCCACCACGCCTGGGCCCCAGGCCCCCCATCATCTAAATCCGGCGCTGAGCTGAACCCCAAACACCAGTGAATAAACTAAATAATGTAAATGGTATTAATTTCATTCAATTTCATGCCCGCTTTTCCTCTAGAGCGGGTCGCGGGGGCAACAGCTTTAGGGGGACTTGGAATACCTCATGTTCAACAGCAATACCAGATAGTTCTTCTGGCTTCACACCAAGACGGGACCATGACGGGACTATGCAAGGTCCGAAGTGTAGTAACTTCACCTAGGTCTTGGACGACCTATGGGTCACTTTACCGTGGGTTTAGCCAGCAGGACTTGTCTTTCCTGTCTATCGTGGAGCATTCTCGACACATGGCCAAACCAAGGTAGCTGTGATCTCTCAATTCGAAGAAGTGTTTGGACATTCAGCGCTCTGCGATTTTCACAGCTGCTCACTTTATCGCGAAGTATCACACCAGGGGTGTAATGAGGGGGGCAAGGGAGGCATAAACCCCGGGCGCCGAATCGATGGAGGGCTCAGAAAAGTCACAACAATGTCGCAAGTTTTTCCTTCAATACAGTGCATTTATTCCCAAAAGGCCTTAGATTCAAACATGGGGGCGCCAAACTTATTTCTTGCTCCGGGTGTCGGTACGCCTTTATGTTGCACCGTGGACTCTTCGCAAAAACGGAATCTCTGCCGTTTGCACCTGAGATAATATTCTTTCGGTCATTACTCAAGATTCATGACAATAGGTAAGGATCGGAACAAAGACCCGTTGGAAAACTGACAGCATTGCTGTTTTTGAAAGTGTTTGAAAGCTCCCGTTTTGTGACCACAGACCGATAAGCTCGCCCAGAACTGCGTTAGCTTTACCAATACATGTATCAATCTTCTCGTTTCGCCTTCCGTCACTCGTAAATACCACCCCTATGCACTTGAACTTATCCACCAGCTTGCAGTATATTGCCGCTCACTTGTAGCATAAGCTGCATTGGGATTGTAGAGAGGTATAATACCTCGGTAATTTTAGTGCTGGTTTCAATTCTGGCGCGGTCGCACGCAGCAGAAAACCGATCGAGTGCATTCTGGAGACCCTGTTCAAAAGATGCTAGCAGTGCCAAATCGTCTGAAAAAAGTAAGTGGTTGATCTTGCAGCTCGCAACTGCGACATCATCGTCGACTCTGCTGTGACTGTATGCAGCAGCTGTTCTTACTCGAGACGACGAGCCCCCCATGGGGACGTCAATAAATTTCCAGGGAACGCGAGCCCTTATGTGTCCTGTAACATGGAAAGATTTATCATTAAATTTACCAACAAAATATACTTGTTTTTACAGCTTCTTTAAAGTCAGGGGGGTTGAAGCAAAGGACAATTATTAAATGGAGGCGTGGTAGAAAAAAGGGTAAGAGCAAAAGAAATGGTGGCAGCACACGTTCTTGTCGGAGTCCAACACCAACGGTTAACGGTGGTCATTTAACTCTCCCCACACGGACACAGACGTCTGAACAGGAATACAATGACTTGACGGCCTGTAACAAGCGGCAATCACCACAGTACTCCCGCAACACTCCCCAAGGCTTTTCACGAGTAACCCTGTCGTATGCTTTCTCAAGGTCGACTAAGCATGTGTAGACGTTTTTGGCATCCTCCCAAGATTTCTGAAATATTTGCTGGAGAGTGAACATTTGGTCTGAAATGCTACGGCCGGGACGAAAACCGGGATGGGTATCATTCAGCTTTGATTCAATTATTCCGCGGCATCTTTTTTCAAGGCACTTGGCAACGCAAATGTTAACTATTGGAAAATTCCCAAACTGGATCGCGGGCCGCACAGAAGGCCCTCGCAGACCATATGCGGCCTGTGAGCAACGTGTTTGAGACTCCTGGTTTAAAATGTACCGTTGTGTGACCACAAAGCGATAAAACGTGAGGAGAACTTCGTCTGCTTTACGAATCTGTCTATCAATCTCCCTGCTCAGCCTTAGATTACGCTTTCCAAACTATTTTATGCTATGTTTCTACAAATTTCAACAGTGTTAGAGTCTCTGAAATACATTTTCATCCTGTTCGTTGAACAATCAGATTTGTTCAGTGAATATCCAATTGTGCACAATGTTGGGTTAAATGAATTTATAAAAACTTGCCGGATGTCGTTGGTTTGTGTTTCATATACACTTCTTAAAAGTTTTTTAATTTCAAAATAGAAAATGCATTGCGATATCCAAATTATGTTCCTAAGATTCATAAAAATATATTTTGTGCAAAGGAATCCATTCACAGACAAGAATCAGACATTATGATTCTATCACAGTACATACTTACTAGGTACGTAGCGTCAGCTCTTACTCCAAATGAATATGCCTCCATGAAAGCTTCTATGCAAAGTAATGTCGTTCAAAAACCATTTTGTAAATAATCTCTTCAACGCGATTCTCATGGGGGCACGGGCAGCTTCATGTGATTAACGCAACAGCAGTATTCGTGATAATTACCAAGCTTAAAAATACTGAAAGCTGCGCTGGATGATTGCACTGCAAATTGCTTCCATCCAGAAGCAAAGTCTGGGCTTCCAAGGCAAACAGTGCTTTGTATCAGCCCTAGGCGAGCTATGGATGAAGCGATTCATTCACCAAATGAGACCGCATCACTTTACAGTTGTGCAGGCGGAAGAGGTTGCTTAGAGGTTGTCGAGAGAGTTGGTTGTTGTCGCTGGTGAAAGAGTTGGTGAAAAGCATTTGTCCGCGTAGGGAGCTTATTGCCGTGTGAATTTGTCTCGGCGTTAATTGTTCTATTTTCCATTTTCCGCTTGTTCTTTGGCGTGAGTTGTTTTCTTATTAGGGTGGAGATATTCCATTATTTTCCACGAACGTGCTCTAAGTATCGGAGGCGGGTACGCTTCGCGCCCAGAGATGGACGACGATGACCTAGACACGTCGGAGTATTATAGGGATGCTCAATCTTTCCGAGCCCTGAGTAAGCGAAAATCGAAAAAAGATTCAACTGCTGGCTCCGGTCAAAGTTGCAGCAAACAGAACAAAGCCGTGGATTTGCTCCCGGTTGTTTTAGAAAGCAAGACAGGAAGGGAGTTAAAAGCTTATAGCCCTTTGTTTATTCATAACTGCCTTGAAAAATGTATAGGCTCATACAAGAGTTGCTCTCCGTTGAGAAATGGCAATCTGATTGTGAAATGTTGCAGTGTGCAGCAGATGACTACGCTTCCGCAATGCACGAAGCTGACAGATGGTGCCGTCTCGGTCGAGATAGTGGCTAGTTCGATGCGACCGTTAGGCGCAAGGGGCGTTATCTATAACGTACCTTTAGATATCTTCACAGACGATCTCGTGGCATGCTTTGCAAGTCAAGGGGTTAAATTTGTGCAACGTTTTCGTTTCAAAAGTAGTGATTCTTCTGAGCTGAAGGATTCTAAATTTGTTTTTCTGACGGCATCTGCATTCGTTGCACCGGTTTTCTCTTCGCATTTGCACAATATATATGATCAGTTTGTTAAAATCTATACAGACGGATCAAAACTTCTGAACGAGCCGGTTGCGGTATATACATAGCGGATAGGAACCTACGATATTCCATTACAAAAACAAATTATCCTCCTCCATCACCTCTGAACTCTTCGCCATTCTTCACGCATTGTACCTGGCATACTTAATAAAAATTAAGGTAGTTGTTGTCACAGGCAGTCTCAGCTCATTACAATCGATCACTGATTGGAACTGGAAAAAGCATAGTTTCGCAAATAAAATTGCCCTCCTCTATTCCACACTCTCAGCATCGGGATACGAGGTCCATTTCCTTTGGGTTCCGGGACACCAAAACATCCCAGGAGATGAAATTGCTGATCAATTGTCAAAAGTCTCCACTGCCAAACCATCATCCAATCCACCCAAATGTGTTCACTACAAACGGATAAATACCCGATTTAATTTTACTGATATGCTGCCATATATCTGTACCAGCACTCTTTCCACGCGTGGGAAATTCAATACCAGACGACCCAAACAAATACAAAGTATCTTTACTGCCCTGCTGCGGTCCTCTCTGTCGACCCACTCCCTCTCTGCTATAATCTTTCATTTGTGCACAGGTCACTGTCAACTAAATCATCATATGTCACGTACTGGTCTTCATGACGGGCTCTGCGACCAGTGTGAAATACCAGAAACTGCAGAACATGTTCTTGAAGTTTGTATCAAACTCACAGAGGCGCGGCGACGTCTGAAACACGCAGTCGAAGACCTTGGTATAAATTTTTCCAACCCCAGAAATCCTACATATCACAGCTGCTGCGAAGCATGTGGAAGCTTTTGTGCGAGAGTCAGGCATACGCATATAGATTCTCTTTACTCCTGCCCTGGCACCACAAGATCTCGCAGTCATACAGTGCCATTCCCCCCTCACAATAACAATGACAATAGTAATAATAATAATAATAACAGTGAAGGCGCAAGTAGAAGGCAGTCGACAGGTGTGATACGAACGAAGAGTTGTGACAAACCAGCGCAAAGATTGGAGTATTCCGTCTCTTGCTTCCATTCCAAGAATACACTATACCTGCAGTGAAAATCAGTGATAAGTCAGGTTTTTATTGAAAATCAAGACCATTGCATCAAGACTAGGGAGACATGATCCATGCGTTTCATTAAAATTACTGACGCCATTATTTGAGTGAGAATTGATATTTAATTTTGTCAGAAATGTCCCGAGTCAATTTCGCGAGTTTTTCATTTTCTTGTCTTTATTTTGGTTTTGCCATGACTATGGGATATTGGCTGTGACAGTTGCCTACATTTATTTAATGGTTGGTGGGAAACGGTGATCATCTAATAAATGAAATCGTGATGAGCATTTTAAATTATTACGTCAAAAAATTAGCGCAGAATTGTCAAATTCAAATTTTGCGACTAATGAACAAAGCCTTGCTTTTAACGCCTTTTATTGTGTGGGAAATATGTACTTGCGATTTTGATCACGAACAATTGGCGTGGGCCGTCTAATCAACTAACGTAATTGCTAGATACATGTGTCCGAAAAACGGCAATTACTACAACAGTTCGTTATTCGCGATTCGAAAGGATACGACTGGAATCATTCGTGGAAAGCTTTCATGTTTGGTGCTTGATGCTTATTGGATGGTTGATTGAAATCCAAGCAGAATCGGAAAGTTTTTGGGATATAAGCTGCGCAGGTTTATTTTGTGAAAGAGGACAGTCAGGATTACAAAGTATAATTGAGAGGCGTATCTCCAAATAGTGTGAAACCATATGAGTTTTTTTTGTGTTGGGTAGCAGCATCTTTTGAATAAACCGTCTAAGTTTTTCGTGTTTGTTTTTCCCCATTTTATTCCATTGTACAAGAACTATAACTCCTATATGCAAAAGCTTTAAGAAATGCTTAAACTTAATGATATTCATCAATTCGATTTCGAAAAATTTATGAACAATATTACCATGGAAAGCTACCAAAATATACAACAAAATTTTTCAACAGATTTCGTTTGTTCAATAACAAGCTGGCCCGTAACTAGTGGGTCCTCAAGGGGCGAAGACCCTCTTAAAAATTTTTTCGCCTCGCCTGGAAAAATGTGTTTGGACATAGTTCAAATGATTGGGTCACTCTCAAAAACTCCTCGCCGCTCCTATTGTCACAAGCTGGTTACGGGCCTATTTGCATGCCAGATTCGCTCTCATGGAAAATTACTTTATGTAACGAGCTTCAAATAACGCTGGAAAAAATTATTTTGTACAGGGGAGCTTTCTTCTAGGTTAACGTTGAAACAGGTTTAAAGCTGTATCTTTAAACGCTATTTGCAAACAGTTCCATGAGTTCCTACTCTCTCAGCAATAGGAGTGCAAAACAAAGAATGTTTGCTTATTCCTATTAAACTACGTATCTCTTTTATGTTTTAAATCCTTTTAATTTTTCTGTTTTGCAACGTGTAAGTTTGTTGTATTAATATTAACTTTTTGGTCTTATAAGATACATTAGATAGGTCATCTCCACCAGGTAACTGTAACTTCCCCAGCCATGACAAAATAAAAAATAACCAACATACACAGGAAAGGCAGTATTGTGTTTTTGCTATATAATGTAGTGTTTGTTCAGGTTTTTCTATTTTCGTCCATGTTTGGTTTCCTCACCGTCGCAAAATACATCTCTCCTTACCCAATATGTCATTAGCTTTGCTGACTGGATAAAGATGTCAGAATTAGGAAAGTGTAAAATAGATCAACACATCCATGTCGTCCAAAACCAATAGTTTATGTTTCTATTGTTGTGATTTGAAAACGTGTGCTTCTGTTCAAGTCTCCTTTAACGCACAGCGATATTTATCAAAATAGTGACATAATTCTTCTGCTTCACTACGGTGAAAGTAAGTTATGCCAAACTTTCAGCAATGCTGCATTTTTGTAAACAATTGTATCTTCAAGAATGACTTCTATGCAAATGCTGTTTTGTGTTTGTCTACAATAGGGGCCGGTAACCTGCGGTTCCGGAGCCACATGCGGTTCTTTAGCTCCTCTAATGTGACTCTCTGGATTTCACAACTTGGAATTTGAACTTGCATTTGAACAATATTAGAATTAAGTTGACTGAAATTTCGCCTGTGTTCATATGAAGTCACATGCCAATTGAAACGACATCAACATTTTGTGGCTCCTCGCCGGTCATAAGTGCTGGAGGATGAAGCAGAATGGCTCTTTAGCAAAAAAAGTTGCCGACCTCTGATCTACGACTATGAAAAGTTGGTCGGAGATACCAGTTGTACCCAGGGCGGCGACCAGCGGATATTTTCGAAGGAGGGAAATGATTTGAACTTGTTGTTTCACCAAACCACTGTGCGCTTTGAAAAGTTTTTTTTTTAATTTTGGGGAGAGCAATTGTTTGGTTGCCCCCACCTGCCTACGGGCCTTCAGTGCGCCACGTGTCTGTTTTTTGTTGCAATCCATATGGTACCTTATAATCACAGCCTAACGTATTTTATCACATTTTTGTTGTTGCAAGGTTTTCGTTTTTATGTAAATTGGTAAAATATAAAGCGCTTTCAGTGACACTAATTCTTTGCTAATTAAAGTATGAATGCATCTCGGAATAGATACCTAACATGGCGAATACCGGACAGGTTCGTTGTCAACTATATTGAAGCACTGATTAGTATGGGGGCACTGAATCATTCCATCCACTTTCCACAGATCGGGTGGTTTTAATTTTAATGAAAACCCCAAAATGTTTTTAACGCAATAGTGTAACACCACGTGCAACATTCATGTTGTTGAATAGTTTCATCAGAGTTGACGAATACAAACTGGTTATTATTTTGTTTTGGCTGCAGATTTTGTGGAAAATAGATTTGTATTTTCTAGGTATTCTCACTGAATATTAAATAAACTCCAGATAACTGTCCATACAAAGAAAGTTATAACTTCAACTAAACTTACTGAATTTTACTGAATTGATTTGTCTTATGGTGAAGACATCATAGACATTTAAGCGCTGAGCGTTTACGTCGCATATCTTTTAATCAGCAGAACCAACATTGTGTGAGCCGTAGAATTATTAAGAACATTCGTTTCTTGAGAAAAACGTGTTTATTTCACAGATGGTCCAGTAAATTTGGTCTTTAAATGCTTGATTTCCTTTATTTGATTAGTTAACCAAGCATGGCCGCAAGCGGTAAAGCCGAACACACTTACTACGCCGAAATTAAGAGCAACACGCTCAAAATGAAAACCGCATTGAGCATCACGATGTCTGAGATCGATCCTGTGCGCGTTGGAGACTCGTACGAGTTTTTCTTCTGGAAAAACGAGTGTGTTGGTGAACCCGTTATGAACGATGGACCGCAATATAATGTAGAAACAACGTGGAAAGTGACAGGGTGCATTTCCAAAGTCGCTTTCGGCGCCACCGTGCACACTGGCACCGATGAAAGACGCTTGTCGTCGTGGAATGAAGCGGTTGCCGCCATTGAAGCAATTTTATCTTCAATTTATGTTAACGACTGCATACAGCTGCAACCAAAAAGCATCGACCAACCACTACTAACAATGGTTCAAAAGAAGACACTGGTGGCGATTTTTTTCAAGCTTGTGTACACGCGAGAAGAGATTCTGGATGGAAGTGTGCCTTATGACCTGGATGAAAATGTTGATGTAGCTAACATAAGTGAAGATTTCAGTGGTTTCCAGTTAAACCTACGGACGAGCAAAAATAAAGCTGTTATGAAACTTTCTGCGAACAGTGAAGCTGCAGTGGCTCCTGAATCGTTTGTTGCTGGTGGGTCTTCAAGCGGAATAAGCACAATTAACCGAGTTGCTAGTGCGTTTGGAAGCAGCGGAAGCCCTACTGAACTTGCTGGTCCGTTTGCAAGCGCCAGCACAAGTGCTATTAAACATGTCGCTAGCGCTTTTGCAAGCGAACTTATTGCTAATACGCCTGCATGCGCAAGTACTATTGACCATGTTACTAGTTCGTTAGCAAGCAGCGGAAGCCCTACTAAACATTTTGCTAGTCCGTCTACAAGTGGAAAAATTAAACAAGTTGTTAGTGCGTTGGCAAGCAGAAAAAGCCCTAATAAACGTGTTGCTAGTCCGTCTGCAAGCAGAAGCCCTATGAAACATATTGCTAGTACTTTTGTCGGCAAACGAAGACCTGCCGAACGTGTTGGTAGTCCATCCAGAAGCCCTGTCGAACGTGTTGCTAGTGCGTTTTCAGGCAGTCCATCCAGAAGCCCTGTCGAACGTGTCGCTAGTGCGTTTGCAGGTCGAAGAAGCCCTGTCGAACATGTTGGTAGTCCATCCAGAAGCCCTGTTGAACGTGTTGCTAGTGCGTTTGTAGGTAGAAGAAGCCCTGTCGAACGTGTTGGTAGTCCATCCAGAAGCCCTGTCGAACGTGTTGCTAGTGCGTTTGCAGGCAGAAGAAGCCCTGTCGAACGTGTTGGTAGTCCATCCAGAAGCCCTGTCGAATGTGTTGTTAGTGCATTTTCAGGTAGAAGAAGCCCTGTCGAACGTGTTGGCAGTCCATCCAGAAGCCCTGTCGATCGTGTCGCTAGTGCGTTTGCAGGTAGAAGCCCTGTCGATCGTGTTGGCAGTCCAGTCAGAAGCCCTATCAAACGTGTTGTTAGTGTGTTTTCAAGTAGAAGCCCTTTCGAACGTATTGCTAGGCCATCTGCAACCAGATCCCCTAACGAATCAAGTGCAAATCAAAACAAAGATGTTTTCCTTCATGGCGTAGTCAGTATTTTGCAAGACGAGCGAAACAAGACTGGTGTGTCCTTATACAGTTTAGACAGGGATGTTGTAAAGTTTCTGACCAGAAGATTTGGTTGTGGGAAGATAAAAGAACTTCAATATGTTAACAAACGCAAAGCACGTGATTACTGCAAGGAGCATAACATCATAGACCCCTTCAAATAGGCTGCTTGCACGGAGCACAACATGTGCACTTGCACCACGGCCAAGTCTGCCTCGTGGTGATCGTTGATTGAACGTTTTCGAAAAGCACGCAGGATTGACTTTGATTTGCCGGATTTGCTGATTTCAGTTTTGCATCTGTTATGTTTGTGATGTGTGAGCACCGAATCTCGCCGTTCCACCTAAAAAGAAAAGAGTAGGTGTAACAGGGTTGCTACGTATCTTGCGTGCTAATGGAAAAAAATATGAAACACGAATGTCACGTCAGAAAATTATGCAGGAAACTTTATGTTACTACACATTATCCAGGTGTTTTTCTTGGACGTTCCTGCATCTAACAAGTAATCATAAGTGCTAAAGTTAGCATTACATCTCGATTGTTATTGTCTGTCACTGTTGAGCATTTACCATTTGAGTAAAAACGAGGTGCCATGCAAATTCGTTGTTCCCCAAATCGTGTGACTTGCTACTAAAACATGTTTATCGTGTGGAATCTCAAGGTTTTGTGCGAATCATTGGCAAAAACATGGTTTTGGTTTAACTGGCCATGGGAAACTACGGAGTCTTTTGAAAAAGTAAGGGGTAGTGTAGTTCGGGTTTTGACATTCAACACAGTTCTTGGTATGGATCTTCTGTGCAAAATGGAAGAACAGCGCCTTGCGAAATGCGATGAGACTGCTTAAATCTGTCTTCCAAAAGGTTTATGTGCAGAGTTAACGTGACGAACGTAAATTACAAAGATTTCATTGCAGGAGATCCTGATTATCCTCTTGGTTCAAAAATGCAATAATAAGACTTACTCTTCGGAGTTCTCGTGGTATAGAAAATAATTTTACGTGGTTGGCGGCGTACCCGTTACGCATTAGACGCGCTGGCCTACTTGAAGACAGGCTATTCCATGAACGTGGCAAAGTTGTGAGTAGTCACATGCCATGCGTCTGTTTAGATTCTTGGAATATTTGACATACAGCTTGTCGTTTTGGTATTAGAAATCGTGAACTTTATTCCTAACAAAATAAAGTCGCGCCCTGCTTTCAACTACAAAAGCTTGATTTCCATTCAAACATATGTAACCTACGCCTTGGCCGTTGTCTGTCAACTAACCGTCAAACGTCAAACTACTGAAGACAAAAGGAATCAGTATTGTTGCTGGAGAATGTTTTCATCATTTGCCAGTATTAGTGAACAAGGAGATGTGGCAAAGTAACTCAATGCATATGTCTTGATTTTTATCGAGGTTAAATTCCGTTTTATTATCGTAACACAGATCCAAAGACCTATGCAAGGAATTCTGATTTGGGGGTAGGCAGAGTTGGTGAACATATAGGAAAATTATGTTATTGAATAACAACGCATTACTTAATTCTCTCACATTCGATCGAATCGAAAATTAACACATCAGTCAAATCTGAAGAACTTGCTAAAACATGTCATCCATTTTCCTTCCTTCGCACAAGAAACAAAACTCTTCTTATGTACAGTAACAACCGCTAGTTCTTCAAAAGTGCAACGTGAAGTTTATGAATGTTAAGCGATTGTTGTCTCGGAATGTCCTGTCTTTCGCAATAAATGCCTTAAATCATTTTCCTCTTGTGATTACAACAGGCGCAAAGTATGGAGTTTGAGCATAAAATCAAGACGTAAGTCGAACAAGTTATGTTTATATTCAGGTTTTCAAAAGTTTGTGAAGCTCGATGTAACCTGCTTAAAAGCTCTGTTGTTTAGTAACTAGCTAACGGTTTTGATGAAAGTTGAACGTGTAAGAATGAATGCGATCTGCATTTGCATAATACAAATATCAACTCAGTTTCCATAGTAAGAAGTTAATTTATTGCAAGACAAAATACTTTACCATCAAATATCAGAGTAATGCATTCCACTGTTTGACGTCTTAAACACGTTTTTTCTATACATGCCTATATCAAAGAAAATTTTCTTCAACTTGCCCAAATGCTACTCTTAAGGCATTTTATAAAACAAATACAGTCATTGATTATATTCTCGCTAATCATTGCCTGAAATCGTAATTTGCATTTCTTTATCCATCTGCGTTAGCTGAAAAAGTAGGATTTTCAATAATTGGGACTTGTACCTTTCGGTTTAGTGCTGACTTAGATTTTGTATCTATTTCATCTTCAGGTTGATCTAAAAGTCTTGGAAAACAGATAGTTGATGTTTAAATATCGATTTTTCAAAAACTTCAATATTTTTCGGGAAAGCTCGAACGGCTGAGATCAAGGTGCATTTTGTTTGTTCTCACCTTGCAATTTTGCTTTGAAATTGTCCCAGTGGAAAGGTAGGTCCGCCAAAAATCCAACAATTTCATTTTTCTATCACCTTTTAGTAAATTATAATCTGCCTTCGCTTTTCCACAGCGCTACCTATCTCGCTCATAGACGAGCGAGCAAGCCTGCCTCGCTCACACGCACCCGAAAAGAGGTTCTGAAAATGAGAGAGACGGTCACGTCTACGAGCGTCAGCAGTTCCTTCTTGCATGAGCACGTGCAATGCTAATTCTGCCGAAATAACGTAAATACGTTTTTCTGATCGTGAAAACATCCCTGGTCGTACTCACCCACGAAACACTCACCCACAATTTTTAAACATATTTGGCGAAATAAACAGGATATTATACATGGCTGAATCCGGTGATGTTTGTCACATCCTGGATCCTGAAGTTCCAGGTTCAGCGCTAAGGAGCACGGTCCGGATTGAACCACGGTCCACCACTTGCGTAGCCCTCACAAAAGCGATATATCTACAAGCCCGGTGTAGGTTCTTCAATTCCTAAGAAACGTCGGACAGCATTTCGCTCCAATTTTGCATTTTTACGGAATTTTCCTAAGGTCCTAAAAGAGCTAAATATTTTCCAAGTCCAAAACCGTTAAAAATTTTGACAGAAGCCTTGTAAGCACTAACAGAAGTTGGCATGTTGAAGATCCTATTTCGAAGAAAAAAGTAACAGAATTTCGTCCCAATTTTGCATTCTTATATTCCTTTAAAGGGATTTCCATTCCTAGCACAATCTCTTGTTGTAAAGTGTACTGACGTCCTCCACATAGACAGTCGCGCTATGCTTCACTCCATTGCATTGAAGCAAGAATTCTTAGAAAACTATAAAATTCCGGTCTTCGTTGGTTTCCAAAGCCTTACGCAAAATAAGCACTCATCAGATGGCTTCCTCAGCATAGAGTGTCGCCTTGTGCTTTGCACCTACAGATAGTCAGCAAACGTCACATACTTGTTAGGCGCCTAAGTGCAACATACACCACAGGTCCACTATCATATTGTGTACGGTTGAAATGCAAGAAACAAAAGATGGGATGAGAATTCCAGAAATGTTCGCGGAAAACAATTCCACGAACATTTCTGTGAAATGCAGCATGAGCAGGGGTGCAGTGGGGCGGAAACGCGTGGGAGTGGCGTTCCCACACCTTTTTCACGTTTTGCTTTAAAATGAATTTGAAGCTATTTTAAAATGGCTATTTTTTTCCACACCTTTTTTGTTGGCTTCATCCCTCAACATGAATGGTGCAGTGCGGACTTGGACAACTGTATAGTTCTAACTGTTTAATTTAGGAGTCTCCAAACTATGGCCCGCGAAGCAATTTTATCCGGCCTGCAAAGCCATATCATTCAATCGCAAAGACATTTTGTCAATAATAAAAAATAATACAATAAAAAAAACTTTTGCAACATTTCCCGAAACAATCAGATTACGTACGATGTTTGGCCTTCGAACCGTTGTGTAGCTGTTGCGGCCTCTGACAAAAACGTTTTGATATGCCTGGTATACAGGGCTACCATACCGTCCTTATTTCTAAGATTTGTGCTTATATTGCAGTACTACGTCTTAGAAAATATTAATGTCCTTATTTCTACGAAATGTCCTTATTTGTGACTGGCGTCCTTATTTTTTCTTATTTTCTGTAGCATAACAATTTTAAATAAGCAATATCTGATACACATAGGGACTATTTCTATCTTATCGCAAAGGTTTTGTTATCAAAGTTTTTTGATGTCATGAAAGTAGTATAATCTTGGAGCACAGAGACATAACGCACTATCAGGTATTGTTAGCACTGTAAGCTGTCTACTGTGATTAGGATTCTTAGGAAAGCTGTTTTATAGCAAGGTTTAGTATTTAATTGATTCAAGAAATAAGCAAGTGAAAAAAGCGTTTTTCGTGAAGATTCCAAGAAGGAAGTCGAGAATTGGACATTGCTGAAGCAAATGATTCCTGGAGATATATAGGCAAACATATGGTATATTAGTCGTGCAAGCAGAAACAATTATTTTCTTTTTAGATAATAAAATTAAATTTTCCTCAGCCGTCCTTATTTTTGGTTCTAGATCGATGGTAGCCCCGTCGGTATAGTTTGACGAATTAAGGCTAAATGCCAGAATTTCTACAGTAATTCTAATGTCACTGGAGAAAATCGTCTGTGCTCCAATTTCACTTTTAATCAAATTTCCCGTTTCACTGAAAATGTTACTTTGTCCGAAAGCGTTATTTAGCGAGTGGTGCAGGAATGTATTTCGCGCGAGGAAAGTGTAATGAAAAGGTTAAAGTGGATGCCACAATCACGGTCGCATCGCATTCGCCAGCCACACAGTCATATCAGACATTGTGATGAGCAGTAGTTAGTACGTTCTATCACTGCGGCCATGCGGTCGCATGCGGCCTTTGATGAAGACATGCGGCCGTGCGCGCTGCACATGCCATTTGAAATATTGTTTGGGGCGGCTGTAAACCAGTCTAAAACTCTTTGTCCACTGTATCAATGTGGTTAGTCGAAAATTGGCCAAACAGACACATCTGGAGGCAGGCTGGGCTCTGTGCGTGTGAGGGGTACAGAAGCAATTCATGAAAACTTTCAAGAAGAACGGCTCCTTTTTCATACTTAAAAGGACGAAACGCGTCAATTGACGCAATGCTTTTTAAATTGCGGAAATATGAAACGTTTTATTCAGAAAAGTCTTCTTTTGCTTTTTTGAACTACTTTCTACTGATTCTACTTGTTTGGCAATACGAAAAAAGCTTATATTCGAAACCTTTTCTTTTGTAAAAACAACTGCTAGAACATACGCTGTGTATGCAATATTGAAGCTAAGGATTTACACATGTTGTATGCACAGGTACCTTACACGGGTTTCTTAAACTTTGAAAAGTGTCAGTGGTGCAATTTATGCAATTTGAAGTAGAGAACGTGAACCGCTGTTTGACCTCAGGTGTGGTGTTGGTTTTTAGAGGTCGAAAAATTCTTCTGCTAGACGCTTTTCAGACAAAACGTTTCGTGTCAATTTCTTCTGCCACTTTGTGTATTTATCATCTGCGGCTTATATTGGCAGACAAACTTGTACGTCAACCGACTGTTGATCAAAACTATATTAAACATCATAAAACACTTGCATATTCCACCTTCTAGTTCTTGCTTTCATAGAGAAAAGTCTGGTCGTTTGATCTGATACGTCACCTCCCACTGGTGTCATTGTATTGCAGTACTGAGTCGGCACAGTCGGGTTTCTTTTTCGGATTTTCATTGCTTGAAACTTGAACATCTTAATTCGGGCTACTCAAAATTGCCACGCTTTTCTTTGATTTGCGCTGGTATGAGGTTAGCGTTATTAGCGTATTTCACTATCAAACCGGAACACTTCTGTTTTGTACAGCTCCTTATCTTTTTGGACTCTCCCGGAACTTACTGTTCTGTGGCATTGGTCTAACGAGACTGCACTTCTTTTCAGCGAGTCACTGTACCAGGTCAAGTTAGGTGAAAAAATTATCACATGTGACATTGCTACCTAGCTGGAAAATCAGGCTCATTACCTTCACAACAACATCAGTAGGCACGCTCAAGTCTGAACTCTACGTGTCATCTTTGTAAAGTACATAAGAAAGTTTGTGTTCGATATCAAGTGCCAGTCAGAATCTCAAACCAACCTTGTCTGGATTATTAACCATGTGCTGGATGAATTTGCAGCGTGCCTAGCATTGCAGCAATTGCTCATCCACTGCAATGTTGTACTTGCTAAGGAAAAAAATAATTTTTGGACGTTTTCTATACAATTATTCCGAAGTTGTGAATCGATACCAACTTTATCGTGTGAAAGACGTTGACGCATTCCCGCCTTCAGATCAAAGTAGAGATTTCTCATAAGTTCTAAAATCTGATGTTACTGGGCATAGCTTGTGAGAACATTGCACATCCTCATGATTTACCCACAAAATTTTCACACTGAAGTTGCATCTTCCTATCACACCACGAGCAACCACAAAACCTATGAAAATTTTCAGTTGAAACAGAGCAACATCCTAGGTTTGGTCACCAATTTCTTTTGCTTCCACCTCAACAGTGCATTTTCTTATATTTCGCAACACAGGCTCAACACAAAGTATTCCGAACAGTGTAGGCGGACTGCAAGAAGCTGGTTGAATACGATGAAGGCCCAGGATAAAATCGCAGAACATTGTATGTTTGCAATTGGCCACGAGTGGCGAATGATATGGTGACTTTTTTACCTCGATCCAATTCCATTATCCATTATTTGGGGCGACTGGTGATCCATAGTAAAATGAAATAACCAATATCTTAGTATAAAATGTTGCAGCAGACTGTTGTTTTTCCTCTGACAGCATCGTCAGTGCTGACAAATGTAACGCTAGTACCGTGGCTCTGATGTAAATAAAGGTAAGCTTTGACGTCATAGAAACGATACTGACAATAAAAGTTACAAACGTATTTAGGTGTGGACGCTGAATCGATGTTGATTCGAGGTCTATGCCGATTGATTTAGGTTTTGGCATCGTCATACCGCAAAATATACTGGCATTTCCGTGTATGCGTCAGTGGACGCATGCCGTTTTTCTAGGTAGTGCACACTTCAATTTTTTTAAATATAATAAAAAAAAGTTTTTTTGAAAAAAATTAAAGGATACAAATACAAAAGTAAAATAGAAAAAGTCATAAAGTTACATGGCTGCACTTTTTACCACTTCAAAGTTATTCACTCGTATGTGTCGAACGTGCGTCAATTGATGCATCCCGTCCTAGAGTTAAAAAAGCTTTGTATTCACTGGCAGCCGTATTTTACAAGAACAAACGTGAAAAGACGTTTGGTGGTACAGAACTTGAAGATGGCGTGAAGTAGGAGATTCATCCCAAAGCTTTTCGTCTGACACTCTTCAGGGGATATCGTCAGAATGAAGTGGAGATACTACCGAACTGGTTTATATAC
>Ga0210059_1007054_pt1 | contig 17921 bp, 15 predicted proteins | sample Ectturendosymbi2_FD_188042 | JGI IMG/M metagenome (GOLD analysis project Ga0210059, IMG submission 188042) | Ecteinascidia turbinata endosymbiont from Florida, USA - Sample 2 (SPAdes) (version 2) | ecosystem: Host-associated > Tunicates > Ascidians > Unclassified | place: Key West, Florida... | reverse complement strand
ATGTCTACCTCTGGCACTGCTACGTAGTCAAGCCAATGAGTAAGCGCGGTGATGTCTACCTCTGACCTGGTCACGTAGTCAAGCCAATGTTGTATGGCAGTAGTTCGCCATCAATAGAAAAACATTATTACAATCTCTGGTAATAGAGCCATGAGTGGTTTGCGGTCAATAATTTCGGACAGAGTGTTTCTTTGTGCTGCTGTGAGTAAGGCTGCAGGGGTGTAAGGCTGCAGGGCTAAGGTGCACAATTAGGTGCAACTCTACAAAAACAATAGGGCTGTTCATAGTACAGCTGTTCACAACATCTGGCTTGGGAAGTCCAACCCGACAATGCCTCAGGGAAAACAAGCAACATAAAAGAGGGTCATCCTACCCTGTCCCTTTGTGGAAAATCTGAAGTAACCCTACAGAGATTTTGTGAGATTCTTCTCTGTTTAACTGACGGAGCTCCTAAAGCGGCAAGTATGCTGCAGGGGATAGCCTGTCAGGGTTTGACTTCATGATTAGCCACCGGTGACTGACTAGTGTTAAAGCTGTCGGTCTTGCATTGCGCGTTGCTTGCACACACACACAAACATACACTCACAAATAAACGATAGGATGGGAAAACTTCTAAAGCATGCCAGTAAGGCATGTGAGCTAGAAAGCGGAGAAGTCTTTCAAGAAGAAAGCATAGACCTAGAGTGTTTTTAAGGGGACTAAATTCGCCTTCCATGAATCCCAAGAGACGAGAGTGGCAGCAACTGAAGCGCAGTTGTGATAAGCCAAGGGAAGAGGCGATGAATATAACTAGGGTTTGCAATGAATCTATTATAAAAGAAAAATAGGGCTAGGAGTGAAGAATTAAGTATGTCATACAAGAAATCGAACTGAGAGCGCTCCATGGGACAACAAAGCTAAACTATTCTGTCTCTGAAACAGGTTTAGCACTTGATAAAAATTGAATAAACAAACTGGTTGTGACCATGGTTGAACCTTTGGATTTCTTTACGGATGTTGTCATTGAAGATGTCCTCAAACATCAACGAGAGATAGCGACAAGAAAAGCGCAAGTTATTGAGAAGCAAATACCTAACACTCCGTTGCCTGATCTTCAGATTACAGTTAATCAGGAGACAAGTGTTGAAGGGCAGCACAATAAAACAAAAGAAGTTGTACAAACATTGCCTAAAGACGCCCTGTGGCGGTCGGCGTTAATGCAAAACTATGTGCATGGTTTTTTGCGCCAAGATAGACTGATAGAACCGTTGTCTGTGGGCCGGTTGGCCGTGCATATGGGAATAACTTATGATGCGTTAGAACAATATTTGAATGATGTTTATCCGCAGCGCAAGCATCTGTTGATAACAGAAGAGTGAACGTAACTATTCGTTGTATTGTTGTTGCAGCTAGAAATGGTAAAAATAACGGTAAAAACCTTGCAAAGTGCTTGTAAGAACCAGCTGAATATCGTTGATCAAGTTAAAGACATTCAAGTCAATCCGTTTGTAGATCTTCGACTACTTGACCAAGACGAATTTTTCGAAGTATCATTAGGGTTAATCTACAGTTTCACTCGAACCCGTAGGGAGGAATTTTTGCTGTGGGCAGTCAGGGATAAAAAGACGGTAGCATTTGTAAACATAGAGGGTAACCCGCACGGGATATTTATACGTCACTTTGAGGGAACCGCACAGTGGTAGAAGTATGGATTTGAGAAAATATAAAGACAGATTGCGGACGTTTGAAGGGATGTCTCGCTGTAATAAACCGCTATTGGCCCGTGAAGGGTTATATTCCACTGGGGTAGAAAGGCAGGTAATCTGTCGAGCCTGTAATGTGCAATTGGACTTAGGAAGATTTGGCCATGGGCTAATTGAAAAACATTTAAGTAAGTCACCCAATTGCAAATTGGCCAATAGACGGCAACATCTTAGGGAGGAATTATGGGAAATAAGACATAAAGATTTGTTTATGGCAGACGAGCAAGTTAAAAGGTATCGTCTAAAAGAAGCGCGGGTACCAGCAATGGCTGACGCAGGGCACCGAAGGTATACCCTTGATACTTGGCACATAGCGGGGAGACGAAATGAAATGGTAGAAGCAGGATTTTACTGGGCGCCGGCACGAGAACAAATGGTTTGCTATTACTGTGGGGGGTGTTTTAACACCGAACAGGTTCAGTACAATAGTAAGATACAGCACGCAAGGGGACGCCCTGAGTGTGACTACATAAATAGATGTCTGGGTTCTGATGCAGTTGCAGTGGTACAGGAATACTATTGTCAAGATCAAATTCCTGCCGAACTGATTACTAATGTTGTTGAAGTTATGCAAGATTTCGTGGAAGATAAACTATCGCAATCCGAGGAGGAACCCAGGTGATTAATAAACCGACAAAAGGCATAAAAGGGGGGAGTAGAAAGTGATAATCACTTTCAGCCCTGATTTCCAAACTTTTAAACCTTTTTAACATTCTTTAGGAACATTCGATATGTATTTTATCAATTAAGTCATAATGATAGCAGTGTTGGAATCGCGAAGAGTGCAAACTGTGTAGGGGAAGACGGTGAAGCCCCAAGTCTGTGTAGGAGGCAAAATGTCGGCAGTAACATACCCAAAACTCAGAGCCTTCAATGATCACAGCTGGTTTCCGCGAGGAACCACGCAGTTTTAGGCATACCCCGTAACCGCCCGCCTTTCGCGATCCCATCACGACTATAACAACTCAAGCATAATTGTGTTATAGGACAATAAGACATAAAATGATAGTGTCTGACGGAAAACCACTGGGATGGATAAGGGATCCGCCAGGCCAACGAAGTGTGTACATACCTCCCGGTGATACAAAGCGCGAAGTCTATCGATTAAGGACATTTGAAAAGTATCCACCTGGATTGGCAGTAGATCCATGGACTTTGGCTAAAGCAGGGTTTTTCTACAGAGGGTTTAAGGATAGGGTCCAATGTCACGGTTGCGGCATGCAAGTGCAGGATTGGACTGCTGGCGACAATCCCAGGGATGCTAAATGGCATGAAGTAACGTGTAAATTTGACAGACACAATCCGGATGAAAATGAGGCTGTGTTAAGTGCGCGACACCCTTTAACAAACTACGGGCCACAGATACCTATTGATAGAACAACACCCCCGGCTAGGAGGGTTTTGTGGCGGTCACCAGAAGTAACGGTTTCAAATCCCAGGCCTAGGCCAGCTGGTCAGGTTCTGTGCCCTAGGAATCCCAACGAGGCAAGTGCAGGGGGACCTGATTTGGCCACGTTGGCAGTAATGTATCCATGCGACAATGCATACAGTCCACACTTAACGTCATTGGAAAGTAGATTGCAGACATTTATAGATAGAGAACGCAATTGGTCTAAGGTGCGAGTAAAAGCCACGCCAAGGCAGATGGCTGAGGCAGGATTGTTTTACCTCGGGGATCATGATAGGGTTAAATGTTATTATTGTAATGGAGGCTTACAAAATTGGGCTATCAATGACAATCCATGGTTTGAACATGCTAAATGGTTCCCTTTGTGTGAACACGTATTACGAAACAAAGGACCCGAGTACGTGGAACGAATAACAACAAGGTATGCCCATTTACCGCGGCCAAATGGGAGTGGATCACGACCACCTTTAGCCAGGGCAGAAATGCCTCTAAATGTAGACCCGTATGCGGATGCAATAATTAATTCCGAAGGGGCATTGCCCGGTCCACCTGCGCTATGGCCACTCCTGACAACGCACCGACCTCGCGAATGCATTGACAAGCCAATCATAATAGATCCTGGTGAAAATAGGCGAAAGAAACAGGAACAGATTGATAAAGAAATGGGTAACTCTGCAGTAATCCAAGCAGCGTTCGAGTTAGGATTCGAAAGGTGCCACATTAGGAGGGCTTTGTCTATAAGATTAGATGAATGCGGACGTGGGTTTGGAAAAGTAGAGACACTGGTGACCTATTTGCTTGACCAACAAGTCGCGGGAAATGTAGAAATGAGTATAAACGAGGGGGAAACAACCAAACCATTGACGGAGGAAAATGAAATAACAAAAGCTAAGCGAATACTAGAACAAGACAAGTGTCGGTCCTGTCAAAAAGAAAGAGCAAGCACTGTGCTGATGCCATGCGGACATTTGGTAATGTGTAAAGCATGCGGAACTTCCATTTCCCACTGCCCGGTGTGTCGGACTAAAAAGACCTCCACAATAAACGTATTCCGAGCATGAAGGTGAATAATAAATAATAACAGTAATTTCAGGTTAAGATGGAAGTGAAAATAAAAATATTAAATAGGAATGGGAGACTGCCTACCCAGGGAACGATGGGATCTGCAGGATGGGATGTATACGCAAGCGAAAATTGTGATTTGGCGTTGGGCGAATGGAAAAAGATAAATTTGGGAATAGCTCTTGAAATGCCACCACAGCTGTGTGCGCTATTGGTAAAACGATCCGGTATGGCAGCCAAACAAGGTGTATGCGGACAAGAAGGATTAATTGATAGTGATTATCGGGGAGAAGTGGGAATGACACTTGTAAATCATGGGAACCAAAGTTATTGTGTGCAAGGAGGCGATAGAATTGGGCAACTGTTATTTTTGCCCAAGGTAAATGTCTATTTGCAACCCGTAGTCACACTGCAAGACACGATGCGGGGAAAACATGGCTTCGGGTCTACTGGAAAATAATTGTTGGTGTAATAAAGGAGAAGTAGGTAAAATAAATATATAGCATGGAGCTGGTAAGATACTATAGGCATGGCTGGGACATGATGTACACGATGAACAGTGCTTTGGTAATACAATCGGTGGTAGAATGGTTGAAACAAAACTTCGCGGGAGCTTCTACAAGTTTTGTGGAAATTGACTATTTAGTGTTATGGACGGTGCGAGACATTTTGCTGTTGTATGCATTGGTATTAGAAGCATTGCCAGTAACGCAGGCTGACTCACTGAAAGAAAACGTACTGGTGGGTCATCTTAAGATGGCTTACTTTTCGGCAATAAGCGCGATCCAGAGTATTTACACCAAGATAAGATGTCCTTATGAGTTTGGGCCATCCCAGAAAAAGAATTATGTATGTTCACCTTTGGTACAATTGATGCGACAGTATGCGTTAAAAGAAGGGACATTGTCTCAGTGGCGAACTAGTCCGATGCTTCTGGCAGCCCAGATGTTAATGCCGGTAAGACCAGGAAACATAACCACTATACGGGAGTTGGGTTATGTCTCAAGACAACTAACCCAGGGATTGGTGGATGTAAAACGATTAGTCACAATGGTAGAACACAAATATGTGGCCCTATATAGCCCAGCAATGGAAGGATTGTGGATTGAAGCGGTAGAAGAAGTAAAGAAAAACACACAAACTATGAACATAAGGATTAATGATCCCAATCTGTGGGTAGCTGCAATATGGTACATGGAGAATAGTGGAAGATTCCATAAGTTGGTTAAGCAAGTGGAACCACTGCACAAAAAGGTAGTGCGACTCCAAAATGCTGAGGGGTTAGCATTGCCAGAACGGGAAACTGTGAGCGAAAGGTTCCGGTCACATTTTATAGATGAACTAATGCATTCAGTCTTGGCTGCGTATTTAACGTACCAGAAGGGTCTCCTCCTTGGGGACGCGTTTTATGAAAAGGCTAAAATGTTCTTGCATGGTCCGCTTCAACTGCCACCACCGAGAGTAACGGAACCGGCGTTAAAACCCGAAATATATGCTTATGTAATTTGGACGATGCCTCCTGAAATAGATTACGCGCGAGATGAAGAAAATGTACAGCAACAAGCTGACAAGCCAGCGACGCCGGATGCCCAACAGGTGGTGCCAGTTGAAGAGGAGAACGAAGGCACTCCACAGTAAAAAGGGGTGTAATAACAAAGTGTGTTTAAGGAAAATAAGTAAAAGTAAAAGAAAAAGAAAAAAAAAGATGACTGAAAAAGTTGACAAAATCCCAGAGGATGCGCTGCAGGACCTTGCCCTGGATGCCCAGGATAGTGTGGGAACGGTAGTACAACTGGTGGACACAGTACACAGACATAAGCTAGCAGCCAAAACTAACCAGGTTGCGCTGGCCACTGAAGTGTATAATCTGAAACAAAAACATAAGAGCTTAAAGAAGGGATCGCAAGCGTTGGTTAAAGCTCAGAAAAAAGGGAAAGCAGGACCTCTAGGGGGAATAGCTCGGGAAATAACAGCAACATTGTTTCCTTCAAAACACCTGAATGAAACCTTGCTAGAAGAAGAAGAAAAGGCTAGTGCACCGCCCATGGATATGAAAGAAGAAGAAAATGAATTACCACCATCTTATGAAGGACCAGATGTTGAAGCACAGGCAAACGTTACAAGTGCAGAAGTGGATGCCGCCAGATACGAATGGGTGCGACAAAGTACCAAGGCAGCGGACAAGGAACGCATTGCCGAAATGAGAGCACATGAAGTAGGGGGAACATCAGGCGCGAGTTTTGCAACGAAAGGAACTCAGGAAGTAGCAAATGCGTTAAGAAAAGCACAAAAGGCTTGGGACAAATCAGAAGAAGCACGAATACGGTATCATCAATTACAGCGGGAATTTCAAGAGGAAGAGCAACAACTACGAAGAGCCGCAGGAGAGTGTGGCCCTGACCTGTCCGAACCAAGTCGTGAAAGAAGAGGAAGCAACGAAAGCACTCCCAGTGTAGAAGTGATTCAGGGACACAAGGAGGGACGAAAGCAAGTTGTTATACGTGATCGATCAGAAGGAAGCCCATCTTTAGGAGATACGCAAAAGCAAGGATTGTTATACCCCACGCTGAACTTGAATGAAGAACCGAGTGATTTGACCTTCGGGGGACTGCTCATACCCAAGAAAGACGCTCATAGCACGCCCAAGGAAACGTGTCAAGTCAAGGATGAAGAAGGAACGCACAGTTTGCCCATGGGTGCACAAAACCAGCTGCGAATACAGGATATTAGGAGGGTGGTAATACCATTGGTCCCTGGAAATGAAATAGCATGGGCAGTTTTAACAGGACAAGCAGTGAGGCGCGTGAAAAAAGGGGAGGAAACCATGTTACTGCAGGCACTAATGCCTCAGCTAAGCACACATCCAGAGGTAGCAGCGCAAGCTACTATGCTGCTAGTACAAGCAGCAAATAATCCGGAAAAAGGCAAGGAGGTGCTCATAAATTTATTACAGTGGATCCAGAGTAGATATAAGTTGTCACCCCGGCAAAAGAGAGCCAGTTTTGTGCAAAAACTTAAGGAAATGCAATGGACCTGGCATGAAAACCCTGCAGATGTGCTAACTGGAATAATGACCACATCACAGTTAACTTGGGACGAGGTTGTAGGCACGCCGGTATTACGGGAGGAGCTAGAAGCGATAATGGGCTCTAAAATGGACATATCCTTGCATTTGCAGATAACTAAAAGGGATCCCAAGGAATGGAGAAAAGCCATAACAGAAGTTTGGGAAAAAGTAAAGGATAGAATTGCCATGAAACCCGTTGAAATATACATGCATGAGGGGGAAGACGACAGTGACAGTGACGACGAAGGGATGATTTGCAATGTCGAAATGCCCAGTGCGGCAGTGGCACAGGCACATTTACCAAAAGTAAAAACGAATAAAATAGATCTGCGAAATTTTGATAAAAAGTTAGACATGGTCGTTTCAGCATTGCAAGCCCAAGAGATAAATAAAAATGAGCAACCCCCGCAGGTATCACAAGCACCATCCAATCAAAATGTCTCGGTAAGCAACCCGTCACAGCAGACTCAAATGCAAGGCATGCAGGACCAGCGACCTCCGTTAAGATGCTATTGGTGTCATCAAGAAGGCCATATGAAGCGTAACTGTCCCCAAAGGGCCAACAGAGGGCCAGGCAATGGTTACTCAGGAAGGGGAGGTTGGAATGCAGGACGAGGGGGTTGGAATGGCCGAGGAGGTTATAATCAGAATAGAAATAATTGGAATCAAAACAGGGGATACGGTTATAACAACAATTGGAATCAAAATAGGGGGGCCGGCTATAACTATGACTGGGAAAATGAACAGGGAGGATATCGCCAACAAAACCCCCAATACAGGGGATACAGAGGAAACGGAAGGGCACAAGGACCAGGTCAGATGCGAAATAGTGACAAACCGACATGGGAAAGTGAGGCAGAACGAGTTAGGCGTGAAATAATTCAGGAAGGGAAACCTAAAGCCTCTTGGGCTGAGCCACCACCACCACCACCCGCTGATGACCAACCTGCTATTGCAGCAGATCATGCTGAAGCTAACTTTGTACAGGGGCTAAACGCAAGCGAGCGATGGAAGTCTGAAATGTTAAGGCCGCCATTAGCATACGAGCAGGCCATGGCACAGTTAGCTGATTCAGCACCCAGGCTTCAGGCAATGGAAATGCCATCGGTTGATTTTTTAGGACAAAGATAGAGGACCTGAATGCTGAGGCTAATTACCTTCAGGTCTCCGAAAAACCAAAACTAAAAAGCAACTATGTGTTCATTCAAGATGATAAGCGCGACAGGACCTTCCTGCTTGATACAGGGGCTAATCGAAACATGGTAGATGCGTCAGTATTAACTGCAGAAGAACTTGCAATAATGGACACCACCAAGAAGGTCCCGGTTGCCAATTTCGAAAGCAATAAAGACAAATTGCGGTCCATAGGGGAAACCGTTGTGGAGGTTCCTTACAGAAACAAAAGTCTGAGATTAAAGTGTTTAGTTATGCCTGAACGTAGTATGAACTATAATCTAATTGGAGTAGTTGACATTCTAAAGCATTTCATACCACTCTTGGAAGAATTAGGGCAGAAACAAAAGGCGCACGAAAAAGCAAAGCAACTTCAAACTGAAGTAAATGTGGCACAAGCCATGTCAGAAGGCAGTCAGGAAGTTTTAACAGAAGAAGAAGCGCACGCTTACCTAGAAACTTTGCCCACGCCTAAGTGTCCTGAGGAGCCCAAACAAAATGATGTTATGGATCAGGAATGGTTTGCAAAAGTGTGGAATTTATTTCCACGATTACAGGCGGAAAAACAGAACCTACGAGAAGACTCTAGGCTCCCATATAAGTGCAAGGTAGAGTTACATGATGGGGCTTCTTTGTTTTTTGCACCTGTATACCAGTTATCAGAGAAATCTACTTCGGAAATGACACGCTTTTTGAAAGATGCAGAAGAGAAAGGCATAATAGAAAAAGGAGAGACAACCTGTCGAAGTTCAGCTTTCATGGTAGCTAGAGCAGATCCAAATGCAGCTCAGAGAATGGTGGTAGACTTTCGCACATTAAATAACTTGACTCTAGCCAAAGATGCCAACTTGCCACGAACTGATCAGTTGCCCAATCATGCCTGTCGAGGGGGAGTCATGTCTAAGTTAGATTTAACAAAGGGTTTTTACCACGTTGATGTAGATGAAGAATCTAGGCCCATATTAGGAATTGCCACTCAGCCAGGGGGGTATAGATTCAGAAAATTACCAATGGGATGGATAAACAGTCCTGGCGTCTTCTCTATGGCCAGCAGTTTTGTTGTGGAACTTGCAAATCATTGGTATAATCAAGATAGAAAAAACAGAGGTCTCAAAGAAATCCCAGATAACTTTTTGGTGTACATAGATGATATATTGCTGGTAAATGATGACAAAGAAGAACACAAGAGAGCCATTTACTATCTCCTTTATTACATGGCACGTTTTCATTTAACCACCAACCTCAAGAAGTGCGAATTAGGCAAGGACAGCATGAAATTTCTGGGAAGATGGATCAGTGAAGGAAAGGTGCATTGCGCATACAAACACATAGACGCCATACGACGGTTGCCCCTGCCAAAAACGATACGAGATATGAGAAAGTTTTTAGGAATCGTGAATTTCGTTAGACCATTCTTACCCGGCATAGCAGAATATCAGCGACGGCTAAACCAGGTTGGATCAGGTGTGCCGCGAAAAATGAGTAACAGGACTAATGTCAACTGGACTAAGCCATTGATACAAGATTTTGCAAAAGTAAGAGACATGGTTATGAATGCAGTAGCAGTAAGCACTTACGACGGAAAAAAGCCTCTATATTTGGCCACGGACGGGTCTGATTTTGCAATAGGAGGCATACTTTATCAGCTTTCAGACAAAAAAGAAGTCCGACCTTTGGGATTCTACAGTAAGTCATTGAATGAGGCGCAACAAGCTTATGGGGCTATAGATAAGGAGCTGTTAGCTTTAGAAGGCAGTGTCAAGCATTTCCATTACCTCCTTGAGGGAAATCATTGCACAGTTTATGTGGACCATAAGCCATTAGTGAACATTTTGGGTTCCAAAAATTGCAAACTTCGATTCCGAAAATTGAGGCTGTTGTATCTTTCTGAATTTGATCTTGACATCCAGCATATAGACGGTGTTGATAATGAAATAGCGGACTATTTAAGCAGAATTAAATTAAGGCCCATAGAACAAATAACGGCAAATGTGGCAGAATTAGGAAAAGAAGCCGAGGAAGCCAGGGAGAAAGGTTTCTTGCAACCCATCACCAAGTTTACAAAGTATATGACAAAGGACTGGTTGGAAAATATTAGAAACTCGCAAAATCAGTTGATTAAGAATAAACCTGACGAAGCCTATTGGGACCCCAGAAGTGAGGTGTGGTTAATCAAACACGAGTTTAATCGTCCAAGGTTATGGATACCAGATGAGAATGTGGTGAACACGCTAATAAAGATAGATCATGACTGGGGACATTTCAGTTGGAAGCAGACATATCAAAGGCTAAAACGCTTGATAGTTTGGCCCAGGTTACGTCAAAAAGTAAAGAAAATGCTTGATAATTGTGATGTGTGTCAACGGGTAAAAGCATTCAGGAGGGCTAAATTGGCACCTGCACCATTTGAAGCGCCAAATGAGCCATTTGCTGTAGTCCATGTGGATCACCTCCACATAGGAAGCAATGTAATTCTCCCAAATGTCACTGAGTTACTAACAATAATTGATCGATTTACGGGTTTATTGCTAGCAGTCCCAGTCACCCATGCCAACTCTGAACAATCAGTCTTGGGGTTTTTTAATCACTTCATAAGTCATTTCGGAATTCCGAGGGTTCTAGTCAGTGATAATGGGACCCCATTCAAGTCACGACTATGGGAAAGGTGTATGGAAATTTTGGGCATTGAACATAGGACAATTCTGCCGTATAATCCTCAGTGCAATGGCAAAGTGGAAAGGGCACATAGAACCTTGCTGACCATATTACGGGCACAGGAGCACATTGACAAATGGCCGGTATATTTGCCTTTTGCTGTACTAGCAGTGAATTCATATTTCAATTTGGAAACTAATACCTCCCCCAGTATGAGAGCATTCGGGATTCAAGTAAAAACGCCAGGGATGCCAATTTTTGATGAAGCACAACCGCTAAAGCCACCACAGATAATCCCTGCTGGACCAGTAAGCATGGCTGGAAGCAAGTGGGAAGACGCAACATGGGCTTACGTAAAGACAATGCAAAGGAAGCACAAGCTTGCGCCTTTACTTCATGGACCTTATCCTATAATTGCAAAAGGACCACGAGAAATGACATTGCAAATTGGGTCGCAACTTCGCAAAGTCTCCTACCAATTACTGCTACCAGCTAAGCCAAAGGTTAAGCCTTTGTTAAGAAAAACAAGTGTGATAAAAGCACGAAACTATGCTAATCCTCAGTAAAAAAAGAGGAAGGGAAAATCATTAACTAAAAGGGGGGAGTATAGCTTGATAAAAAATCAAGCTAACAGTGGTAATTTTTTTCGCCAAAACCTTAACCCCCCACATTAGTGTTTTACAGATACTAGAAGTGAAATAAAAGTTGTGGTAATTACAAGTATTATATGATATCAGTGCACATTATGTCAACTTCAATAGTTACGCCACAAGGACCAACAGGCAGAGGCTTGACGAAGCTTGGAAATGGAAGTAGCGAAATAGATGCCACTATATGGCAAACAATAGAAACTAGAGCCATAGAATTATTGGCTTTAGAAAAGGTCATGCCCCATTTCGGTACAATAAGGGAGGCAAAGTGGGGTCTAATGACTAAACAGGTGTTCTCGGAACACCCAGGCGTTAAAGATAGTGATAAACTCCGGCTTGTCTTTAGCCGAGCAATGGAAGTAGGAAAACGCGATATAGGAATAAAAGCTGCTGTAATTTTGTCAAAGATCGGTAAATATGGGGAACATGCCTCCGAGCTCCCTGAGTTTTTCGATTGGGTGCATAAAAAATACAGCAAACAACGCGAAAAGCAATTGGAACGTTTAAGCACGTTCACTAAAGAAAGTACCATTGGAGCTAACGCATCTCCAGTAGACGCCATAGAAGAAGCACTATGGGAATACGATTTTCAATGGGAAGACATTGAGATAGATACAAAAATCCAAAACATAGTCATAAGCGTCATAAGACGAGATATCAATTACGTAAAAGTGGAAGACTTAATGGAAAGAAATCCAACGAATTGGAAGACTTATCTAGAACAGGAATGGACTAAATATGCGGCGCCGGCCTATCAAAGACAAATGAGTTATGCCCGGAATTGGGAGAGAGCAAGTTTCAAGAACGGACCTAGTAGAAGCAGGAGACCACTAAATCTTGAACTATAGGTAAATAAAAGAAACGAATGATTGACATAAAGAGGATAGTGGGAAATATGCTTGAAGGATAAAAGGACTGCTAGGGGAAATATAGGTCCCTAGGACTGGGTGATGTCAAGATGAAGGATGCCTTGGGGAAATCACGAGACTAGCTAGGAAATAAGAAAATAAATAAATATATATATATATCAAGTAATATTAAAGTAAGCGAGAGACCATGGGAAAACTATAAGTATATGAAAGGGTAAAACATGATAATGGGAAAGAAGATGGCGCGAATTAGCTACTCGCAAAATCATAAAGACGAAAACGCTGCGGGACGGGGTTAAGTCTTGATTTTTTCTCCATTATCAGTATTATTAATAATGGCCATAAAGATTTTCATAACGGTACGAAATGTAATTTTAAGCGGTACGAAAACGTGAATAATTTTGCGCAGAACTCAAGAGGAGGTGGAGAACCAAGAGCAGACGTGTTCTTGGAAGAACCAAAGCCAGAAAAAAGAGACACAAGAACTTTAAAAGAACTATGGGCAGACGTTCGCTGGGAACGCAAAGCCCCAATGTGTCCTGATGTATATATACTCGAACCTGAAAAACAATTGCAAACACGGTCCGGACGAACCGTGCAAGCCAATAGACGAAGTGATATGCTTTATTACCAATGAGTACGAGAGTTGTGTACAGCATACATTGGACATTGTGTTAGGAGTGTATTGTATTGAATGTCATAACGAAAAGGTCTAAACCTTATCATGATTGTGTAATCACACGTAGTGTTGAACGCATGCTATAACAGTATTTATGGAATAACAATATCATGCAAAAAATGCGCTGTAAAAAGAGTGATGTAAAAACTAGGTGAATGATTGAAATAACACCGTATTGTTTTAATCCACTTAGGAAATAACATAGGAAAAGATGATAGCAAGTGTAATATTGTTATTTGTAATCCTGGCGGCTCCTGTAATATATGGAGCAACTGCGCAAGGATCGCCATCCGAAAATTTTTATGCTAGTCTGATTAATACCTTCTATGGAACGAACCATACGGGTCGACCTTTGGAATGTGGACGAGACTGGACGTATTACCATTATTTGGCAACACAACTGCTGATACAAATATCGCTTACTGTATTGCATATGATATTGACAATAACGTTCTTCGTGAAGTTATGGAAGCGAGATAAAAAGACGTTAAAAATATGAACTAAGTAAATGTGGAAAAATGTGCATGCCAAGTTCTACAAAATGTACATAACCGCGCATTTGTGTTTCAGGAAAAATAAGAATAAGTAGTAAAATGGCTGTAAATGCGGTGGTGCTGCCCGCGGAAGTCCAAGAAAAAAGTGCAAAAGTAGGAAGTGATTACGAAAACTCAGAGTGCAAACAGTTGATATTCCGGCTGATAGAAAATTTGCGATATGAACAAACTGGGAAAGCTATAATGGACAGCATAATCATGTCCGACATGGCACCAAACAAGTTTTTCGAACTGGTACTATCGAATTGGGATGATGAGGATAAAACGCTGTCCTTGTTCCGGACCAAACAACTAACTGGGTTGACCAGACAGATAGGAGAATTAAGGCAAAATGGATTTGTGGGAATCCAGGATAAGTTTGTGTGCATGGGATGTGGGGGTGTAGCTCTGAAGATACCCGAAGAGTTCACCTTGGCTAACGTACACGGATGGCTGAATCCTTCATGCCCCGCTTTTCTGGGAATGGAACCCGATGCAACCACCGGTATGGAACTGACAGGGTGGCCTGATCTGAAGGACCCAGCAGTGAAACTAAGACTTAAAAACCTGCAAACCAGCACATTTCATATGTATGATAAGGACTACTGGAGTAAAGAAAGCAGAAGAGAAACATGGGATAAATATGATGAGTCACTGTTAAGCACGGTTACAAGCAGAGAAAAAGAGGAGTTAGCAGAAGCAGGATGGTATGTCTCGTTGCATACCACACTCTGCATGGTACGATGTTTTTGTTGTGGAGTTGAGGCACGACATATGAAGAAGGATCAGTGTCCCATGCTAGCGCATCTGCTGGCTTCCCCAGCATGCCCGTACATGCATGCTATTATGGAAGAAGAAGAGATAAGGGCCATCTTTGCAGGACATAAGCAGGAAGTATGCCGAGAACACGAAGGAAGTCCGGCTGCGCAACAATTCTTCCAGAAGATATGGTTTCAGCCTCGTACTGTCAGTTATGAAAGAGAAGACTGGGACAAACGGTCAACGTATCTGCAAAAGCAAAGTGACAAAGAAAAGATGCGGTTATTAGCCGAATGGCTGATAGAACAACGAACAAAGGGAAGTGAGGAGTCAGTACCCGCGAAGAAAAGGAAGATTGCCATCAGCAGAAAAACGCTGATGAGCAGATATCAGTGGCAAACACGCACAACAGACATAAACACGAGAGCCATCAAGACACCTCAAGACATGAATAATCGATATATATACACTCCCAATTGGGAAAGAAAAGAAAGGCACAAAAGAAAATGGGGGGCAGGTGTAAATTATAATCGCAATGCAGGGATGGTAGAAGGAGATTGGCTGATACTGCAACAATAAAACCTTTACTTATGTTGCAGCGTTAGGAAAGAATAAAAATAATGGATGTAAATAAAACTGAAGTGAAAACAGAAGACAGTTTAGAAGAAACTCAAGTAGGCCAAGAAGTTGAAAAAGAACAAGAAAAGAAGTCCAAGGATATGATTGAGGAACTGAATATTGACATGGCAGATTTGCCAAAACCAAAGGATGTTGAACCATTGGTCATCCTGGCTAGTGAAATAAATGAAACAATGAACAAAAGACAAAAATGTGTATCTCAGTTCGAACTAGTCCTACATGGACGTGGAATATTATTGTGTGAAACTTATTATAATCAAAAATGTGTTTGGCAAGAAGATAAGGGATGTTTTAGATTGTATATACCTATGTATCAAAAGCACGATCGTAGAGATGAATGGTATGTGTACCCAGCAGCACGTTTTTTTGCGGGAGAACAACCTTTTTACATGAATTTGTCGCTAAATCCACGATTGCGGCCAGTGTTTTCGCCAAAAGATATAAAGCTAGAGAATAATTACTTCTGTGTGAGATATAAAAAACAACGACAAAGGGGAGTTGTGCTGCCTGCTGGAATGCTGCTGGGATCTTTATATTTAAATGAACCATGGCAAGTAAAGCCTACTAATTATGAAATTCCGAAAAATATGTAAATAAGTCAAAATGCCCGTTAAAATTATGCATATGGAGTACCGTACTGTCATGGTATTTAAGGTGTACTACCATCGCAATTAAGTCACCCTTTATGTTAGCAGAAAAATAAAGGAAAAATGAAGTTTGTAATAATAGTATTAATGTTGGTGATCTGCACGGAAGGATCACCCTTTCCGGATAACATGCTTCACACCCGCGACCCACGACAAATGCCAAGGATCCTGGAACAAAGAGGTTATCAGGTACGTTCGATCACGGATCCACGTGTGATCCGAAAGTCACTCGCCGAATTGGATCCGTGGGGGTGCGATGATAAAGCCTTAAAAAACATACATGAACTGGATGATTTTGGCAAGGTGGCAGTAAAGGGAAGAACGTTTACGGAAACTTACCACCGTGGGGGAAGATATTACCCCACAGCGGAAGCCTACGACAAAGCATGTTGGTGTCCAATAGTATATACTGCCCAATGGCACTCACACGGGGGAAGACATCGAATAGAGATAAACGAATTAAGAGAAAGAAAACATGTGGCAGTAGAAACCACCGAAATAAGAGTAAGGGATCGAGATTATTACCTATTTTTAGATAAAACAGTCACAAAATGGGTATATGGGACAGCTAAGAACAAAATAAATCTAACATTTTTAAACCTGACTGAAGATGGCCTAATGAACCCGGTAGTATTAAACAACCTAGGACCTTATCATGGGGTCTTCAAAAAGCCAGCGTCTCAGATGACAATGACATACCTAGCATTAACCACGCGAGTAAGAGGCCAAAAGCAGACCCAAAGGATAAGGCGGACGGTAGCGCGACATATAATGGGAGAAGCTTTAAGCAAAATGTTTGCACCCAATGGGGCACTAATGGTAAGGAAAATAGATGCCATAACCGCGTTAAAAATGGTAGATTATGCAGTAAACTCAATGTATGAGAAATACCAGTGGGTTGAGTGGGAAGTACTAGCACAAAATGGTGAAGGAATACCAGACTCCTGGAAATCATTAAATAGGTCTGAACCCTGTCAAATAGCGGAAGAACAAAACTGGGGAATAGAATATACACCAGGAACGCCAAGGACAAAAAGGGTATGTGATTTACAAGAATACTCATTAACCCTAAATGTAAGCCAGAATGGATTTACATGGATTTTACCTTTGGGAAGTTTCGAGCCCCAAGACTTAGGGGATGATCATAGATATCTGCTAAGAAAAATGAATAAGACGGTCGACTGGACATATCGCAGTCCAGGCTTAGAAAACTGGTACATCAAGGCCATATTTCGGCACGGACCAAGTCGAGAATTACCCACGAAAATATGGGCTATCATGCGAAGTGAAGCTGCGTATAGTAAATTCCACAAAACCATGTTAGCACCAGTACATTGGGAACATAGATATACGGTAATAGTAAAACAAAATGGAGAAATGATGTGTGAAAGGGATGCATACTACCAAAAACAGAGGGATGGACCACTAAACGACAGAGAATGGATGCCAGCCGAAGAGTACCAAGCAATGCGGGTACTAGAACACATACAGCCCGAAAAGTGTGAACAAGTGTATAGAACGGAAGGTCAGTGTAATAAAAAAATAACGCTAGCATGGTGTAGAGAGGCTACGGGACCATTGGAATTAGCCTTAAAAAGACGAACGATAATTCCAGACATACATAGTAACCAATCGGTATTAGCATATGGACAACCCTGTTTCATGCACACTAATTATACTCTAAATATAACAAGAAGTCATAGAACAAAAAGGTTTTTTCTTTCTCTATTGTTTTCGGCTATGTTTTATGGTATAGAAGAAGCGGCATTTAGTGCAAAACTAGAAAGGTACCAAGCTCTAATGAACCAAAAGTTAGGGGCATTAACACAAAAAATGAATAATGGATTCAATAGAATAGAAGGACAATTAGATGGGATACACCGAGGGCAATTACAACTACAACATGAAGTAACTGTATTAGCGCAATTTACGACATCGTTGGCCCATCGTGAAAGTGATTTTGAACGAGAACAAATATCTATTGACAGACAATTGATAGAGGCACAAATATCACTTGCCAGAGCTACAATTGAGAATA
>Ga0210059_1007053_pt1 | contig 17921 bp, 12 predicted proteins | sample Ectturendosymbi2_FD_188042 | JGI IMG/M metagenome (GOLD analysis project Ga0210059, IMG submission 188042) | Ecteinascidia turbinata endosymbiont from Florida, USA - Sample 2 (SPAdes) (version 2) | ecosystem: Host-associated > Tunicates > Ascidians > Unclassified | place: Key West, Florida... | reverse complement strand
CCTGAGGGACCCCTTGGGTTATATTCAGAGTAGCTGATGTACAGCCATCAATGACAGTGTACTGCTGTTGTCCTTGCAAGTAGCTAGCCAGCAATTTGAGAGGTAAACCTCTTATTCCAAAAAATTAATCAATTTCCACAGTAGCACATCATGATCAATAGTGTCAAATGCTTTAGACAGGTCACAAAAGATAGTACAAGTAATGAAACCCTTTTCTAGATTTTCCAGGATATTCTCCTGCATATCATATATTGCCAATGTTGTGGATAGACCCATTCGAAAACCATATTGATGGCTAGATAGCATATTATTCTGCTCAAGATAGATGTACAAGCGGCTGTAGATAAGCATTTCAAAAATTTTATTCATGGGTGAGAGGGAGAGAGATGGGTCTGTAATTGGTGCATAAATCCTTTGGACCCCCTTTATCAATGGGCACCACTTGAGGGCATTTTAAGCTTTGGGGAAAGTTCCTTCCCTTATGCAAAGATAAATATCTGCACCAAGAAGGGGGATAAGGAATTCTTACACAGTTTGAGAATGTGAGCACTAATGTGTCCACTATACTGTAGAACAAGCGCACAAATTGCGTTTTAAAGCAGAAATCACGGAGAATTTTCCACAATGCATTTACTGTATTAAGAAAATATGTAGTGATCTCTTCCAGTGTTGTTTGCGGTACTTTTGTCTTGTGCTCTATATCCAGAAATCAAACCCAGGATAGCGTTTTGTGAACTATTTTGCATAACATCTTTATTGAACTGAAAGCATTTTTGTTATAAGCCTAATCGCGAAATCCATGACCTCTTCTCGCCTGATCGCATTAACAGTCGTCTCAACAAGAAATATTTGTATTACGAATCTTTTAATAAAGTTTCCATTTTTGTTCAGATAATGGTGGGATCGTAACAGTGTACGTCACCAAGCAAGCGCATTCAACAGCTGGAACACAAATCAACGGAATAACGTCCAAAAGCTGTGGAGTTGAACCTGTCGGCTACACATTCGGAAGTACGTTTAGAAAAAGCACCTGGAATGGTTTAATGTTTTAGTCAGACATAAGCAACAATGAAGAACTTGTAGCTGCGTTCATGCAGGAAAAAGGAGCTGCTTGACTTATTGCAATTGAGTTGAAATTGATTTGGTGCGTTTTGATTTCAGTATCAAGAAAGTATAAGTTGAATCTAGAAGAATACAAAGTATATCTATTAAAAGATATAATATAAAGTTTTTTTTATATCTAATAAAGAAACGAGTAAACGATCTAGTGAACCGAAAAATCTTCCTGATATACTCGGAAATGTTTCAAGATTATTTCTGCCGACGAAAAACGTTACTTGTACAAAATGATTTTTAATAAATTTCTTGCGAAACAAAAAGAATTTTGCAGCAAGAATAGCTTTCTTGAGGGGATGGAATGTTTGAAGTCGAAATTACTTTCAAACTTTACCTGAAAAGAACTAAGATCACATCAGTATGGAATATATAGTAGGACTTCCAGTCAGGCTCACCCCACACAAAGGAACACTGTTTGTGAAAGGTAATGTTTTGCTTTCTTATTGCAACAAGTGATTAGCTCGCTTGCAGCGTTATAGGTGTGTACATGGTAAGCAGCATTTTCAAGTAATAAATAATTGTCGTCGATTTTGATGGAATCGATTTCGTCTTAAATCATATCATAAAATTACCTGGCACTGGCTAATTTCCTCAGTTCATGCAGGTGCCATAGTGCAACGCAGTACATTTGCTGCTATTTATTGTATAGGATTTTATGCATCCTACAGAATGTATTTGGAAATCATTCAAAGGCTGGCCGTATATCCTTTATTTGACCGGGTATTTCACTCAGAAGAAAGCGTGTTCGGTCGTGCCATTTTTATCTGCATGAAATGGGTATTACCGATCGCTCAGCCCGCGTACATAGTGTCTGCTGTTATTTTATAGAGAAATTCTCTGGCGCACTGCCTATTTACAGGAAGTGGTCCACAACTGACTTGCGGCGCCTCTTGCAAAAATGTGTGACGCGCAGTGCACGTGCAATGCGTTGGATGTACTCTGCATATACTGTAATATTTGTAAAGCCACAGCAGTGACCCACACCAAGCGAATCGATCGCAATATATTGCGTAAGGAAACTAGTTTCGTGTGTTGCACATCTTCAGTCCTGCGCAAAAGTCGACATATGAAACAAAAAGAAAAATTACGCACTGTTGCTAAGATCAAAACTCAAGATTACAAAAATTGAGCACAATTGCAACTCCTACACTAAACACAGCTACAACACTGTTCAACGAACACAGATCGCAACGGCCATTCGGCAATGCCGAAAATGGCCGTCAGCATTGCCGAATGCAATTGTGCAATTGTGCTCAATTTTTGTAATCTTGAGTTTTGATCTTAGCAACAGTGCATAATTTTTTCTTTTTGTTTCATATGTCGACTTTTGCGCAGGACTGAAGATGTGTACCACACGAAACTAGTTTCCTTACGCAATAAATTGCGATCGATTCGTTTGGTGTGGGCCACTGCTGTGGCTTTACAAATATTGCTGAATGATAAGTACAAGCTTGAATCATTGCAAGGAGATGGGAGCAGAACCAGGCAGGAGATTCCTCATACAGCCGGCTGCAAAGCTAGAGCCTGTTATTGTTGTATATACTATAGTGTACCTTTATGGAGTCAGGCGAAGCATGGTTATAATAACTACTTTCAGGAGTCCAACGCACAACACTCTTGTTTTAATAATAATAAGCAGAGAATGCTTGTGTCAGAAAACTAGGCACCGTGCTTAAATATCTTTGAGTAATACAATGCTACAATCCGAGAAAAAATTTCGACAAAATTTATATGCGAATATCCAGTTAATGAAATTAAACGTTATGTGATTAACCGGACTATTTTCGTCAGGGTCGGGTACGTTTTGGCACCGCTGTTTTAACAACGACCACTTGGCGCTCCGTTTTGGCGCTAGTGCAGAGACTGACAAGTGTGTGCAATGAAAATGACTAAAAGCATGGATAAAATTTTAATTTATAACGTAATTGTAAGCTAGACCTCGGAAACATTCAAGAGGCCTTTGAGTCAATATATTTTGCGATGTTTAGAATTTACATTCGGTTTTTAATTCGCGTCTTCAAAACAGGAGCAATGGGTCACTTTCACTGCGTTTATCAAAAACGAATAAATACCGCTCCAGTCCCGTCGCCACGGGGGGCTTTGGTGGGTTTAGCCCCCCAAACAAAGCTCCAAGGTCCCCCAAATTGAAATATGAAACACTATGAATCAGTGTAATTTTTGTCAAATTTCAATGTCAAGCACCCCTTGCACAAAGGCAAAGCCCCCTATTCACGACTTTATGGCGACGGTTCTGTACCACTCATGACAAAACTGTGGATTATCTCTCTTGCTAAGTACGTTCTCAGCGCCATATATGTTATTGGTTATGCGCGAAAATGAAAGGAAGATTTTTTAATGTTAAGAAGAGCACTTCGTTAAAGTCCAAAAATACAGAAATACGCTCAATCTCATCTCAAGACGAATGCACAACCAGTACCGAATTAACAATAGTAGCTAATGTAGCGATTGCTACGGGCCCCGCGCTTTTCGGGGCCCCGCGGTCTTTTGTGTTAAATTTGTTTTTTTATTACATGCAAGGGTGGCTATTAGAATTTTAAGCGCCCGAGGCAAACTCTCAGAAAGGGGTCCCTATATTTTACACATGCTACGCAGAAACTTCATTCCCTGAAAACAAGTTAAATTTTATATTTTGTTTGGGAATTTGCTTCTGCGTAAAAGGCAATTTTCCATTGTAAATTGTTTGAAGTGATTTGATTTTAAATTGTTCTTTAACTACACATTAAAGTTGCATATGACTTGTATCAGATCCTAAATGTGGCTCTGAGTCATTAATAAGCTTAAGCTTCTTAACAAGCTTTTTAACAAAACAATGCAAAAACTAACTGCAAAACTCTCAAAAGGGGGAGCCTCACGGCATCTTTGAAAGAGGGGAGCCAAAGGCGACCGCCTCGTTCACCTGTAATGTTCATCCTTGTTTACGTGTATATAATTTTTTCTATCTAAGAAGTCACTATTTTGCTAAATTTGTCACAAGCAATTAAACGAAGGAATTGAATGCCTTCACATAAGATTTCTGTGGTTTGAAAAATTTACAGTTGTTTGCAACATTATGGGACAACTCACGAAATGAGGCCTAATTGCAGCAATTTGAAGATAGTGCTTGACTGCATTGTTATGAATGGCTTTAAAAAATATTATTACATCACTGACCTATTCTAAAATGATTTGACCAGTGGTGCCAAACTTGGAGTTTTGCCCCCAGATCTGGGGTTTTCAATGCCTTTATGTGTTTTTCTTCTGCAGATCTCGTGTTTTTAGGAATTAACTGCGTATAGCGATGATTTAAGATAGGGTATGATCGATTAAACGTTATTTCTAGTCTCATCGTTTTCTATCTTGTTTTTAGAAAGGCACGTTAGTCTTCAGCACAACTGATAAACAAATTACTGTACTGCAGGGATCACCAACATGGTGCCCGCGGACACCATATTGGTGACCCCTGGTATAGAGAGCATGAAGGTCTATGTGAAATATACACTACCAGCAACATAAACAAATTCGCAGTGGCAAAATCTATAAAATGCAATCTTAAGCAGCAAGTGTGCTGCTTTTGACAATCGACTTCCACACTTGCTGAGACAACACTATCGAGATATGGCAATGATCAAATTTGTTGATGAGTCTGTAAGCATTAATTGCTGCCTCTGCACTGGACTTATGAGCTGTGCAGTAATGTATTCCTTCTTGGTAAAAACATACACACGTTTTTGGTAAAAAATATATTTAGTCCATAATGTCCACCAGTTGCGATATACGACCAGGAAGTTTTTGTACTTACGAAGTTCAGCATCTGTAATGGTAGTCACTTTAGTCACATGGATGCCCACATAATTTATGATTTCACGGTTGTTCACTTATTCAAGTGTATTTTTAACGTAGGGCCCCGAGCTGTTAATATGCTACAGGCTCCGCGCCACCGTAATCCGGCACTGCATGCGCACAACGTTTGTTTCCTTCTTGATAAAAGCAGTTGCCTTCTTGAAAAGCATCCGGGCAAAATGAAAACACACAGTTCTAGAGACAACGGCGTGTGCGTAATAGTAACCAAGCCTATACGCGCTAGCGCCACAACAGCTCAGCGGCCAGCGCCACAATGGCGGCGCCGAATAGTCCCATTCCGTTTCTTCACGCATGAACGGTTTTGGTTTGAGAATCCAGAATCTTATGCGATAAAACGGTTTCTGCGTTAAACTGGAACGCGCTTATCCGGGGTCTTCTGCAATAAACACAGAGTTCTGAATGGACATAAGATCTGTAAATATGTTTAGATAAGAAAAGCGGGAAAACGTTTCGTTACAAATTTCAGTGGTTTTACATTTTACTCCCTGCATTTTTGTATTAAAGCAGCCCTTTCCATTTTTTATGAGAGCCATCTGTGCAATGGCAGATAGAGAAATTTTCAGAATATGTGCAGGCTACCATGAAAAGGAAGCAGTTTCTTTGTAGGTGGTTGATATTATATTTTAAGTTGGTTTGAAGGATTCTTTCCAGGTTCCCGGAATTTCTTTTTGAGCAATTATAAATAGTATAACTATTTTATAAAGATACTCTTCTTGGCACATTATATTTTGGAACCATATTACTTTTTTTCTTTCTTTATGCAAAGTTTTGTGTTGTAGGGTCCAATGATTTTCATTACGCAATCGTCATCGCCTTTTTCGTCTATTGTTGCAAAGTGTTATCTGCTGGATTTGTTGTCTATCAGTTACGATTTTAAAAGCTCAGTGTAGGCTTACATCAGGGGTGGCCAAACGTTTTGACGCGACTGCCGAATTCGCGACTGCCTGGCCATTGGAGGTCCGGATACAGTGTAATTTACGTAATCTATGCGAAGGTTATTAAGATGTATTGTAGTGCAACAATGACAATAAAATCGCACCATTTCGTTTACATTTTTCTAGCGCTGCTCGCAGCTAAGTGCTGGTGCTGCAGACAAGTTAACAAGAGACAGGCAGCAGCCAATGCTGTTGCACTAATGTGCAGGGCATTTGGCGGGCCAGATTAGACTGGTCGACGGGCCGGATGCGCCCGGCGGACCATAGTTTGGCCATCCCTGGCCTATATTGACCCTGTTGCAACAAGCTGCTTCGCTTGCGGATTCAGTTGCTTGCTTTTCTATTTGTCTTGTGACGGGTCAAACGCGCTGAGTTGGATGGATACTGCTATAAGTTGCTGTTCATTGGTTTTAGGAGCTTCAGTGTAATGTCAGGGTATGCAATGACTCTGCTGATAAATTAGTCTTCTTCCTCTTAACATATCCACATATCCTGCATGCTGGACAGGCCCGTAGCCACGGGGGGGCATTTGGAGGCAGTGCCCCCCAAAATTTCCTGTGTGCCCACCAAATATTGTTGCGCCCAGAAAAATTTGTTTTAAACATAGTAAAAGCAAGAATCCTGCCCCCCTAAACATGTATTGTGCCTCACCAAATCTTGAAACCTGGTTACGGGCTTGATGCTGGATCGTTCATCATGGGGAAGGTTTGGCCTAGGGACACACTGTGTCAAGACATGAGCTCGTTCGGCCATAATTAATGTGATCTCAAGGTTTTTCTTCGTCCGTCAGTGAGCCTTTTTTCAACTGAGTTGATATTGCGAGAGTATTCGAAATTGTTCAACATTTCTTATCTGCTTTATTCAGTCACCTGTTACTCACTTGGAGACAGTGAATACGTTGTCAACCGTGTTTCGTGTCCCAAGGGATGTCAAGGTTTACCGGAAACTGCTTATCATCAGTGTTCACGAGGCGTTTACCCAACGACCAATGCACCTGTGTGTGCTGTGGCAGAGGCTGCAAAGCTGACCACAAGTGAGTAAGCGAGATTAAAAACATAAAAATCTGCTGATGGTACTAATGAGCTTTTGCTTTATTCTCTTATAAGAATTCAAATCTTGTTTTTCAATCGCAACTACAGGGGCGGAATCAAAATGTATTACTTTTTTGTAACAACCTATTTTTTTAAGGTTTGCACGGCGGCAAGGTACTTTTTTACAGCTCTGCAAGTATACCACCTTCTGCACAATGGCGAAGAAGCATATTAATGACGTCTGCGTGTGGAGATCAAGCTACTTTTACCTTTGAAAGTAACGTATCTTGATTTTTTTGCTTTTCTGACCGTCACTTGCAACAACGTAAATGCTATGCACGAAAACGTCTGATTTGAAACACGACGCGCGTATTCCACTGAACGTGATGCTGATGCCTTGTTCAAAACTTTATAACCCGGCAGGCCCGTAACCAGCTTGGGACACCAGGGGGGCAAAGTATTTTCTGAGAGTGGCCATGTTTTTTAAACTACGTCCAATAATTCTAAAGTATGTCCAACACATTTTTCTAGGGGGGGCGAAAAATTTTGCAAAGGGGGCTTCACCCCCCCTGCGACCCGTGGTTGCGGGCCTGTGGACAGGTGTTTTCTGGGTTTAATGACGCATAAATTTCATCTCTACATTTTTACAGACACGGCAAAAAGTTTCTTCATCTACAACGATCAATTTTCGTCCTATTTTATTTTGAAAAATGTAGGGAAATATTATACTGAACAACTTGACTACATTTGTAGAAAAATAATAATCTTTAGTTATTCTACACTAACATGGCTTCAGTTCAGAAGAAACCTCACCAGCTGATGTTATTTGTAATATATCTGTTCACGTATTTCAACAAAACTCACAAAATATGGTCTCATGCAGTGCATTTGCAGTAATAGCAAACCATTTGATGCAATCGATCACACCATTTTGAAAGCAAAGACGTAATGATTCAGAGTTCAAGGGACATACATGAATGTATGATGCAGCTAACGACAGCCATCAGTTTACTTGTGTGAATATGAGTAAGCTGCAACAGGGATAGCTCATGTATGGCGTTTCTCAGGGTATCTTTGTAGGCTCGAACTTATTTTTACTTCATAAAAATGATCTGTCTAAAACGAAAGCGTTTAAAACATTTCTATTCGCAGATGGTGCGTCTTTGTTTCTTTCAGCTCCAGACCCATTCACCCTTTTTTTAATAGCGTTAGCCACACAGTAAGAAACCTTGGCTGATACACCAAACGTTATCCCTAAAACTCCGTTTCCTGTCGTAAATTCAAAATTAATAACCACTCTGTACGTTGAATTATCACTTAATCTTTGTTCCTCTAAAATAAAACAAAAGTAAATAGTATAAGTAATTTATCTGAATAAGATTTCTGGACTGAGGAGACGTAGACTTGCGTTAAATTAATTTATACTGAAATTTTGCTCCTTGATTCAACTTCACCTCCTTTGTGGAGACTATAGTTACTTGGTATTTATTTTGCTGACAATTTTTGTTGTACGTTCGCATTCAAACAATTGGATCTGCAATACTTTGATCGACAGGAATTCTTTTCAAGCTCCAAACAGACGTGTCACATATCCCATAAAGACCTGTTTACTCGACATTAATAAAGTAGTTTAAACTACTGCATCTCCATTTGGAGAAAAGTCAATAAAGAAATTTGAAAACACTAAATGCAATTCGCTATCTCTCTGTCAAATATATACTGCAGATAGATGCACGTCCACAAAGAGGTACATTTAAATGCAAAGCTACTGATGTTCATGACCTGAATTTATTTGAACTAACAAAATATAATCACAAAGTGTACAATAATCGCATCTCACATAGGTCTATAGTCGTTCAGATTTTGGATTTGTAAATGAAAAACGTATTTATCCAACAAAACGGGCATCAAAGCAAAATTACTCTCTTCCAAGGCAGACATTTTCGCAAATTCAAAACTCATGTTGTATTCTGGATTTAAAATACGACATTAATTACTTTTGGAAATAAGGACATGTGATTGTGAACCATACCTGCCCTCCCAAAATTGTATTGTGATTGTTTCTGGAAAAATACACATAATTAACTCATTTGACGTGAGTAAAAATTTGGAGAATTGTTTCTTTTGAATAAGCTAGACCAAGGGTCGGCAAACACAGAGCCGGGCGAAACCAAATTGGTCAAAATGTGGCCAAATTGGTCCAAAAGTGATTGAACCGGCTGACTTAAGGAACACAAATCGGGTGCCATTGACTACCACAATCCCTACAGCTCGGAGCTTCTTATTGCGGCAAAGCAAGCCCAGATCTTTCACTGAATCAGTGCCATGATGACTTGCGAGTTGTAATACATTTGCATGTGCCAAACATTCATTACTTTAATGAGTGCTGGTCCGCAAAATAATGTCAGGCTGAAACCGGTCCAATGTGAAAAAGTTTGCCGACACCTTAGCCAAACGATTCCGTCAAAAAAGTCAAAAAACATTTTCCTTTGGCAGTTGACAGCCAGATAGTAAATCCTATTGACCATTAGGTCTGAGTCACCCTTTCCTGCATTTGTTCATAGGTATTTCAAATAATGATTCAACATTAACGCTTTCCAGGTCATATGACATTTTCAAATAATTTTATTGAACGTTCTCATTTTCTTTTCATTTCTGTCTGCCGGTTTTTCTGGATAACCTGGTACTTGAACTAAAATATTCTAACCGAAATGACCTACCAACTCACTGCCTGGCCCAAGCTTACACCTGATAACATAAGGTAATTGTCAAATATAAAACAATATTGTATACCAAAGTGTGTCACACTAAAACTAAACGCAGTATTTGTAAGTTAATCAGCCTTAGTAATAACTTGAACTATCCCTTATCCGTATAGTCAAATTTTAAAATGTCAAGACATTTTACAGTACTAGAACTTCTTGGCTAGGCCTCTGCAATTTGGTTAATTGAATCTAATTATTTTACTTGACAAAATACTCGAGTAGCTACAGTATGCTAAACTTAACTTGGATCAAACCAATCATGATCTTCTTTTCCTAGGTAAGTACGCCAATCAGCATGTACTATCACACTGTTTTTAGGGATCATATTGATCAACACCATTAATCGACAATAAATGCGTTGCATATATAGCATACGACACCAAACGAATACATCTTTCCTACAACAGTTTTCCGTGGAGAGCCATTTAACTTTCCTGCGGCTAGAGCACTTCTTTTCTGCTCTGCCACTGGCACCAGTGCTAACAAACAATCGAATTTAATTTCGAAATGCTTTAGAATTTACAGGCTTTGACCTCTTCCTTGACATGTTGCTGCACTTTCGGTTTTTACATGTACAACCTCTGTGAAGCAGAAGCAAAAAAATTAAGAAAATATTTGTTTTTTTTTATTAACTGCTTTCGAAAGCTTGCATGAGCTTGCTTTGGGATTTAGTAATAATGCCTGGCAATCGCTTCGTTTCAGATGCAGATGACTGTGCAGGAAGACAAAGTGCATGTTGGAAGAACAGTAAATGTGTAGATGGGATCGAAACGCACCACTGCATTTGTTTGCCTGGCTTCACAGGGCAGAAATGCTCAATCAGTGAGTCGTTTTCTGCGTATCATTAGGAGTTCGCTAAATTGGGTGCAAAAAATTTGGAAATAACAAATACGGTTTTATTTCATAAGCACACAAATTTCCATGTGAATGGTATTCGCTACGAAGTATGGAATGATTGACTTTTTCTCTGCTTTATTTTTTTAATTTTGCCGGATCAGCAAAATCAGTTTTTTAAGGTGCTTTAGGGACCCGACTCGGGGCCCTAGAATTGAAAATGGTTCCCTAGAATCAGAGAAAATTATCATCGGGTCCCCAGAATCAGAGAAAATCGGGTCTTTAGAATCAGAGAAATCGGGTCCCAGGTCCATACCGGGTACCTAACATTTTCCTTAAAAACACTTTGGCATTAATGAAATTTTGATTCTTCTTCACTTTTGATCCTATGTTAAGTAAACTGATGCCCACTTTCGGAAAAATCGCAATTGAATTGCATTTTTATATAGACATTCCAACTTGTTTATAAACCAGTGACAAGCCGACAAAAATCCCTAGCTCTATTTGAACAAGATACAGAACTGACGATACGTAGCGTTACGTGAAATCGATTGCCTATTAAAGATAATTTTTGGTGATCGCTTCAACTCGGTCGCCTTTGTTGAGACTATAGTTACTTGAATACGGATTTTGAAAGCGATTTCACTGCTTTAACGAAAAGCATGAGTCCAGCGGTTCTCAAATTTTCATGAGCCGTGGCCTCCTACTAAGTATACTTACTATGCAGTGACACTTGGTTTATGCAATATCACGGCAATGCTACCTTGTGAACGGCCTGGCCCCCAGAGAACCTCTACGTGGCCCTCAAGGCTGGGCGAGGGCCCATTTGAGAAACCTTGCATTAGTCTCTTTTCATTATGTGACGTCACAATTGATGATCAACGACTTCTGGTCAATTGTATCGTTTCTTTGCATTGTGTGAAAAACGTCCACGCTTTGTATCTCAAAGCTTTGAAAAGCGATTGCTTTGTCTACAATGAGATCAAAACGATATAAAAATTACTTTGTCAAGAGGAAAAGCAAATTGTTTGATTTTGGAAACCAACAGTTCTGTCATTTTCATTTAGACTAGTCACAAAACGATCGATCAAATGTCGATATTGCAACACAAGTTGACTGAAAATCGTTTATGGATTTTAACTTGCTATCGTGGATGCACTTTAGTGTTTTGTGCATTCCTAACTGTGTGATTTCAGGAATTCTCTGCTCGTTATTCGATGCAACTTTCGTGTTTGCGTACAGTCTCGCAGCTGACATGATAGCTTGTAACCTTCAAGGCCATTGGTCGGTGCTTCCTGTCGCTTTTGTGAGCGCTCAACGCGTTTGTGAGACCTTTTTCCATTCTGAACCGTTTTACGTTGCGTTGTTCTGACTTCGCTTTCAAGTTCATTGAAGTTTTTTGTATATCTGAATATCATCAACGGAAGCAATGAAACTCAGAGTGCTATAAGGGAGTCATTAACGGGCAAAGTATTGAGAGACTTTAAAGCGCCTTGCTTTGGCTTGCATGGCAATGCATAGACATCAAGTCACTTTGTTGGGAGACTGACCCGCGCTCCTGCTACAGCTAGGTTCACCCCTCCGCTGATAGGAATCTTGGTGGAACCGTAAGCTGCAAACTGTTTTCTCGCAACTTACAAGTCCCTACGCTGGCAATGTTTGCTAGAGAAAGTGTGGTTCATGTAATTGAGAACATACAAACCTTGTTTTCAAATAATTCCCAAAAATCATAGATCAAATTGACATGGTAAAAATAAATTTGAGTTTACAAACTGGAACATCGCAGCAAAAATTGTTTTGCATTAATGAATACGTTTTCATGGAATTTCGTAATGTAGTTTTTAGTATTAATTTTGCTGTTAAACGTTGTTTCGGTGGTTTTTACTATACATTTTGCTCTAAGCGGTTGAACAATTTAACTACATTAAACTTTTCAGATATAGGTGGTGGGTCCCGTGCTATTCCCAACGTCAGTAATCTCTAGATTCTTGTGCTTTGAGACTCAAGAGAAGATCGAGTCATCAAGAAAGAGAACTTGAGGTCTACCTGAACTGACATTGTACAGTCAAACACCCAATCGATCTCGGTGAATTGGGTATTGATTGGAAGAGAAGATTTGGCAATCACTTGTTCGCTGTATATTTAAATGATTTATCCATTGAACTAAACAATATTAAAGCAGGGTGTTATATTGGTGAAGTCGTATTGAACCACTAGATGTTTGCTGATGATATTTGCGTGTTTGTTCGTGCACGTGAGTTGCAAAGTATGCTTGTGTATGCAGAAATCGCATGGAAATTTTTCAACTGCAGCAAAACTGTATGCCGTTTAAGGCTAAGAGTGCAAAAAGCAGTCATCCCATTACTGACACTAGGTTGTCAAAACGGAAAATCTGTTAAACACTACAAATATCTGGGGATTGTATTGGATACTGAGCTCTCAGATGACAAAGATATTCAGAGACAACTGCGATCTGTGAGCCTCTTTTTCCCGGGGTTCAAATTCAGTTAAAAATGTACTTTTTCGTTCCTTTTGTACGCCCATATATGCACCACAATTACGGTGTAATTTCAGGAAGTCATACAAGCAGAGAATGCGTGTGGCCTATAATTGTGGATGAAGAGCTCTATACAACCTGCCTCGGAGAGCGAGTGTTAGTAGTCATTACGCTCAATGTAACATTCCTACCTTTGAGGCCTTATTGCTAAAAATGCGTACCTGTTTCTCGAAAGATGCAGAAAGTCTAACAGCGCATGGTCACACGCTTTGATGCAGATTGTTTATATTCGTCCTTATTCTTTGAACACTACAATCGCATTTTACTTTGTGAATGAGTGCTCGGACACTGCACTGTTTGTTCGTTCGAGGCGTGTTGTCATGTCACAACACATTAGTACTTTACCTGGCCTTGACCAGTTTAGGAATTAGTGGCAGTAGTTTGTACTAAGTGTTACGGGTAAGCGAACAACAGCATTAAGAAATGTGTTTGTAATCATGTGATTCAGTCTCCTACGCGTTGTAAAACGTTCTGTTGTGTCTGTTTTTATCAACCTGCGTTGTGCAGACAGTGCGTGTTTGTACTATAGACTTCGTGTCTGCTTCCAAATTAAATTCAATATGTAACTCAGGACTGCTGTGCAAATAATTGAAATTAATTGTTGACACGCCGTATGAAAGTGCCTTCCTTTTTGCGTCATCGTTTTTCGGTATTACCAGAGCCAATCTGAGAATTTCCCCACAACGTTATTTTAGGGATTAATCAATCAAAGCTTGCCAAAATGGAAAAGTAGCAGTAGGATGAATTAAGAAAAAGGTAGAGCTCACAGAGCTCTGAATTTTGGAAGTTACAAATATCCGTGAATTTCCCGATGATGCCAGTCAGCATTACCTGGTCACTACCAAGGATGATTCCCGCTGGATTCCGTTCCCCTCTAGCCTACTGGTTAGAGAAAAGGTTCCACCGGAATCTATAAAGCCAAAACATACCCCGTTAGTCTTTAAATCATAACGGGGTGCTGTCAAATTTTTCTACGATTTAACACTTGTTAAAATGAACCTCTATCCAAATTCTGAGTGGTTCTGGTAAACCTTCCTTCTTACACTGTATTGAACTCGTAATACCCCTGGAATGGTTTATTTGATTGACTAAAGCAGAGGTTCCCAACCTGGGGTACGTTTGCCTGTCTGAAGGGGTACATTTACTGTAAAGTTAACAATAGAAGGGAAAATACATGTATATATCATTTATTTCCGAATATTTTAAATCATAAAAGTTCCATTCAAAATTAAGTGGATGTTTGTTATTTCACTCAACCTTTTTGCCAGAATAAATTTTAGGGGTACATGCTCATCTTTCAAAATGCTTAAGAGGTACATAGTCAGAAAAAGGTTGGGAACCCCTGAACTAAAGTATAAGAAATTGCGTCTAATATGTAACAGAAAGGAAGTGTACATCTGTTTGGTTTATATGAAGTGAGAAGAGTCGAACTTGGGAGGGTCTGCTAACAGCAGTAGTCAAACGTTTTTGATAACCACTCAGCGTCTTGGCTAAAGTGTAGATTCTTCCAGGGTAGCTTCCACACCAGTGTTTTTAGGATTTTACCCAAAAACAGTACGTAAACCGTATTGTGTCTGCAACATAAGCCAAAAGCCAATGCAAGAACAACCCTTGCAAAAACGGTGGGAATTGCAGTCCCGTCGCCACGAGGAAGCTTTGGTTAGCCCCCCAAACAAAGCACCAATCCCGCCCCAAATTGAAATATGAAGCACTATATATCAGGGGAAGTTTTTATAATATTTTCAATGTCAAGCAAACAGACTGCTCCGGCTCCGGAACTTTTATTTTTCATTGGCTCGGGCTTCTGTTCGTTTTCAAGGCTCCAGCTCCGGAGCTCTTGGTTTTCGTGAGTATGGCTCCGGAGCTCTCTTTTTCATGGCTCGGGCTTCTGTTCGTTTTCACACATTAATAATTTCAATTGTCTTGGTGTGCCTCAAGTCGAATGGAAAATCAATTATATCAAGTACAAAAAACTAAGAGAATATGCCAAACATTTTTGAGTAATTTAATCTGGTAGTTTTGTACAAGCACCGCTCCTGCCATGAGGAAATCAGCTAAAAAACAAGATTCACAGGTTCAGACGAATCGGAGAACAGATACTAGCAGAAACGTAACTCAAGATAACGGTAATATAACCAAATTCTGGAAAGGTAGCCGCTGGTTTTGTCGTCAGTGCCTGAGTACCTTTTGTTAGTTTTTACGGCCAGAATCAAGAAAATGGCTGTTTGGAAAACTACATTTCTATCCGAGCATTTAAACACAGACCAGTCCTGATTGACCAAGTGTTTTGCACTCGTTGCATGCTTTGCCTGTTGTAGTCTTGGAGATTCCAGCTAAGAGCGCTGCCCGCGCAAACCATGCAAAGAGAGCAAAATACATAGTCGATTACCTCTCTCATGTGTTCTTTCATACATGCATACATTTGCATTAACACAAATGCGAAGATGTGTAAAGCCCTTTGTTCAAAGAAATAGTATGGCTTCTAGCAACAAATTCACATTTGATTTTTTTTAAATAGCTGAAAACTTCTGATTTCGTATCTTTTGCGGTTTTCAACACCTTGAAAAAGTGTTGAATTTGGCCAAAATGTACATAAGGTATTGAAAAAGTAAGGAAATTGTTCATTCAAATATTCTTCTTTACCGCTGATGACGGTTCTGCAGATGTTTCTGCTGTGTTCCACGAGTAAAATTTTAGAAAAATGGAGCTAATTGATGGTATTAAAGTCTCTTAATTTAGTGTCAAAAAGGTATTGAAAAAGCATGGAAACTTTCCCTCAATTGTTTCTAGCGCTCCTCTCTGTCAGTGACCATCTGAAGTAATTGTTGGTACGTTGTTTCGGTGAATGCGTCTCATCAGTAGGCCTGCTTTTGCGTAGCAACCAAAACCTTCCGTGTGCTTCATGACGCCTCATGATTTCTGTATTTTCTTGTGATTCCTCTATCACCTCCAACATGTAGATGAAGTGTGCAAGCCAAACATACAAAAAGTGAATATATATAATCAAATCACCAACCTTCAAAACCTGCTTTAAATTCAGTAAAACAATTGCCTGTCAGCCTCATGTTAAATATATTGCAAAACATTTGAAACCTTGATCAAACCAGTTTACATGTCTCTGTGCGCCGATGAGCACTCCCATTCAATTTATTTTGTACTTTTTTTCTGTTAGCTGTTTACCTCAAAATCTGATGTTAGAATGTCTTCATTTCTCTTCCACTGCCGGTCCCTGTGTGACGATGAGTGAATGTAGTTATATTTGGGGCGCTGTTAAGTGTTTTGTTGGTTGTATTGTGTATTGTGTAACGTCTTCACTCCCACACGCAAGGCCCTAGACTTTAAACATGCATCGCAGTAACAAGGAATACACAAATACATGAAGGAAGACGAGGATACATACATGGCGGTAGTAGAGAGTATACGCTTGATTGCGCTAATACATTACTTTGATGAAACACAAGCTTTTGAGACACGCATGAATGGCGTCATCATGATTATTATAATGTAGTACTGCGATGACTTCCAAGTACATCGATTTATAAAATGCATGAGGGAGTGGGAGGCTGCGAAGGACCAGGGGTCATCCAGGTTGCAGACCTCCCAAGGGCGAAGCTGCTTATTGTGTAAAGTAGGGGTCTCCTAACTACGACCCGCGTGCCAGATCCGTCCCGCGAAGACATTTTGTCGATAATGAAAAAATAATATATTTTTATATTTACCAAACGTGTATTGATTTGTTAGAATGCAATATATCCCGAAACAATCACATTATACAAGACGTCCGGCCCTGGAACTGTTGTGTAATAACTTATGTGGCCCTCTGACAAAAACGTTTGGAGACCCCTGGTGTAAAGGGAACAGTGCATAATAGTTAGAAATAGTCTTTTGCTCTGCGTATGAAATGTAATATGGGTAATGCGGTTATACGGTAAATTGAAGTAAAATGTATTGCAGGCAAGGCCAAGCCACCAGAAGAAAATGGTTTAGAGTTATCAAATTAAACATTTACTATTTTCACACATTCAAAAATATTCGTGCATGCTAGAGAGGAAAATGCGTCAAAAGCTATAGACCGCTGCAGCACCGCAGTGGTGTCACGAGATTTAAGCAGGTTGAGAACTAGTCGCGCAATCATGCTTTGCGGAAAAGAACGTGCTGTCAATGCATGCATGAGAACGGAAATTCGCTTGCTTTGTATCTACAGACTAAGGCATCCCACTACTTCATACACTGGTTTGATGCGACCAATTTTTGTGAACACAATAACAACCAAACGATGTAATATTTAACGGAGATACTTCATGATTCGACAGTTTCCACTGTAACAACGTTAAGTAATTAAATCAAACCACTTGGTTTATGCACACCAATCAGTAAGAACACAAAGTTTGTTTCTTTTAGCCGAGTTATACATATTTCTTATATTCCTCCGAAAAAAGTGCCTGACACGTTTCATTTTTTATCTATACAGGAATTCTTGACCAGATTTCTATTGCACTATGCTTTATCATTTTACCACCTGAGTTCGAACGTGCTTTTGGTAAAGCAAATTGTAGATCGCTGTCAGAGCGGTTGTTGTTACTTGTCAAGCATTCACAGTTAGGAAACAATTCAGCATTGCAATGTTTACGGTGCATTCATCTAGGTCAGGGCTCTCCAAACATTTTTGTCCAACGACCACATAAGGTAATACAGAACATGTCGAGGCCGGATACCTTAGGCAATGTGATCGTTGCGCGATATGTCATATTCTACCAAATCAACAAATTTATCGTAAGTACTGTATATTATTTTTTCATTATTAACAAAATGGCTTCGCGGG
>Ga0210059_1007052_pt1 | contig 17923 bp, 12 predicted proteins | sample Ectturendosymbi2_FD_188042 | JGI IMG/M metagenome (GOLD analysis project Ga0210059, IMG submission 188042) | Ecteinascidia turbinata endosymbiont from Florida, USA - Sample 2 (SPAdes) (version 2) | ecosystem: Host-associated > Tunicates > Ascidians > Unclassified | place: Key West, Florida... | reverse complement strand
AAAAAATGAATAGCTTGATTTTGCTGCTTGTTAGACTTGTCTTCAGGCGTTGTAAGTAGGGCAAGAATTTGCAACTTTATTAACAGCTTCCTAAATAAGTACTCAGAAATTATGTAGTACGATGTTTTAAGCTGGTTCCAGGAATTTTATATGGCGACTATTTTCTTTTTTACATGCAACTTTTCCTGCAACTTCTATCCCAAAGTGTAGAAGTTTGATTTAAAAATCATGCTTTAGAACTATTTCAGTATAGTTCTGTTCTCTGATAGCCGAATCGAACTGAATAGTGACCTAAAAGCAATTGTAGAAATGATCCGGTCAAACATCAGTCCACAACTGCACATCAAATTGTTAAATTGCCAAGCAAGCTCGTGGACTGTGGAGCTTGCCAAACAACTTCATGCACAAGTTTTTTAGCAAATTGCCAAGCAACTTCATGCACAAGTTTTAGCATGCTATGCAAACTGTTGGTAAAAGATCGCCATTTCTCCCTACGTAATGTTTGGAAATATTTAGCATTATATGTAACTAAATCGCTTGAGTAAATCACTTTCCTTTAAAATGCTTGGGCACAAACACAACTTTTACTGCAAATTTTGTTAAAATTAATGCATACTTCTCACGATTTTAGTGCAACAAAAACTTGCCCTAGTTGTGAGTTTTTAGTAGTTTTCGGACAGCTGCGGGTTTAAGACCGAAAAAATGCGGTGCGGGGCGAGTGCGGGATGGAAGTGTTCGGGTGCGCGGCGGGAGCGGGCAAGATTTCTCAAATTCCTGCGGGCGCGGGGCGAGTTTAAATTTTGAGGGTGCGGGGCAGAAGCGGACAAAAAATTTCAACCAGCGCAGGACTCTAATAGGTATGTTTGCAGAATACGGCATGCTGGAAAAGGTTTGTAACGTTAAATAACCTTTAAACGAAGGTCGCCACGTCGCAAATCGGGTTCGTAAAGCTTTAGTAGGTTGCTCTAAAATCAGTAGCAAATCGATCAAAACTGGCGTGCCAGTTGAACCCATTGGTTATGGCCACGAACGTACAAACCCTCTTGCTTCTTGTCGTACCAGCAACAAATGATCTGAAACCTTACCAAAAATGTGTGTGACGTATGGTGCACAGCAGAGATGAACGGATTTATGTATTTTAAATGCAAATCCGAACCAACAATTTTATTTCAAGATCCAATCCAAATCCGAAAACTGGCAGTTTTAAAATTCAAATCCTGTTTAAATCCAAAATCCTGTCACCGTTATTAGGCTATATGTAATCAAAAATCAAAAGCAAAAAAGAGTTTGGAAAATGGAAACTAATCCAGGTTAACTTTCGTTTCCCTCCTTTAAACCCGAAGTCACATCACTTGTGCTAGTTTCACGCATTTCAAAATTTTACTCAACAACAATCTAAATTAGGCTATTTTACCGCATAGCTTGTAAGATATCAAACCAGAAAGATTAACAGGTATGTAGCACACGCGACTTATTAGCACTAGGCAGAACATGTAAATAATTATGAATTGCATGTGCTAAATGTTACTAGGCAGTAAGTATTACTGTACGTAAAACAAACATGATTCAAAAAAAGAGGTTTGATTAATAATGAAAGTCACACCATATCTGTATCTCTGATAACATGTTATATAAAATATCAGACTTGCATCACGGATCATAGTAACGCTCAAGGTTTAATCAAACACGATGTGCTATCCGGACAGAGAAACTCACTGAAGCAAACTTCACAGATTAAATGAAGTAATCTGCAAATTCAAAACTAAACCGAAAGTTGAGAAGGAGTTCCAAACAAAATTGTCAAATCCAAATCCGGTGAAACAGAAGTTATAAAATCCAAATCCTCAATAAACTAAAATCCGAAGAATTAAAATCCAAATCCATATTCATCTCTGGTCCACAGCTTTCACTCTCTGCCCCAAGTGTGAACCATCTTTAACGCATCCAGGTATTTTTAAATGCTAAAGTTATATGCATGCATTGTCCTTTTACATAAAAAGGAAGTAGGCTACTGGGAAACGCTTCCCACAGTCTGTTATAAACTCCTTCACGTAAAACAATCAGAAATTCTCTTTACGCAAATCTTTAACCATAGCAGTTTATTCTAAAAATCGTGAGAAGCTCTTACAAAGTTTTGAAGTAAACTCCCCTGCGCAGCTGTGTTGATCATCTAGCAGCTCCTTCCCACATATATGCACCACCACGAGTTGAAACTGGACAGTAACAAAGCTAATTTAACTGCTGAGGGGCATCGAATCGACAACCTTCCGGTTCCTTCAATGCCCTGGCGTCCTTGCACTGATTTGTGTTTTTTCTAGCTGAATATTAATTATCGCCAAATAAAATCAACTCAACTCCTGGACTCAGCATCAACGTGAAAGCAGAAATTTCTGGTTTTGATGCACCAGACAAACCACATATTTGTTCACCTTTTAGATATCCTAAGTTGTTACGTGGAAACTACAGCGTCAAGTTGTTTCATGTCATCGTTGATTAAATGTCCACCAATTTCAGTACCGAATAACAACAGTTGATATTTTCGAGGTTGGCATGCAACACAGACCAACGCCAAAATACAAAGAGTGTCTTGGGCTGAAACCACACCAATGCGGTGATACAATCGCATTGTTTTCAGAAAAAGTCGCGTGGACACTAACAGAATTTAGAAATTCCGTTATACATTTAGCGCCACTAATAAAATACATTTAGCGCCACTAATATAAGTAGAATTTCAGTCAAGTGTTTAACACTGTTTCACATATTTCGACATTGGAATGCTGATGCGAAGAAGAAGATCAGTCTCACTTAGGGTTGCCAGATGTGTTTTGCAAAAATACCGGCCATTTGTCAACAGTCCCAGATCTAAACTATGTCGTAATTCGTAAGCGGCACAGGGAAAACAGAGACAATGAGTATAAAACGTTCTGTTTTGTCTGTTTTTATCAACCTGCGTTAAGCAGGGTGTGTGTGTTTATACTATGGACTTCGTGTCTGTTCACAAACAAATAAATTTAATTAAATGTTACGCCACAATATTTGCCCGTATTTTGGATGGCTCATTACATTTCGGCTTGTTTCTGTCTTCTTACAGAATATACGAAAGCAGGCAACTCATATTCATGTACGGTAACTTATAATAACTGATGAGTAACGATAACATAAAGTCAAACTGAAGTAAATGCAAAGACGTCGTGAACACGCTGTACCTGCTGTCATTTGACCGGCCGTCAAACCAACAGATCTTATTTATTCCGGCATGCAATTAAACAAGCACGGCGCTCACAATAATTGACAAGCTTAAAAAGGTACACGTCCATCAACACGGTGTGTATGTACCGTGACAATTGCACCAAGGATTGCATCAACAGCAGCGAATAAACTTCGCTGAAGGGATCTGTACTGACAAGATTCATTGGTAGAGTCATTATAATTGGAGAAATTCGGACGTTTGTCCTTTTCAAAGATACGGCAAATTTTTTATTTTCAGAATACCGGCTTCGGGCGCTGATTTTCAAAATACCAGCTTTTTACCGGCCTCTACTAAATTACCAGTAAAATACCGGCCAGGCCGGTGAAATACCGGCCATCTGGCAACCCTAATCTCACTATAGTCCAGATTATGAAGTAAAGGTGTGACACTGTTCAAAAGATGCAGAGGCAGTCGGGATGACACCATCAAATCCACAGTGAATACCTCCAAATTCAAGGTCTAGTCTCCCTGATAAAGTCAATTTCCAATTGTGTGTATTCTACTACGAACCCCCCAAACAAGCTTTAAGGCACCCCCAATGCTGTTGATCTGACGATGGATCTGCTTCTATCCAGGCCAGCAAACACAAGTCAGAAACAGCCTATAACCCATTTAAAACTATGAATCTCAGCCAACCTCACAGATACCAGGGAAAAAGTTAAAATTTGCATTGTTTTTCTGCTTTTCTACTCAAATTTGTGTGATTTACGCGGAATGATCTAGCCTCGGGTCTCCAAACTTTTTTGTCCAAGGGCCACATAAGGTAATACAGAACATGTCGAGGGCCGGACGTCTTACGTAATGTGATTGTTTCGGGGCATGCTATCTTCTACCAAATCAACAAATTTTCCTAAATATATTATTTTTTTATCAATGACAAAATTTCTTCGCGAGTCGTAGTTTGGAGACCCCTGATCTAGCCAATAAGCTTCCTTTTCAGCCTTGCCTCAGGCCCCCCACCCTAAGTCCACCACTGCGTCTGGAACAGCCTTTTTCTCTTCTTTTATCTCAACTTGATGGGACTATTCTGTGGAGCGCTCCTTTTGCTCCTGGCATGGTGATAGGCAGGACCACGAAAGCCATTTTAGTGGTGGCTTTGGTTTATTTCGGCCATAACTCCGCAACAAATTGCACTAGAGAGTCACCTAAGGGCTCATAAGACGCGGATCTTTGTTTAGTTCAGTGGTTCTTAACCTGGGGTAAATTTACCCTGCGGTTAAATTTCATCTTCCAAGGGCGTAAATTTACTGAACCATAAATTGCAGCAAATGTAAGTTTTCATAAATCATTCTAAACTCTAGGCTACGAGTTGGTTAATTTCTTATTTTACAAAAATGAGCACCACTGAGTGTCTCGGCGTAAATCCGGTAATTTTGTTTGGTATAAGGGGGTAAGATATGTAAAAAAGGTTGAGAACCACTGCTGGTTTCTTTTTTAAAATCGGATGAATTGACTCTTGGATTTTTTATCACAGGCCCCAAAACGTCATTGTGACTGCCTCGTGACGTCACACTGTCCCCCAAAAATCCAAATCCGAAAGAACCCAATTTTTTTAATCGAAAGTACCAGACCTTCTGCATGTTCTGATGTTTGGATTAGCACGCTAGCACCAGCGGCTGGAGAGTTATGGCCGAAACCGCACGAGCCACTAAACTGGCTTTCGAGGTCCTCGGGCTTAAAGTGCCAGAACGACCAAAAACTCCAATCTGGATACCAAAACTGACGGAAATTGTTTTTTGACAATAAAACAATAATTGCAATCTTTTTTCCACATTAAAAAAATACATTAGCAACTCTTACCAACTATTTTTGAAAGCAGTGAGGAAAATTCGGCAAACAGCAATTTCGTGCATTAAAAGTTCGCCCAAACTGCTAAATTTGGCGGCAAGTAACGTGTTAATTAAAGATATTAATTACATCCTTCATTACACTTCTTTGAAGTAAATGTACAGATAGTTTATATGCAAAGTAAAAAAATGCGGATTTCGCCCAAAACTGGGTGGCACCCAACGCAACTCTGGAGAAAAAAACGCCAGGCACCCAGTGTTAAGTGTCTCCAGAGGTCCTTAAAGCAAGATTGTTGTGTTCGTTTGCAATGCGCTAAGAGAGTGAAATGGCAATTTTCACCAATCGGTTCATGGACATTGCTGCACTCTGCAATCCATCGCACCGATTACAGCAATTGATACTCGAGAAAAGTAATCCTACCTTGAGCGCCCCAAGGTATTACATGACGACAATGCTGAAATCAGAGAATAACTGCGAGGCATCGGTTGGAATTTTTAGTCGACTTGTTTTGAACAAACTGCGTTGCCGGAAATTTGCTTTTGTAAACTAAGCGTCTTCTAATTTCTTTGGAACTACTATCATTAACAGTTTAGCTTTGTTTCCACATTGGTTGGGAAGAAAAATATAATCATTTTTCTGCACATTTCTTCAAACTCGAATTTCGCAAAAAGAATATTTACTGCAATCACAAACCGAGAATAAAGTAACAACATCCAATGTATTTTCATTCCTATAGTAGAGCAACAATACATTTTATTCACGAAAAAGCACCAAAGTCCTGTGGCATGTTTATTTTATTATGCTGAGAAACAAATAGCTGACAAGTTCACAACGCATTTTGCCTGATTTCAGACGAACAAAACGACCTGATGAGATACGCTTCAGGATTTGAAAAATAAGTAAAACTTCTGGTATTTTTCTACCTGTTTTCGTAAAAATCATGTTGCAACACATACAAAATTATTCAGTTGGTTTGTAAAGTCCCTAAAATTGCATTTAGGCTTTTTGCTAAAAAACTAGTCAAAGGGTATTTTCAGAAAAGATGACAGTACATACAAAAATTATGGGGCAATAAGAGTTTTGTGCCATAAGTTTGGTTAATGATTTCTTCATATACTTTTAGCGCATTGTTTTAATCAACTTTGACCATGGCACATTTCATTACTAGGTACTTATTGGTTTTATGCAGAAATTATTGCCTCTATTTCAAAGGTATTATTTGGTTCAAATTAATCGCGGTACCTCTTCCTTACAGATTACAAGCAAGCAGTAACAAACTGCATGTAAAGGCATCTCTCTATCTTAAAACCGTTGCCAAACCATTAGCATTTTTATGCCTTGATTGTTGGTGTTGTGTTGAGCTTGTTATCAAATTAATTTAAGAAAATCAGATATGACAGTCAGAAATAGCGACCTGAGCGTCCAGTGCAGGGGTGGCCAGCCTTTTGCACGTCATGCGCCAATTTTTTCAAACACGAGTATCGATGCGCCATACCATCGGTTATTTCTTGTAACGATGTTATTCACATAAATACCGATTTAACACGTAAGATCTTCAAATGCAAATGGAATATCTGGTAAAGCTACGAATAAACTTAACATTTACTTACTTTGTAATGAGACGTCCGATTTTGTTTTCATTTCATCAGTTTTTCAGCGTCTCGAGTTAAAGTTTTTTTCTGAGAACAGCACAGAATTCTTCAGATTTAAATCAGTCAGGCGCGACCTCGTTTTGCTTTTAATCAATTTCATGGACGAAAATGCTTGTTCGCATGCGTTCGTCGTTCCAAAACGACATAAAACTCTGAGCGAATTTTATTGATGTTGGGAAAGTTTCACATTGTAAGGATCGCCAGAAACTGAAATTTCAGAGTCGCGGGGTCTGATATTGGATTTCGTTTCAACTCAATGCATGACTCCCGTTTCTATCTTACTTGGAATTTTCATTGTCTTTTGTTCATGAAGTGAGAATGGGGTTATAAATGCAAATATGCAGACTTCTTCTTTAGCAAAATCACAAAAGCAACTGTTAGTTGAGTTTTGAAGTGACTTGGTCTTTTCAGTGCATTTTCTCAAATTGCCATTGGCTCCACATTTATAACTGCGAGATGAACAGTTTTAACTTCCTTGAATGCAATAATATTATTTACTAAAGTTAGGGAACAATTTGTTCTACACCTGCAGTTTCATATTCAGATGATTGAGATGGTCACCAACATCAACTAAAAATTCCATATCAACAAGCCAGATGCTATCACATAGACGAGATCAGGTAGCTCGTTTTCCTCTTCCAGAAAATCACGAATAGCTTGTTTTACGATGAAGTCTGGCAACTTGTCATAAGGGATCTGTACGAAACAAAAAATCGATAAAAATACTGGAGGGGTTTAACATCTTGATTTATTAGGATCGCAGAGAGTGCAATGCGCCACTTGGAATCACCCAATGCGCCAAATTTGGCACATGCGCCATATAGATTGGCCATCCCTGGCCTGATATAGCGCGATAACGAACACTGAAAGGCATTGTCGTGCGGGTACGAGCGAAACGCTTGGAAACGTTTGGACGTTTCTTTAACCATTTCAAGCGGTACTCGCATGGAATTGAGCGGTATTCATTTGTGTAACTCACGCGCAAGGCGCGTGAAAGTGAGCACAAGCTTTGTTTGATTTGCGCGACTTCTGAGGGGTTTCTTCAAATTCAAGGTGGAAACAAAGCTAAACAGCGAACGATAGTAGTTCCAAAGAAATTAGAAGACGCCTTGCTTGCAGAACCAAATATCTGGCATCGCAGTTTGTTCAAAACAATTCGAATAAAAATCCCGAGCACTTTCGGCACGTAAGCAGTATTCCGATTCCTCGCAGTCATTCTCAGATTTCCGCAGTGTCATCATGCAATACCTTGAGGCGCTCAGTGTGCTTTCATCGAGTATTAATTGTAATCGATGCGACGTATAGCAGAGTGCGGCAATATCCATTAAGTGGTTGCTGAAAATTGCCATTTCACTCTCTCAGCGCATTGCAAGGTACACAACAAAGAAAGCATGCTCACGTTCTACATGATAAATTGCATTCGAAAACTTGTTCCACCACCCACTAGTTCCACCACCCACTTCACTAATTAACGTTGTTGACTCTGACTCATTTAATTGGGCGTTGTCACTGTTCATGTATTTTCGTTCCATGTCTGGTCTTTCGCGTTCATGTCGCAGGTGACCTGAACAAAAAAATGTCGAGCGTAGCAAGCGTTCTCCCGACCTCGTTGGCTCGCGCTTTACTCGGGCTTATCGGTTAGAGCCCGAGCTTCCTTCGTCAATTACGTATTTTTAAAAATATAATTCAAATGAGATTGAATGTTTTTTTGAAGCAATGGATTTGCATAGAACATAGGATTTGAATTCAAATCCAATAGACGGTTTCCAATCAAAATAATTTCAAACGAACGATAAGTTGTCCAGTAACTCGGGCTGATGTGAATGAGCCTAGTACGCAGAGGACGGGCTGGCGTTGTCATTGCTCTGTGACGTACGCTACGCAACAATCGACGAGTTCTCATAAGAACTTCTAATTCATTGTTACGTAACTAACGTCACATAGTAACCACAGTGCCAGAATGAGAGCAAATGGAATTTTCAGTGATGCAAACCTTGAACGGTTGCATTCAGTCAATACAAATCGCGTGATGAGCCCGAGTGACAATGTTGATCTGCAGTCGCCGCCTGGTCACCACATTTATTGATACAAACAATGGAATACAGAATGATTTATTTCTTGCAGCTTGTCTTTGCCCGATCACGCTGATTATTTCCAAATAATTCATTTTTCAATCAAGATTTACGGTTGATCCTAGTCCCAGGATGCATCTGCTTTGTTTTATTGGAGTGCTGAGTGTTCACTTGCTCCAAAATTTCTTATCCTACTCTTTAAACAGAGGTAAAGGGAAACTGTGAAAAAGAGTACGGTTTTTACACGGTTTGTGTAAGGTTTGTATACCCGCGGTGTTAATAACAAATGTTACTAACAAAAAGAATGTAAGTGTAATGTGTGTCAAAACCCTGAAATGTCCAAAGTCCAAAAGAAACATGTTTACATGAACTTCTACAGAGTTACTTTTGGTAAATATCATGGCCGTGAATATCTTGGACATATAAGTGAAACTGGCTCACGTTGCCAACAAATTATTAAAAGTGAGTTTTCCTTAAAATGAAATTAAGCGTTAAACTGGTGCTTTTTGTTATGACTTTGAGATTGGGTTGGCTCAGTTCAACAATTCCTGGAAAGATCCATAAATATGTAGACAATATAGCAGTTTTCAAGGCTTCTATACAATGAAGCTGTCATGTAGCAAAGAAAACAGGATGTTTCTTGTACACGGTGGTTTCATTTAGTTTGCTTTTTAAACGCAGTTGAGTTGATATTATTTAGCGATAATTGACATTGCAATAACAAACAACAATTGTTGTTTCTATTAGTACAAGGACGCCAGGGCATCGTTAAAGTATCATATTCTGAAACAAACCAAAGCAATTAATAAGATTAAGCAGGTGGGAAAGTTGATAGCGGTTGAACGTTTTCTTATTTGACGTCAGAAAATGCTGCTAAAATCAAATAAAATTTATTTCCAGCTTGTGAAGACGTACGTAGGCTACAGTAACATCATTTTGAAAATGAAAAATGTAAGAAAAAAATGTATTCTTCTTGTAACTGACTGTATTAAAAAGTGAGTGATCGTTTATGTTGATACATTGATCTACTTGATAGAAAACATCTTTTGCAAAGTATCACAGTATCACAGCGTTTGCTGAAATCTATATGCTGCAGACACAACATGCAATAATATTAAATAAATTAAAATCAGAATACTGATAACGAACACAAACTAAAGCCGAAGATAAACTTAGTCGCAAGCAGCTGAGCTTGAACTTTACTCGGTGTTGAGCAAAATGCACGAAAAATCAGTGAAACAGTCAAGTGTTTGTTGCCCGATGCATTTTGTACATGTTGACGCTTCTGAAAATGAAATGAAACAATAAAACAGATACAACTCAGCAGGGAATTTGTTTTTAACACTGATTTTAAAAGCTGGTAACTCCAATTTGCAGATGCATAAGGTAATACTCCTTCTGTTTCGCTGCTGTTGATTTTGCAACATACAATTGCAACATACTTATCACCAGCGTGAACAGTTATTAAAAACCTATAATAAATTAAACTAAGATGTCAACTAAAAACAAAACAAACAGATTGTGATTACTAATCATAAATCTTTATTATATATGAATAAAATATTCAACAGATTACGGCGCAATTTATTTAATTCTTTATATAAATATAAACTGCTAAAAGTTTATTTGCTCAAACGATTTCCGATTTACGGAAATTTAGCTTGATCTTGGAGGAAGCAAAAATTCAACATCCAATAATTTAAATGAATTCACATAGATGTTTCGAAAAGCAACTGATTTTATTGTAAACAAAGGTTAATCAATTGAATACAAAGCGTTATCAGTAACGAATGCCAGGAAAGTTGCAGTCTTTTCCAGTGACTGAAAAAATTTGTTTTTTGAAAGGTTTAGTATGAATTCATTTAATTAATTGGTCTTTATGTTGTTATTTCTTGTACGCTTTTGCAAGAGTTTGAAGCTTCATATCTGTTCCATAACGTGAGCTGGTGCGCATAAAAGTCTAAAAACCGTTGTGCGGAACCTGACTTGTTCTCAAGCGATTATTGTTATACGACAGACTTTGTTTTTTGATCAGGCACTTGCTCTTGGAATGTAAGCGGTAATTGCAAAAGTGCAAGTCACGGAGATCATCCCGCCACTCACATAACAGGCGCAACTCCTAAAAACCGCATGACATTGAAGAATCGTTGGATTTAGCAAGAAAAAGGTTTTCTTTCTGATTCCGTAAGAACCGCTGAAGAAAAGTTGAATCTTCATCGTGATTCAATCAAACATTACTAAAAGTATAAGTATGAGGCTGCAGACACAGTTGATCACATTTTGTCCTTGGATGCGGAAAGATAGACGTTCCTTGCTGAAGACTAACAACCAATTGCAGCCAAAATGAAGATTGCAACCATTCTGGTTTTGTGTGTTGTGCTTGTGTGTATCGTCAACGTCGCTTATGCAAGTAGAGGTGGATATGGCTATGGAGGATATGGTGACGACAACGGATATGACGACAATTATAGATACGGCGACAGGTATGGGTACGGCGACAGATATGGATACGGCGACAGATATGGATACCGCAACAATCGTTATGGCCATGGCTACTACGGAGGCTATTACGGAAATGGATACAGGGGATACGGCTACGGGTATGGACGTTAACTTGGTAAGTGCCACTCTTTGTTTGACAATCAAACAGCGAAATTGTACGATCAGCCAGACGGACAGTTCGTATTTATTTGCATGGCCAACGAAAAGACCCGGAGGTCATAGGTCAGCTGATCATGGTCAGTCATTTTGTTTGCTCAGCTGCGACAGCAGCGATAGACGAAACACAGACGTAACTTCAGAAAGATAACGACACAAACATCGTAGGTAAAAGGTTCTAATGCAAAGTTATGGAACTGACCCTGTGAAATATTGCACGAATTATAATTTTTGTAATGTTTTGCTTCGACGTATTATTATAAACGTAATTTCCTTTAGGTTAGAGGACATGAAGACTACAGACGAAGTGTATGAAATGATCTCTGAAAACCAAGAAACGTCCTGGATTTTTCACCAACTTGTGCTGTTAACATTTGTTCATATTTTTTCTGAATAAAAGGTGTCGATGACAAAAAATGTTTAACTTGTAGCACTCGGAGTGGTTTATTGTGTTGTCGACTTGTTGTTAAAGATACTTACCCAGGTGTTTCCCTGAGGAGTGGTTTGCTGTGGTGTCGTCCCTGCTCAAGTCTACTTGAAAATGTGCACCGTCGGTAGCGTTGCCCTGACAAGGCAAATATCGTTCCCACCATAACCGGGGCTTATACAAACGTTTTAGGAGCACAGTCATGTTTTTCAAAACTCAGCAATTGTTATGAAGCTCACCTGACCATAAAAAGTAACTTGTTATGTGTCGCAAAACTTTTATTATTTCTAAACCATACATATATCTCTACTAAAACTCGGATACTACGAATCGAAACGACGCGAAAATGCCTGAAAATGTTTGAAATAGCGCCAGTATCCCTTCTTGACGGTTTGTACATGAGCCATATCGTGATGTATTCTAAGCTGGCGGAAGTACATGCCAAAAATAGTAGGTTGAGAAACGAAAATGTGGAAATTTTTGTGAGGTTTTGCGCATGAGGTCTATTCACTCGAAATGTGCACATTCTACGACGACAATACTTGGAAATCTGCGGCACAGTATTGATCACAAAAAAGTTAAAGCAATTTCATTTCACAAATGTTGCGATGGCAGCACATGTTCTGAGTTAACACACGTGTTTCTAAGTCACACCAGGGTTTGTTTTGACAGACACATTTTGTGTTGCACACAAGTCTATTCACCCAAAATGGGCATGTAGGGTTTCCTTGGTGTAGGAACCAATATGGAGGTTTGGGGTGTTGCCCAGCGTAGAAGTTGCTTGCGGGGAATCCTGTCGTTGCATACAGAGATGCTGGTTTCCCCAAACGCTACTAACGAGGCAGCCTAGTCGTTGTATCATACAATGTATGAGTATTGTTCTAACTCCCGACTAAAACTGCCTGACATTTTTAGTTGCCAAGCCGAAGCAACGCGTTTGGCTCTCACCACTTGATAGTTCGTTTCACAGATTTCCTGGTGCACAATCTTTATTTACAATAAGGGCTTCTAATTAGCAGTAGCAGAAATAGCTTTACGATGGCGCGACAGCAGAAACAGCCAACGTGGTCCGTGCGCTAGCGATACAAAACTCGACTCTCTGAAACGTGGTGGCCACGCCGAAAACTTCGAAAGCAATGCGAAATTGAGGTTACTGCGCGGACGCAGTGGAGCGCGCACAAACGAAATCCCTTTACGCGAATGACAAGTTGATACAAACCACACCTCACGCACGGAATACAATCACGAGTAGGAAACGGCAATTCGTAATGCGAAAAGTTAAATCCACTGTAGGCGCATTCTGTTAATAGGCGTACGGGAAGGCATTTTACTGGGGGGGGGCGGAAAAAAATTTGCCCTGAAAATAACAATTTGCCCTGGAAATAAAGAGAATGCCCCAGAACTGACTTCTTTAATTTAATCCGAATCGGGCCTAAAACCCCTTGTAAAGCTGTTCTATATAGTTGAATTCGTTTATAACGGCCTCGTATGTAACGTCAATTCGCCTATAACGTTGCATTTTGTTCGGTGACGATGCCATCTTCTACATCGGGGGTTCCCAAACATTCCCCGTCCGTGTACCCCTTCAGCATGTCGATAGATGAGCGTGTAACCCTAATCGTGGGCCCCGGAAGGATTTTTTCCAGGAAGGAGTCAATAGTGGATTTTCTAGGGGTGGGCCAAAATTATTTTTGCAGGGCCGGCCAAAAGCGGCAAAATTACATTTTCACCACTCGAAACTAAGCAAACAACCTTTTTTTGCAAAAATTGATGGGAAAATGTCAAATTTCAAAATCTTGGTGCGGCCTTGGCCTCCACTTCCGATGCCCATGCCCCTGAAACTTCTTATGATAAAAAGGCTGAGGAAGATAACAAAAATATATTTACCGATAAGCATGCAATGATTTTTGAAAATCATTTCAAATTATATTTATTTTAATATTTTAATCTTTGAACCTAACATGAAGTCCATAGAGCACAAGCACGCACTATCTGCACAACACAGATTGATAATAACAGACACAGAACATTTTGTTTCGGCGTTGGTGGTAGGACCACAGGAATACCGATACTTGTTCGCTAACTTTTAACACTTCGTACAACACTATATTACAGACACTTCCTCAACATAGTTGTTGGCTAAATCGTTACACTTGGTACAACACTACATCCAGAGTTAGACGTGAAAATCGCATTTAAGAAATAGAGTCCAGCCTGACTAAGTCCTGGTGAAGTACGAATGGTTTGTGGCCTGCACACATTCTCAAACTAACACTGTAACGTCCGGACACTCAGTCACAAAGTAAAATACGGTTATAGTGTACAAATAATAAGGACTAATACTGGTATAAACAATCTGACTGCAGCAAAGCGCGCAACCATACATTGTTGGACTTTTTGCATCGTTCAAGAAACAGATGCACATTTTTTCGATAAGGTCTCAAAGGTAGGAATGTTACATTGAACTTGATAACTACTAACACTCGCTCGCCACGGCAGGTTGTACAGAGCCCTGCATCCAAAGTTATAGGCCGCACGCAATCAGGGGATATATTCCTTCCTGAAATCACACCAATAATTATGATGCATACATGGACCTACAGAAGGAACGAATGAATACATTTTTCACTGCGTTCGAACATCGGGAAAAAGAAGCTCGCAGCTTGTTCACTGCTTCATATTGATATCGCATTTGTCTTTGAATGTCTTTGTCATCTGAGAGCTCAATATCTAATACAATCCCCAAATATTTGTAGCAGGAGACAGATTTTAGTTTTAGTGCATCCAGTGTCAGCAACGGGATGGCCGTGCTTTTTGCACTCTTAGCTTAAACATCGTACAAACAGTTTTGCTGCAGTTGAAAATAATTTCATGCAATCCTGCATCAGCCTGACACACATCTAGTATTCTTTGCAACCCACGTACACTTGGACAAAACACATAAATGTCATCAACAAACGTCAAGTGGTTCAATAAAATTTCACCAATATAATACCCAGCTTTAATGTTGCTTGGTTCAAGAGATAAATCATCTAAATATACAGCAAAAAAGTATGGACGCAATACTCCCCCTGGTCTAACCCCATTAGCAACATGAAATGGTTCGGACAAATTCATATATATAAATAATTTGAAATGAATAATGTATAAAGATATTTTTTTCTTTCTCGTGCTAACCTTTAAATGTACCCTTTCAGATAGGCAAATGTGCCACTAGGGGTGCATGTACCCCAGTTTGGAAACCCCTGTTCTATGCATGTCAATTCGCTTATAACTTCAATGCGGCAGTAACGTCCTTTATACTGTACAATACCCTGGATGTGCCGTTACCGGCAAACTCTGTAGTTGCCTTGCCTGTTAACTCAAGGGGTGAAGTTTTTTGCGTGTTGTGTTCTCCCAGACAAGAAACTTTACGGTAATTGCCTTTAATGGCTGAATATACTGTATTTAATTTTTTTTCACACTTGACCTGGAAAACAGCAGAGTTTGTCGTGAAATTTTCCACTGTATTGAATAAAGGGGCGGCCGCCCTCCCGACCCCCCTCGTACGCCTATGGTCCTGACTTGCGGAGTACAATGCAAGTCCTAGGCGCGGGGCCCCTCTGAGCAGTGGTGTTATGATGCCATCGTTCTCAGTCAACCGTGCTACGACCTTTTTGATGAAGATGTTTATACAAAATGGCCTATATCAGGGGTGGCCAACCAGTCTGAGACCGACAGCCACATTTCTTACTGTGTTACGGCAAAGAGCCACACCATACACACGGGCACACATGAACATCACCCCATATCTTCCTCACACACACATACCTTTGCTCAGCTAGGTTTACTGTAAACATCACACACCAGCATGGTAACGACAGTTCTTTACAAGCCATTTATTGTTATACATGTTGTTTTGTCGGACTTCTAGTAATTATGTAAGAAGCTCTAAGAGCCGCATGAAACCGGGCAAAGAGTCGCATGAGGCTAGCCACCGCGGGTTGGCCACCCCTGGCCTGCACGAACATCAAAAAAGACGGCAGATTATTGGAGTTGATCTGTATGTACGGTACATGTTAATACTATACTTTCCTTTTTATTTGGAGGGGCGTGGGCATAGCTCATATGTCCCCTACCTACATCCATGTTTGTGACTAACAGTATGCTACTGTGGTGGACATTAGACAGTGTACCGCTACCACTCGCAATTAAAAGCCGAAAGCTGTGAAGGAAGCTCTGCAGTGGAGATCTGAGCGGCGAGCGCAAGTGCAAAGTTATGTCAATCAAACCCAACTGACGAGCGAATTGAACTTATAATTAGTGCTAATTACTTTACCTTTGTTGAACCGCCTTTCGTTCGAAGAACGACTAACTTGGAGAAAACTACTAACATCAATTGATAACCCTTCTCGCTTTCGCCATAACCACACGCGCAGACGCGTTCTTGTATAAAAGTATGATTTGGGCGCACGGTCAACTATCCGCTTTATGACGCTGACGCAATGCACTTGTACAAGATTTTACAACTACCACGTCACAGATGTAGAAACAACGTACTAAACGCAATATATAATGCGCATGATTGATTGATGAAATAAAAGCATACAGCCGCCTAATATCTGATAAATCAGGAACAAGTGTGGTGGATGACATCCACAATTTTTGCCTTTCCTAGTAAAGCCGAAGTGCACCTTTAAGTATCCTTTTCTACTTTACGTTTATGTACCTGGATTTTTTGTAGTGGTTTTTCTATAAAACAGAATGGAGGTTTGGTGGAACGGGAACCATAAAAGCAGTGATTTGAATCCAACGTCAATCCTTCGTTAGTCTTTGCTCAGCCTCAAAACACTGAACACATGCCTGTAAGTGACAACTGGACTTTTCATACTCAGCTAAGAACATACTAGCCATTTCCTTTACATCATCTCTCCATTGGATAAAATTTATGTTGTAGAATGTAGATAACCATTTGAAAATTTCCTGCCTGTTACATTTTTGGGAAATTCATAATTCAAATCTAACTTATGTGGACCTTTTGCGATTATAAAATCTCGCTGAGCTGTTCAAAGACGTTTGGGCCAAGACCAGTAGCGGACACAGGCTAATTTGGTGGGGGGGATGCGACGTCAATTTGCAATGAACCCAATGCTTCACAGAACCATAATGCGTCAATCAATCACTTTCGCATACGTACAGTTGCGAGGAAACAAGTCTAAAGTTGGTTTAAGAAGAACCTTGAGTGATAAAACTGGTCAAACTTTAACACTGCACCGCTACGGAACCAACAAGCAATGTGGCACATAACAACGATTTGACGTATAGTCACTGGCATCGACGCAGGTACATCGAGGACTCGAGATAAACAGTTCATGTGACGACATCATACTTATTCTCATTGTTGGTTACGTTTGTTACAGCACAATTACCGGTGGCATTAGCCAGCATGGTGCAGTGGCGCTGTTTAAACTTGTATGCTGCAGCAAGGGAGCATGTAGTCACGTGGATGCGGTTTGGATCGGTAGGTGATGAAATGGATGCCGATTTTGCGCATTTGACCTGAGGTAACCTCGCGCGATGAAAACGTTGGAAACACTGCTCGCTTCTGCGTCAAGGTGGTAACTACCGATTCGCCTGGCACGAAGCGGCTCGGTGAGTCGGCAGCGACCTCGCAGCCTAACAGATATGTTTTAGGGCTTGAATGCCAATGCTTTTCGGTTCGGCTCTCAGCTTTGGGAGTTTCGTTTTGGTAGCATAGTTGTTGCACAAGTATCCACACTTTTCTCTTCATATTTTCCGTTTTAAGCACTGTCTGTGCACACTGCACAAGTAACAAAAATCAGCACGCATTGATGTTATTTAATGGAAATCGATTTCGCCGTACGGCATCTTCAGTCCAAGGGAGATGCCGTATGTCCAAGGGAGAGGCTCCCATTCTGTAATTTCTAATAAACCCAGGTTGCTCATGAAGAAAAAAACAAAAATTTTTTTTTTTTTCATGAGCAACCTGGGTTTATTAGAAATTACAGAATGGGAGCCCTGGTCAGCACAGTTCACATCTGCAAAGCTATAAGTCTGCGCGAATGTCTAGTCCAAT
>Ga0210059_1007051_pt1 | contig 17924 bp, 10 predicted proteins | sample Ectturendosymbi2_FD_188042 | JGI IMG/M metagenome (GOLD analysis project Ga0210059, IMG submission 188042) | Ecteinascidia turbinata endosymbiont from Florida, USA - Sample 2 (SPAdes) (version 2) | ecosystem: Host-associated > Tunicates > Ascidians > Unclassified | place: Key West, Florida... | reverse complement strand
CGGGGCTTGTATCACTGAAATTTCCATTTGAATTCACAAAGTGCAGGTTGCGTGATGAGCCCAAAGACGCTGCTGATCTGGAATGGCCCCTGAGTGAAGGTATGCAAGTTAGTGCGCTGCCGCCTGTCTGAATAGCAATGATCATCTCTTGTTGAAGCGTCAAGCTGCTTAAATTGCCAAGTGTGACATTTGTGGCACAAACAGTCACAATTGGTGAGCAAAAGGTCTGCCCGGAGTCGGAGTCGTTGAAATTTTCTACGACTCCGACTCCTCAGGTTGAAAATCCTTCCGACTCCTCGACTCCGACTCCACAGCCCTGCCTTCAACTGCGAGTAGTGTCCCGACATTAAAACCACTTTTATTTTAATACAGCCTTTGCAGGTTTATAACCTACAGCAGGGTTCGGGAACCTTGGCTCGCGAGCCAGGTGTGGCTCTTTTGTTGACGGAATCTGGTTCGCTTGATATTTTCTTAACACGATTGTTACAAATGAAACTTTTTCTGTAATTTTACATCTACCAGACTACAAAGCCATCAGCAACACCATGCAGCACCAGAAGTCACATTAACAGTAAGAAGAATGTTATTAAAGAGAAAATTCAGACATTTACCATCGTTTAAAATTGTTGATTTTAGTTAAAAATGCACACGTTAGTTTTTAAGTGTTGAAAAAAAATATGGCTCTCACGGAAATACAATTAAAAAGATGTAGGTTTCATGACTTTCTTAGCCAAAAAGGTTCCCGACCCCTGGCCTACAGCATAGCCATAGTGCCGCCAGGGGCGGACCACCACGCCCCCCCTTAGCTACGCCACTGTTAGAGGGGGCGGTTTCAGTAACATTTGGAAGTCAAGTCTCACAACGGCTTCGCTACTATAAAAGGGATGAAATATACTTCACAACACTGCTGTGACAAAACAGTGCACAACAAGATGGCCTTTTATCGCAAATGCTGTTTTCCGAAATCTACGAAAGTCATGGTGAATAAAGTTACTTTCGTAGGTCTTATAGGGGCGATCGCCGCCATCGCCTCCCCCTGCTGCAAGCTCATAACTGCATGTTATCAAAACAGTGAACCTGACTCTTGTGCCGTGTGAGTGTCATATCGGCAAACAAGCTGTCATTGCAAGAATTAATCCAAATAATCAGAATTAAATTCCTGATTTCACGTTTTCCAGAAATTTTTGCTTCTTAGTCCCAATTTCCAGCGGACGCCCATGGCGTCGATGTAACCATCACATTAAAGAATTGCTCCAATGATCGAGGATTTCGAGAATTGCAATCAGTGCCGGATTTACCTATAGGCTATATAGGCTTAAGCCTAGGGCCTCAAGATCCAAGGGGCCTCCAACAACCTGTGGTACGCATAGATTTAATGGCCAGCATATGATCATTTAGATCAAACTTCGTCAAAAATGTATGTCTTAAATATTACTCACGAAATGTATTTTTATTCCACTGTCGTGATGATAATGCTAGTCTTCCAACGACTTTCCATGAATTTCAATATGTCGGTTGGCCAAGCCGCATGCCGACTTACGTGTCATATACTCAAAGCACGCTGGCTGCGTCCTGCGTTTGCTGAATCGTACCAATTGTTACGTGTGACTCTATCAAAAGAACTTGTGGCTGTTCATGTTTGAAATGCACCTGATCAGTGGCATAACTGACAGGTGGAAGAAGTCGAACCGTTCCTCTCCCCTGCCAAACTAAATGTACAAACAAGGCCCCTACCTAGCTTGTATGTTGGTACTGTATTTACCATTATTTTGCTTTCAGGAGATTGTTTTTTTTGCGTTTTTCGGAGTCTTTTCCGGTGATTTCGGGTTTTTGTATAGCCATGCAAAACCGGACTTGCTGTTGTTTCTTAACTATTTTCTGAGTGTGGGCCAGTGGGCTCCTTTCAGCTAAGTTTTTTCCTGGCTCAAACCTTACTGCACCTGATCAAACCTTAAGGTTCTACTGCAGATAAGAGCTATGTTTAGTTTAGAGCTACCAGCAGTAACCTACAATAAAAACATAGGCTTAATTGTTTCTTAGGTGAGTGAGCAATACAGTAGTTTTCACAGCATTCGTATCGCCTAAAGCTCGATTGGTATTTTTTGAGGTGATCCTTTTCCGTTTGAATTTTCTTCAGCAAAGTCATTCAGAAACCAGATTGCTATTGAGTACGTGCTCACGTTTGTGCTGCTCCCGTTGCTAAGCAAATCAGAGATCTTGATGAGCTTGAATAGCAAGTTAAAAGTCACTTTGCCAACTGGCAACCGCAGAACTCTTCCCCAACGAGACAGGGAAACAGCAAAAATATGACAAAAGCGCGTTTGGGTCGGATGCATTAGATTAGTGTTTCTCAGTTTATCAAACCACGCGAAGCCTTATTTCTTGGCTTGATGGTCACCAACTTCTCAGGAGAAAGGTCCTTTTCAAGTTTCAGAAGCATTGAAAATGAATTAAAGAGTCGCAACATTCCAAGATAGGTCGTCCACACTAAGCATTCGGTACATTAAAAGTGACAAACTTAGGCAAACAAATTGTAATGAATTCTTAGACAGTTTTATTATGAAGAAGGACAAAACCTTTAATTGTTTACTGTGGTATGTTCAGGCTTACTTGGTTCGATGATTGTAGCTTTTTATTGCTTTATACGTATTTCAATAATAACAGCATGAGCGAAATTTAAACCAGCCAAGTCGCCACGGTGGGCATCGGTGAGCTCAGCCCTTCCAAATTTAAATATGAAAAACTATAAATCAGTGGAGATTTTATCAAATTTTCAGAATGTCAAGTCCCCTTGCGCAAATTTAAATCCCTTATTCAAGACTTTCTGGCGACGGTTCTGCTTTTAAACACATCTTTTCACGCGACAGTTTAGTTGCGTTCGATTCTTACCAGTCTGAAAAAGTAAGAAACACGTGAATCGTGAACCTTACAGTTACAACCATTTGAGCGCGTTTTATTTGACGTGTTTGCTCGTGTGTGTGAGCTTTTTACTGCCGTGGTAAGCGAGCTGCAGCGTGGTCCTCACGTTGTGCTTTAAAATCTTAAGCCGCTCCACATAGTGTTCGTTTTTCTTGAGCACAGATAAGAAAAAATAGATGTGATTCTTATAAAAAACGTAGGCCATGTGTTTTTTCAATTATTTCAATTGTGGCGATTTCGGTTGGTTTGCCTGGGGCATTTAATAATCCTGTTCCCGCCAGGTAATTAGGATTTAACCACGGTTGCGGAGTTGGAGGTAAAATTTCCGACTCCTTAACATAAAGGGAATGAAATTTGGCTCTTAAAATCAATGGAAATCGTGGTGCACAGCAAGAAATCTGTTTCAACAAAAGTTTCAAAAGGAACTGTACCACTTCAACAAGAATTCCAAATTTGGTAGTGTGATATAAAAATGATCCAATTGGACATCCGGAGTCGGACAAAAAAATCCGACTCCGATTCTCAGGGTTGTCAGGAATCCGACTCCACCCAAAAACCTCCGACTCCTCAACCCTGATTTCAACAATTCCGTGCAGTTGAACGCTTTTGCGTCGAAGGCAACGACGTGCGCAGTGATCGTGGGCACTCCAGTCATGAATTAGAATTTTTACTGACCGCAGTTTCAGAGCGTCATTTGTGGCTTTTCGCAAATTGATTGACGCTTTCCATTTTTTCCTCGCAACAATGGGAGAGCCTCACAAGTAGATTAGCCTAGGGCCTCGTATCAGTTAAATCCGGCCCTGACTGCAGGACAACTGGGCATGCGCAAACAGTCTGACGCGTAAAAATTCAAATGGCGACCATCTTGAAAATAAAAAACACTGCTTTTTTTAAAAGCCGGACGAGAAGCGTACTTTTTACTTGGTCTATAACTCTATACTGAGCAACATTGAACGTTTTTGATGATTTTGTTTAACAACGGCCCCAGAAGCTAGGGGGCCCGGTATCGGTCTTCGTACCCTCCGGTAAAATTTCTCTGAGGCCTTGAGGGAAAGAAAAGGCGGGCGAAATCCCTCCGACTCCCAATGACCGGAACATGAAGAATACAGGCCAACTGTAATTTATCACTGGAATCGCGAAAAGCCTTCACTTCCCCGAGGAAAATCTACCTTTCGATGGTGTGGTGATGTTGAGTAATGCGTTCGACCAGCGTGCTCTGCGTGATTTCGTAGCAGCGCTTTCGTGATTAATGATATGTGACGCTTACGGCCTTAAGCCTAGATTCGTGTAATTAGCGTGGAAGCGTTGATTTGCTCTCAAGCATTCTTATACGTTGTTTCTGTTTGCTTGAGTCATTCGATTCTACTGCAATTTGTATTTGGTCTCTGAAGTGTAAGAATACAACAGATGGTTTCACAGAAGCTGCTCTTGCGAGCACCAGTGCGTGCAAACGCTGACCTTACCACATCACTAACAAGTAACAATTAGCTTTTCATTTCTAATTACCGCAAGCACTCTCATATGTCACCAGCCCTTGAGTTTTGTTTGCCTTCTTCATTTCAGAACTATGGATCAGAGTCGCGGACACATTCGCAACAGCTGTGGGTAGAGATGCTTATACTTCGGTACTCCGAACGCCTCTAACTTCAAGATGGCCACTTAAGCAGCGAAACGGACGTTTGATGCCTGCGACGTGCTGCCAACTGTTATTCGAACACTTTTTATCGGTATTGTATTTGCTTAATGGAGTCGATTCACGGAATGTGTGAGTGTCGTTAGAAATCCAATGACTGTGGACAGAAATTATGAAAAGAATTCATCAGCAATCAAGACGTGGCATGCTGCGATAATCGTCTAAGCCAGCATAATCAGCGCACACTTTTCTTTATCATATACGATTTATTATTTGTTTGGTTTCTTCAAATTGTCCGGCCCTGCCATTAAATCATTTCAACAGTATATGCCTCGCTTGTAACGCGCTTTGCAGATTTACAAAAAAAAATGCAGATATTTTTATTTGAAGGTTCAAAAATTTTTATGACAAACACAATCACAGTTAGCTTCAGGCAGAAGAACGGCTCTTAACCTTTCGATGATGAACATTTCACGTTTTACCACCTGATGGATAGCATCATAGGCGTACGAGGCGGGGGGTCGGGAGGGGTGGCCGACCACCCGGACTTGAAAATTTTCAGGGCAAACTCTGTTTTCAGGGCAAGCGCAAGTTGCTCAAAATCCTGAATAATAAAAAATATTTCCATACAGTAAAAAAATCCAGGGAAACTCTGTTTTTCAGGGCAAGCGCAAGTTGCTCAAAATCCTGAATGATAAAAATTACATATTCAATACAGCGAAAATTTTCAGGGCAACTCTGTTTGTCAGGGCAAGCGCGAGTTGCTCAAATATCCTGGATAATAAACAATACATATTCAGTACCGTGAATTCAGGGCACCCTCTGTTTTTCAGGGCAAGCGTGAGTTGCTCAAAACTCCTTAATGTAAAAAGTATATTCAATACAGTGAAAAATTTCAGGGCAAACTCTGTTTTTCAGGGCAAGCGCAAGTTGCTTAAAAATCCTGAATGATAAAAAATATTGCAATACAGTGAAAAATTCAGGGCAACTCTGCTTTTCAGGGCAAGCGCAGGTTGCTCAAAAATCGTGAATGATAAAAATATTGCAATACAGTGAAAAGTTCCAGAGCAACTCTGTTTTTCAGGGCAAGCGCGAGTTGCTCAAAACTCCTGAATGCAAAAAGTATATTCAATACAGTGAAAATTTTCAGGGTAACTCTGTTTTTCAGGGCAAGCGCTAGTTGCTTAAAAATCCTGAATGATAAAAAATATTGCAATACAGTGAAAAATTCAGGGCAACTCTGCTTTTCAGGGCAAGCGCAGGTTGCTCAAAAAATCTGAATGTAAACAGTATATTCAATACAGTGAAAATTTTCAGGGCAAGTCTTTTTTTGAGGACAAGCTCAAAGTTGCTCAAAAATCCTGAATGATAAATAATATTTCGATACAGTGAAAATTTTCAGGGGAAACTCTGTTTTCAGGGCAAGCGCAAGTTGTTAAAAATCTTGAACGTAAAAAGTATATTCAATACAGTGAAAATTTTCAGGGCAACTCTGTTTCTTGAGGGCAAGCCCAAAAATCGTGAATGGTGAAAAAATTTTGAATACAGTGTATATTCACTTGAGGGCGATCCGTGTAATTTGGGCTAGTGCAGTGTGTAATCTGGATCAAAGTCGTGATCGGTTATGGCGACTATGATCTGAAATCGAACGGATGTCGGTAGTTCAACAGTTTGACATAAGAATTCGGTAACTCTTTCTTTGTTCGTTTTCGAGTTTGCGCTGGGTAGAGGTGCAGGGCGTTAAGATGATAGATTTTTTCATTATCAGGAGTTTTAGAAGCGGACAGTACGGACATGCAGATTGCTTGACTCCTTTGAGTGCGCGTCTTTAAGTGCCTTGCTCAAGCGCACAGCAGCGATAACACAGGCAGGTTTAGGGAGTCAGACCATACGATCCGGAACCGTCGCTTTTACAACATTATGTTGCGTCATCGAAGTCGCGTACACATTTTCATCACTAAAAGCAGTTACCGTAAAATTTCTTGGCTGGGAGAATACAACATGCTAGGAACTTCAACCCCTTGAGTTAACAAGCAAGGTAACTACAGAATTTGCCTATAACGACACCTCTAGGGAATTGCATAAAGAACGTTATTGCCGAATGGACATTATTAACGAATTGAAATGCATATAAAAGGTGCCATCGCTACCAAACAAAATGTAACGTTGTGGGCGAATTGACGTTACAGAGGAAGCCGTTTTAAACGAATTCAGCTGTATAGACCAGATTTACATAAGGTTTCAGGCCCCATTCGGATTAAACTAAAAGGTTAGTTTCAGGGCAATTGTCTATTTTTAGGGGAAATTTTTTCCGCCCCCCCAGCAAAATGCCTTCCCGTACGCCTATGGATAACACATTCATTTTACACTGCTGGTCTGCAATTTCCAATTCAACGGTCAACAGTGAAAAGACCGATCTGTGAAGCTAGATCCTGCGGAAATTGGTGCTGCCAGTGTCAAGCGAAATTTCTGATCTATTCTTGTGTGTCGGTTACTTTGCTTGTCAGAGTAAAGTAATAAACGTTGGCGATAAATTTTCTGATGTTAGTCCACAGTTTGGGAATAACTAACCACTGAAAAATGTTTGACTTACTTTCTTTTTCTAATCCTATCCTTAAACCCTAATCATGAGTTCTCGGCATATTTGACACCTCGGTGAACAGCTACCCCTGACGAAGTGCATTGCACCTGGAAATGGAATGACACTCTGCGAACGCGCAGATGGCGTGAAGTTAGCGATTTAGCCAAGTCAGAAATTTTGCTTGACACTGGGCCTTTTGCAATTTTGCACCGGTTGTTCTGCGCGAGTCGAAGACGGATTGCTTGCAAGCAGGCAAGGATGGAATTTGCAGCGCTGTGAGTAGAAGGCTCGTATTTTTAGGCACAGCTTTCTTTATCGTTTGCAGCTTGTAGGCGGGACGACAAAAAACGCCAACTTTTTAGAACAGCCACACCCTGAAGACAAATAATTTCAAAACGCTATATTGCATTTCAACCAAAACTTTGTAACTTGTACAGTGTACGGCCAGGACCTGCCGATTGCAGCAATACGTGCTCATTTATCATTGACAAATGATGACTCGGCCAGAACCAAGCAGGTTAGTCTGAAGGTCACAAAACGTTAGACGCTTCGATGACGAAACAGCAACATATTGCCGTTAAATCAAATTTTCTTTTACTTTAAGATAGTTTCTTCGACTTTCAATGGCTTGTTGAACCCAAAGTAGCTCCATGGTTACATCTCGCTTACGATTCAACAAGGACTGCTCAACCGTCTGATGGCTGTCGCGACGATCGTCCGAAAAAACTAAATCCGGGTTTTCTTCAGTGGTGCTGTCTCGCTGGGACGTGACTGACTTATCTGGCAACAACCGCCAAAAAACAGTGAATACACACAAGCATGTTTCCAAGCTACGAAAAGTGTTCACATTGGTTAATTTTGCGCAACTTCAATTTTCTCAAGTGGACGACACTTTTGCTAGGACAAAAAATTCTTTTGCGACGTTGGATGCAGTTTAACATACAGTGACAAAGACATAATAGAAATCAAAAACCTAGAAAGTTACATCTCTTAAGGTGCATCAAATGTATTTACAAGTGTCCACTGACATTGAGTGTTGCAAAATTTAATAAAAATGTGGGAGCATAAGGCACACCAGCTTCACATTCTTTATTATACTCGGTGTTTAACCAACAACAAAAACTTCTCACCAAAAAATGACTGTTCTGCAGTAACAACACTCCAAACGTTTCGTGATGAGTTGTTACAGTGAAAAGGATCTTTGGTGTGAAGCGATGGTCGCAGAAAGACACTGCAGCGGCCTTGAGGATAGACATTGTGCTGTTCTGGATTAAATGTTGGTCCATCAATGGCTGTTGCAACACTCCAGAAGCATTTATGCAACTCTTTAAAGCATTCTCGCACTTTGTATCCTCGCCAGTAGCTCTGAAATGAGTATGTCATGGTACATCAAAAAGATCATCTCCCTTAATGCTTAAGATTTTTTGTTCTTTGGTAAAGATCAATGACCGTTGTTAGTACTGTACAATCAAAGCTCAGTGGTAATTCCAGGTTAGTGCAACTAAAGGTTCGACAGTAAGATATTTCTATATATTTTTTTACAACCACAAATAAAGGTAATTGATTTCTTGACTAGAATTCTGAGTCAAATGCATCAAGAACTTCATGCAAAAGATTCTTAGAGATGAAATCTACATAAAAAATAACTGGCTGTAGTTTCAAGCAGTAAAAACTAGCAAAGGTTTGGCTATAAACCCATACGGTTTGGGAACCCACCACTGCTGAAGGCAAAACATTCTTGTTGCTTACCCACCACCACAAAATTAAACTGAGATAACAAGACACTGGCTGGAAACCTTTCCAGAATTTCCGACTCCGACCTTTCCAAAATTTCTGACTCTGACTTGTTAACATAAAGGGAATTAAATTTGGCTATTAAAATCAGTGGAAATCATGGTGCACAACAAGAAATCTGTTTCAACAAAAGTTTCAAAAGAAATCGTAGCATTTCAACAGGAATTCCCAATTTAGGAGGGTGATGTAAAAAATGATCCAACTGGGCATCCACAGTTGGAGTCAGACAAAAAATCCGACTCCAACTCCCAGTATTGTTAGGAATCTGACTCCGACCAAAAACCTCGGACTCCTTATGACTCCAACTCCGCATCCCTAGTTGGGAAAGCAGTTCTAAGAACCCTATGTGGCAAAATATCAAGACACCACTCAAATCACACTACTCCAGACGTTTGGTGTTGCTGCATTGTATGCATGAATACACTGTATGCACAAGCCATAAACCAACCTTTTATCAGATACTTGCATTTGAAATACTACATGTTACATAAACATGTGTAACAGCAACTCATACAAAAATCATCACACTTGAAGGGTTTAATCATTTTAAAAGGCAAGAATGACAAAAGAACATGCCAGCACTTTTACTTTTTCAATGTATTTTTAATTTAAGTTGAATCATCATCTCAGGTTAATGCAACACAATCACTAACATGTTCCCATCTATTAATGTAGTTGCAGTTCCATTCTGGGAATTGCATAATTTTATACACTGTGAGCTTCATATTTCCAACAAAACATTCACCCTGTATAAGCAGACTTGAAACAGTTTTCATTTGCAAATAAATTTAACTTAAGCAAATGCTTTTCAGTGCAGATGTTGTTTTTTACCATTTAGATAAACAGCAGGAGAATGATTCAAAAAATTAGATGAGTGCTTAACACTATTTGGTGAACAACTTCTAGCAGCTATCATGTTCTCGGAAAAGTTATTATTATCGTGGTAAAATATGCTATGGCCAGCCAAAACAGAAAAAAGAAACCATGTGTGCAGTGTACAACTACAATTTCTGATCCACAGAGTTTCTTGTTGGTACACAACCATGCACTAAGCTGAGATTAAAGACATGCTTAAAAGTAAAACTCACACTGAAATGAAAATTGCTTGGTCACAGCCAGCAACAGACATTTGAGAAGTGAGAAAAATGATGTATTTCACGCAAAATGATTTCCTCCCTAAAATTCTTTTCTTATGTCATGCAAGATACTATTTTGGTACTCAAAAAAAGTATTTAAATAAAGGCAACAGAATGAATTTTTTAGTGGGGATCTGGGGTGTCATGTAGGCTTATATTTTATGTTTTAGTGCACAAACCACCATCTCAAACTTACTGCAAACAGACGGTTCATTGATATAAATTTGTCAGGCATTCAGTAAAAATTTGAAGATGACATACTGTAGCTTACTTTGAAAAAAACTACAATTTAGTAAACTTGTGGGGATCTTTTTTGTTGTATCTCACAACTCCCTTGAAAAATATTGGGAGGTCTGAGCCATCGTGTTCCATCATCCATAGTGATGAAAAATAGTGGATCTCTTTCCCATGCACAACAAAATTAACAAACTTTCAATACTGAATAACCCGTAGGATGCAAATCACACTAGCATTATCCCATTAATAGCATTCATTTGCAACTCAACTCATTTGGAAACATTCCATTTACCTGAATTTGAATAGCTGCAGTATTTGGATCAACCATTGGGCTGTAACACATCACTCACATTATTTAATACTTCTTATAAAACCTAGCAATTGACTTATTCCCAAAAGTGAAAAAAGTTGACTATCTATCTCTACATGTAGATATAATCTCATTAATCTTCAGATACACATATAAAATTATAATAACAATCAAGCTGATAGACAATAATCATACCAATGCATTCTGCACCCTGCATAAGGCCAGTCACAAAAAAGCATTGAAGTAATCAACATGTCCAAGTTTCACACCAATGATCCATCTGCTCATCCTACTTATACACTAACAGGCATGGTGGTTGGAAAGGAAAGCCTTGTCCCCCTGAATTTTGACATTTTGCTATTAACTTTTTAGTATAAAAATGTTTTTGATAGTTTCAAGATTGATAAAATAAAAAGTCGAATTCTAGAACAATGGGAATAATGCCATAGCAAATCTCTTTCCTATATTTTTAAAATGGGAATAATATCATAGCAAATCTCTTTCATTTATTTTTTGTTTTCGAATTGCCGCTTCAGCAATAAATATGCTTTCCATGTGCATGAAACTGCACAAGCTTCGTCTGGAAATGTGACCGTCAGCCTGCTATTTATTCGGCTCCTAGTTTGGAATTGAAATTGTCACTTCCTATTGTAATAAGAACCATTCTACTTCTAAGCACTTCGGAATACTTTTCAGACATTGTTTTTTTTGATGTGTGGTACAGAACAATTTAAACATCAGCTAATCAGAAACAAAGTTGAAGATTGAGTTGAGGGTGCACGACCTCAAGTTACTTCCCATTTACACAAAACATGATCCTCAAGCAGTATACTCAACTTTCACCAAAGGAATATGGTCCAAATGGACACATTTCTAACTACAGTGACAAGCACAAGTGAGCTTTTTGAACCACTAGAATAGGTCATCAGTTATTCCTCCACTTGTAGGATTACCAATGAGCGATGATGAAAGAAAACTGCATTGAGCGCTTCCTCTACCCCTTAGACATGTCAGGTTAGTTTTGCAAAACCCTCAAGAAACGGCTGAGTTATAATACAAGAACTCTATCCTGATCACTGCAAAAATAACAGATGAAAGCTACAACTAAAAACTTGACTATATTTAAAAGGATCATGAACATACCAGCACCATCAAAACCAAGATAAAACATGAAGTGTGACAAAATATGCTTACTGGAAATAAAAAATAAATGATTATTAATCTTCTTCTTAGCCTTGTGTGCCTTTGGTAATCAAATGTGCTGCATTTCTCTTGAAAATACAGTAAACCTTGGTGAATCCAGATTCGATTTGAATGTCAATTTTATCCAGTTTCGGTAAATATCTAGATTAACCGAAGATGGTTGTTTCTAGCCTGACTTCATATAAGTACTGTACTGAGATATCAGTTAACATAACCTAATTAAACACATTTGTGACCCAACAGGAGACTTTTGCAGAAGCAAAATGAATTTATTGATATATTTACAATGGTATACCAGTCTAGTAACCACTATATCCATGTAGTTATGAACAATCTTAAGTTCATAATTTTAGATTACTTGGCTGCAAAAAAATCTGGGACATTAGACTGACGCATATATTTCTGCAACTGGTGCATTATAAGCGTTACACTCAGGGATAATACTCCACACACACACACTCAACACTGATCATGATCAATAGACTGAAACCATGGTGCCACGGTGTGCCTTGAGCATTATGTTCTGAGTGATATGCTAGGCTTGTGTGTGATATAATAATTGTCTCTAAAATTACTGAATGTTGTGTGCAGTTGCAGCTGTTGTTATAATAATTCAAAATGTTTGTTGGTGATCGTGAGCACACTTGCGTTGCATCTGAAAGTTGCTGAATCTTACCCAGTGACTAGTCAGTGTATGTACGAACACAGCAGAGTGGAAGTACATAAAAATACAGATTACGAGATGGGAAAAGAATGGATTTTATCCAAAATTTGCGAAGGTCCAGATTAAAAAATTTTGATGAACTGAAGATTTTTATAAAGGAAAAAGTTAGAAATCATTTGCCCCACCAGTTTTATGCAATTTTGGTGAAGATCTAGATCAGCCAAATCTGGATTAACCAAGGTTTACTGTACTTATTGATTAGCAATTAATAAACTTATCGTGAGGACCATCAATATTGATACATGTTTAGAATACCTAATGGAATTGAGCATTATTACTCACAAGATTTTTCACAAAAGTTTTCTGCACAGGAAAATTTTGCCATGATTTTTCCAAGTAAAATCTTGTCTTCCATGTTAAACACCAATCAAAAGTAATAGCAAAACGAAGATGGTTTCTTTTTTTCGCTGTGACATTTCGGTCATTTTTCCCATAGTATTTTTTAAACTTGCCATAACAGTATTCAGCAGTCTACTTTTTCAGGTATTGTGACCGAATTGACTCAATTTTTTTTTGGTCATTTCAAAAAAACTTTGGTCTATGACTGAAAAAATTGACTCAGCGAGGTTTTGATTTCATACACTAAATTTTTGCTTGTCCCACACAAGTCCTCATCAAAAAATATCTTCTAGTTTAATACTGAATACTGTGGGGCAGGGGTGTCAAACTCGTTTCAGTTCCAGGGCCACTTCAGACATATTTAATCTGAAGTGGGCCGGACCAGTGAAAACATTGCATAACATCCTGTTATAAGTAATGCCAACTTCCAACTGTTTTTATAACTTTAATGCAAAAATTTCAAGTTTATCTGAAAATGATTATTAGCACATTTAAGGAGCAACCTTTCCCAACTCTGCAACAACATGATGTTTCTTGAGAAAAGTCTGTTCAGTTTTACGATATATTAACAAGACTTATCATTAATAACTTTGAAACCAACCGAAACGAAAACACAATGACTAAAAAATCAACCACAGCAAAATATTTCAAAAAAACCGAACCGGTTTCTGTCAAATTTCCGTTTCGAACACCTCTGCTCGTCTGCAGCTAAGTGCAGTAATCCTGACCATCCGGAAGTGGCACCACATTGTGCAAACTAGTGGAAACTTGAATTTTTCTTCTACTCTGGAAATGCATGTTTTTAGGCAAAACATACAGCTTGTGATAATGTACAAACAGTATGGTTCCGTCCAAGGATATCTAGAAACTCCTAGATAGCCCTGGAGTGTCTAGATATCCCTGGTTCCATCAAACGTTTGTAATGAAACTGCTGACTAACATTGCATTCACTCACTGTTCAAGCGTTCATTGTCTTGAAATATTTCCTTAGTAAACACCCACTGCTGCAGAACTATATTTCAGGGAGCAAAGAAGCAGTTCACATTAAATATGTTAGCGATTTAGGCCTACGCCTGAAACTTGGTACCTTTTAGCTTTCACTAGTGTATCGATATCAGGTGTCACATCCTGTGTAGAAACAACTTTCAGGATGTCATTTAAGTGAGCGTTGAGCGCAGCTTTGTTTATCGATGTTCATAACAGAAAACACTTGTTCACAACTAGGTATGTCGTCCGAAACATGCACAAAATTTTTGTAGCAAGCGATGTCACTTTGGGGTAGCCTGCACAGGCATAGCCAGGGGGCAAAGGGGCCATGCTCCCCAAAATTTTTATAATGCAGTCATTTTGTGCTTAGATAGGTGTTTTTCCAAACAAAATAGTGTTATTCGCCTAAAATCAAACATTTTGCCATCCCCCCAATTTTTGGGCTGGCTACGCCATTGGTAGCCTGGAAAAAGATACTGATAGAATGTGCCCAAGCTCGCCAAGACAAATTTGGTCTTCAAATTTGAATCACACTGCAAGGCAATTATTCCAAGTTGCAAGTCCACAGGCAGATCAGAGGCTTTTAATGTGAATGGTGGGAAAAAAACTTGGAAGTCCGTCTCAAGTTGGTCAAAAATCTGAAACCGTTGCTTGAACGCTCGCAACAACTCTTTTATCTTATCTCTGTATTGATTCAAGTCAATGTTTAGTCCCGTGGTACGCATACTTTTCAGACAAAGGAAATGAACAATGTTATCACGGGAAAGTTGTGTCTTCCACAAGGACAACTTCAACTTAAATGCAACCTATGGTGTTGTAATACTGAGTGGCAAGTCTTTTGCAGCCTTGCAACATTTTGTTCAGATTATTCAAGTGCTGCGAAATATCCACCACAAAGGCAAGGTTTTGCATCTATTGTGAGATGAAATTCTAACACTGGCTTGCATTTTTGTTCATGAAGTTTTCAATTTCCTCACGTAAATAAAAAAAAAAAAACGCTTTAGCATGGCACATCGGCTTAGCCATCTCAAACTTTACATAGTAAATTTCAATTAGAGTTGTACATAGAACTCCGAAGGTTTCAAAATCGACATTGCTGGAGCTCAAGGTATGTTATTTCCTGAAGTTCTAGTGTTAAACTTTATCAACAGTAGTTGAACTTTTGCATGTTCATACCTGTTTTAAAGATCAAACCGGTGTGAACATGCAAAAGGAAATATGCAGAAAACGGGAAATTTTCATGTGAAAAAACAGAGAAAAACAATAAAATATAAGCAATTACGTTAAGGTTGCAAGTAATTGAAATCTATAGTCACCAGTTATTGAAGTATAAGTGGACAGACTTCTCAAGCAAACAAAACAGTTTTTATTTCACAAAATCATCCCGCGGGCCGGATCCAACCACGCAACGGGCCGGATTTGGCCCGTGGGCTGTATGTATGACACCCCTGTTGTAGGAGTTCCACTTCCAAAATATTATTATTGGTAATTGGAGATGTCCTGTTGTTATCTTTTAATTCCTGGCTTTTATGCACCACATTCAGGCCTTGTTAGCTAACGATGTATTTTAGTTGTACAAAAACGAAGGAAAAATAGTCTGGGATACACCCTTGCAATTTGTTGAGCTACTAAACTTTTCAGTTTCCTAGCTTGAAACTATGGAAGTGGCTGTGGTACAGGGCATCCGTGCATCATCTTATTTCAAACCTTATTCGACCACACCACCTCGCATGACGTGGTTCAAATAAAATGCTCAGTTTGTCACTCATGCATCATGATCATCATCCTGGTAGTGGTAGCGTAGCGGATCCAACTTACGTCTCCTGTGCCGTGGTTTTCGGTTCACCTCTTACCTTGGCGACTTTTGTTTTGGCAGCAGTGATTGGTTGCACATTTCAATTCATGGCACTAGTTTTTCTTTACTTTCTTCAAAACTTTCCAAAGTTTAGGGGTTAGCATTAGGTTAGGGCTATGGTTAAGGTTTAGGTTAAAGCAGGTTTTTTTTTAAGGAAAATGTTAGGTACCAGGTATGGATCTGTAGGGACCCAATTTCTCTGATTCTAGGGACCCGATTTTCTGATTTTAGGGACCTGATCATAATTTTCTCTGATTCCAGAGACCCGATTTGAAATTCTAGGGACCCGAATCGGGTCCCCAAAATGCCTTAAAAAAACTCTGGGTTAGGGCAGGGTTTAACGTTTATTATTTACCTTTTCTACGTTTAGTACGTTTCTACCAAGCCTACTGTACTCTCGTCATGCGCTACTGTCATGTAACAGCCAAACAGGTGCCAGTCCAATAAGGTTTCAAATAAGATCCACGCACGGTTCTGCAGCCACTGCCTTACAATATTGACATACGATACACATCATACTGTATCAATTCAGTGGTAATTGCATTCAAAACTTTCAAGAGAAAGTCAGGGAACACACAAAGTTCCACTGAAAAGTAAACGATTAATCAGGGTAGTATTATTACTCCTCAACGTCACCGCAATTTATGAAAACGAGTGGAACAACCTAACGGTTTGTTATTGCGTCACGCATCATTGACTAAAACGTTAAACAATGCATTTTCTAACATATTCGTTCCGGTTCACGTATCAACAAAAATTTTTCTCCACCAAAGTACAGTAATCAAACAGAATTCGATACCTTTCACTGCTGAAACGCTAAATTTTTTCACCAATCTAATCTCCTAATGAAAATGCACAATAAAAGTTGTGCTTCACCCAGAGATAGGGTTGCCAGATGGCGGGTACTTCACCGGTCTGGCCGGTATTTTACTGCTAATTTAGCAGAGGCCGGTGAAAGGCCGGTGTTTTGAATACCAGTACATGAAGCCGGTATTTCGAAAATAAATAATTTGCCGTAACTTCAAAAAGAACTAACGCAGAATTTCTCAAATTATATTGACTCAGGTAATGAATCTTGTCAGGACAGTACTTTCAGTGAAGTTTATTTGCTGTTGTGACGCAATCCATGGTGCGATTGTTACGTCACACACGCACCGAAATGTAATGATCAAGCCAAAATGTGGGCAAATGATTAATTGTGGCTTAACAATACTGATTGTCTTTCTGTTTTCCTTGTGTTGCTTGCGAAATACGACACAGCTTAGATGTCACACTGTTGACAAATCAAAATGGCCGGTATTTTTACAAAACGCATTTGGCAACGCTACCCAGAGAAGAGTGGAGTAAAATATTTCAGACCTAACGTGTACAGGATCCGGTTTTCAGGACTCGAGTCCGGCTGGATTCAGCACATTTTGACAGAGATGAGCATTGGACTGGACTTGGATTGGATTGGATACGGACAGTGGTGGGTTTAGGGTTGGGGGGGCCCGAGGCAAGACTAAAAACGGGCCCTCTGATGACGTCATCATAATCAGCCAACCGTGATAATCACGTTTGATTTGCCTAAGATACAGTCACCCAAGGACATGTTCCTCAGACTACGGCAAAACTGCAATAGCAGGAGAAAATGCAAAAGGGTGCTCATGATACACAACTTTGAAAGCACTGAAAGTTGGGAAGACATGGCTAAAAGAGGCAATAGCAAACTGGCATCACCCCCACTTTGTTTTTGCGCCCCTTTTCTCTGCATTCACCATCAATAAACTACACAGTTTACTCCTTTGAAAGTTTCACACTTTCCCCATTTGAAAAAATGCTTAGTAGTTGGTATCCTGAATTTGTTCACATTCATGTCTTTGTGGGAATCCATGAAACTAAAAACAACAACCAAGAAGATTCAAAACACCAAATTTATTCTAAATTTCATCCTTTTAACTGCAAAAACATTGCATACAAAAGCATCAAATTAGAGACTTATTTTGGCAAGCTTTGAGGCTGGATGAGTCAAGGCTGCCCTCATCTTGCATTGACATTAGTTGTTTGTAAAATGTGCAATAGTAGGAAATAATTCATCATGTACTTTATCGAAAACATTTCTACTGCAGCAAGTAGCCTACACAATTGATTAAATCTGTGCTAAGAAAAAACGGTTCAAGTTATACTGGCTAAGAGCTGGCAAAAGAGCTTAAACATCACCTACCAA
>Ga0210059_1007050_pt1 | contig 17925 bp, 9 predicted proteins | sample Ectturendosymbi2_FD_188042 | JGI IMG/M metagenome (GOLD analysis project Ga0210059, IMG submission 188042) | Ecteinascidia turbinata endosymbiont from Florida, USA - Sample 2 (SPAdes) (version 2) | ecosystem: Host-associated > Tunicates > Ascidians > Unclassified | place: Key West, Florida... | reverse complement strand
TGTGTCGTTTGCATGTGTCGTTTGCATGTGTCGTTTGCATGTGTCGTTTGCATGTGTCGTTTGCATGTGTCGTTTGCATGTGTCGTTTGCATGTGTCGTGGTAACGCGGTTACTTTCTTCAAGAATGCTGCGCTGGTGGCGAGTCAGTGGCAGCGTCGTGAAGCTTTTTCTTGCATAGTGGGTACATTAACGCTTTAATGTCTTGTTCATCCTTACTGCGTAATTACCAGTAATATTTCATTCGTGGTTCAACGCAATGTACTTGTTTACGAACAGTAACAGTTGACACGACAGCCTGTAAACTTACATCACTGCAGTTAGACGTTGTTTCCGGTTGCGCATGCGAACGCCCAACGCTTTTGTTCACCGTTATTCTACATCGAACCGTTTTATTTTACGTTATTCTGACTTCACATTCAAGTGTACTGGGTATTTTGTTGCAAAGCTGAAAATAATCGAAAAGAAGTAGTCAACGTAGAGTGCTACTGGAGAGTTATTAATGGACAAAGTGGTAAGAGCCTTTTATTCGCCCTGCTTTGGCTTGGTAACTTCAAGACATCAGGTCGCGTAGTTGGGGGACTGACCTGTGCTCCTGCAACAACTAGGTTGACCACTCAATTAGTAGAGATCTCTGTGGAATCGTAATCGACTGACAACCGACTACATACGGACACGGTTCCGCAACACACTCAGAACACTACACTTGCACCCACCAATCAACGCTAAGCAAATATCTTTTTCACGTTTTGGGTTTGACCCGATTGGGAACCTTCGGTGTGACTCGACATCATCTACATTGCTTGGTAGTTGCAGTTTTTTCGCATCAAACATTTGAAACTATTTCATTTAGTGTAGGGCGTTGTTTTGTTTTTGTGCATATCCCCATTTGTTTTGTTATTTTTACTCAGATCATTGTCGACCCGAAATGAGAACCCGCGGGATAACAAACCTTCTTGATGAATATCATAGTTGCATAGAAAGGAAAGACTATGTAGAAGCTAATGAAAAATGCAAAAAAATTAGTGGGTTGTTCTTGGAAAATGCTGAAGCACAGCCAAATGAAGTGATGTCTTATGTTGAGAAAAATTGGGTGGGAAACAATTTTACAAAAATGATGCCTCTTTTGCTTGTGGCGGCGGTTTTGTACAAAAGATCATCAAATGTGAGAGGAATGCGTTCATGCATCAAAAGTGTTCTTCGGACGATGGACCTAATGGATGGAAAAGAAGAAAATATGAAGCAACTGTGGCTAAAACATCAAGTCCATTTCATGCACAAAATCAAAGATGATATCGGAAGATCTTTGAGCGTTGCATTCATTGATAAATGCGAGGCAATGATTACTGCTCTTAATTATATCAAAGATGGCGAGAAGTGTGCTGATGCGCGATGGGCTGCGAGAAAAACTGCGCTTAGTGCAAAATATTGGAGGTGGAATTTAATTCGTAGAAAGAAGTATCCCAATTGTTTACTCATTTCCTGTACGTTCCTTTTTTCTATTTTTGTCACGGGTGTGATACTTCTTTTTGTTGTGTTCGCCACCAGATAGATCACGCGACTCTAGTATTCTAAGTTCATATTACCCCCAAGACCATCAATCAAGACAAAAGAAATAGGAACGATACATCAATATGTGTTAATCCAGGGATGAAACTTTTTTGTGAATGTTAGCACCGCGCATAAATTATTAGTCGCGCACCTATATAAGCTTTGGCATAATATTGCACTTAAAATTATAAACTAGGCACTCCTAAGTAGCTGCAAATCCTGTTCGCGTACTCCAAGTTTTTGGTCGCGCAGGCGCAAGTAAACATCGGCATTTTGGCACCCTTGTGTTAATCAGAACTTTAGACCACGGAACGTGCAACTACGAATTCAATTTATACCAACAAGGAACATCGAACTTAAAACAATACTTTTGATCTTCGACACGTAAGGATAACTTCTTACATCTAAGGTAAAAGCAAAACATCACCAGCCACTGCAAACAGCACACGTGTTGTTAGGAAAACATTCCTATTTTTTAAACATGTATCACTATTTGCACTGGACAACTTCAACACCGCAGCTCGCCGAGACTGTGACTCACAAATCAAAAACACTTCCATTCTTCCTTCGATCGAATTCGCTCGTCATGGACGGTGGCCACAAAAGCAATCCGTTTGTTTTGTTGCCTTAAACAAATATTGGACACGTGTTCTATTACTAAGCTAACGCGAGCGCTCGTATAGCAAGCATATCTGCCTGCGACGTTTTCACATAAAACAAGCTTCACGCAGTTGTTTGTTTGAAACAATTTTTCGTCTTGCGTTTCATTTTCGGGCAATTTTTTCCTGAATAATGTTGTGTTTCTCTTGGCGATGCAACGTGTTGCTAAAGTGGTTGCAGTGTTGCAGGCTCTCGATTAGCGTTGCGTTGAATGTGCCATTCACCACGAACGGGATGTTCGCGAAGAGTAACACTCATATAACAGGGATGTGGCGCGAACAAGCAATAAGAGAGTGATCGTGACGCGTGATATCTATTATTGCTTGCTGCCACAGTGTGAAGCTTTGCGCACTTGTCGCTCGGGCTTTCCGATCGCAACAATAGCTTTAACTTATAGCCACGTAGTCGTTTCAATCGTCGCGTTTGTTTGTAATGCAACTCTAGACTGTGTTAGCTGAATCTCATGTCGTTTTAAGGAAAATCACACTTTCAAAATTTCAAAAGATCAGCACTTTGCATTATTGCGTCACGTGATCAGTTCTATGCAAAAAATGCATTTTTGAGAGAGTGTCACTGTCTAGCCCTGTGACCTTGAGCCAGTTTATTCAAATGTATGCTGATTGTTTTGCTTTGCCTCCACAATGCATGTACTATGATTTCGTTTCATTCGCTCCTGATTCCAAAACACTTTATAAGACAACACTTGTGGGTAGCTTGTGCCGTGGTTCGCTGAACTAGTTTCAAATTCTCGATAGGTCTCTGATAGCATCCACTGACAGCAAATCTTAACTACCTATATGAAAAAATCCTCAGGAATGTTTATGAAGTTGTAACGAAAATGTTCGCAATCACCAATCGGCGACCACACCAGAAATGCCTGGGTTCAGCTCGACTGCCTGAGGGCTGGTGTTGGCCGATTTACTACCAACATGAACTTAATAGACCTCAGGTTTGTGTGAATGTGGCAAGATGCAGACTTCACCCCACATTCTGCATGATTGCACCAAATTAAACCTCTCTGCCACATTTAATTCTGCTAATTTAGAATATTTTGTTAAACCAAAGTTCTAAGCAACGTGTACTCACGTCTAGCGTGTACGAAAGAAGAAGCCGTTTCTTGATAGTACGTGGAAAAGCATACAGAGACGAGAGTAGTCGTGAGAGTAACAAAAGAAACAGAGTTGATTTACCATACATACGCAAAAAGCCTCATTTGAACTAACACAAGCTTTTCATTGCACTAATCGCAACATCTTGTCCAGCAGGTTGCGAATTTAAACTGGTATTGTTTCGAGTGGAGCTGGCAAGCTGGAGCAGCATCTAATATTTTAGCAGACAATATTGCGTTGCTGAAAATACTGTGCACAGTAAAGATTTTACTTTTGAGCTGATCAGCTGATAAACGACAATGGAATAAACGAAGTTTTAATTTTTGTTATGTTTAAACGTTCCAAAAACAACTGTTTATGTTGTCGGTAAAACTCAACGAAAGAAAGTGAGCAGCGCCCTCGATAGACTGCGAAAGTCACTGTAGTGGCTCGAGTTGTTTTGACCATAACTCGCCAGGCGATATTGCTAAAAAGCTAATCGAGGCATCAGAAGATGCAGAAAGTCTTGGATACTAGATTAAAAAATTTGGTCACTTTTGGATTTGGAAATTTGTGAGGTTGTGTGAGGTCAAGAGGTGTTCCCAACAAAAATTTTGTGGTCGTGTAAAAAAACTTCAAGAGCAATTTCACTTGGTTTTTCTCAAAGGTGAACTAGAATCCCTTTCTTTTGAGCTCTTACGTGACTCTCTAGCCCAGGGATCGCCAACCTTTTTGAAACTGCGAGCTACTTCTTGTGTATCGATCAAGGAGAAGGGCTACGAGCTTGATACACACTTATGAAATAAAAATTATTTTGCTCTATTTACCTTCATATATTTTAGTATTGATGTTCGTTAATGTGAAGACATTGATCATGTTAATGTTATTTTTAGAACAGGCCCGCGGGCGACCTACTTGGTCCTTGCCGGCGACCTGGTGCCTTCGGGCACCACGTTGGTGAATCCTGCTCTAGCACATTCGCCCGCCGACTTATGGCCGAAATTTCGCCCAAAAGTCACTCAAGTGCTTGTGGGTGCTAAAGGGAGGTATAGGCCTGCTGTGACTGTGCGAGCGGTTTCGGCAGATCAGGGATATCAAACTCAAGTTTTCAGTGGGTCAAAATAAAAAAATTGGTTCAAGTCGAGGGTTGCACTGGTTCATTGTTTATTTATAATTTGAAGTATGGCACATATTGAACCCGAACCTAACACAGACATATTGCACTATCATTAATCATTGACTCAACAAAGTAAAACATAAATAAAGTTAGGTGCAATATTTTCTTTTGCTCAGTCAGTAATTTGATGTGAAAACTGTTTTTCAACAGGCAAACAGAAGAAAATTGCATTTTCGTCAACAATCAGTAATGCGCTGGGTTAATAGCAAGATAAATTCAAAAAATAAATTGCATGCGTTGCAAACTGACAGTGCATTATGTTGCATTTTTAAGTTCTTAAGGCTCCATCTGAATATATCTGCCAACTTTACCAGTCTAATCCATTCACCTAAAAAATTCCACAGGAAACACCCAAAATAATGTCCTTCAAGAAAAAACAAATGTCCGTTGAAGCTCAGTCTTCAGCTCGCCGATGCGCACTTGTCCGACCCAGACCAGAAGCCATGGCCTATGAAGCTTTTTTCAGCATTTCGTGCGGCTTACGATCAAGTGCGGCTTTTATTTTTTATTTCTTTACCTTATCGAAAGATATAGATGACGCTCCAGCTTTCCTTGGTTACGTTATTTTCGAACAAAATCTCTTTTCGCAGTCTATTCTTTTCAGCATCATGTGCTCACTCCGTTGCAGGAGGAATTACGATAAACAGCAGTCAGTTGTAGTGGTGTAAACATCATTACCACAGTTTCTAATTAAATGTGAAACGTGCTGGTAATGCGAATGTATTTGGAGAGCTTAGGTAACCTATGTTCAAGCGCGGCTTAGAAACAAGGGTGGCTTATAATCTAATAAAAACGGCCTCATCCTGTGCATAAGCTCATCGATGTTTGGGGTCAGGGTCTGAGCCGAGGAAACCCTCAGGTTTGAGTGAAAGTGCTCATCAGTGAAACGATTCTTGTGTGATCTTTTGTTTAGCTGCATCAAAGAGAACAGGTGTTTACACAGGTATGTGCTGCCAAACACTGAGAGCGTCTGAGCAGCTGTAGCAAAGATCGGGATTGAAGTCTGCAACCTCAGCTGCGCCTGCAAAAACGTATTTTGCCTTCGGTGTGTCATTACACTGGAGCTCAATCAGTTCCATTTGTATGTGTGAAGGTGTGCTTTATACAACAACTGCGGATGGGTCACTGCGCAGCTTGTTTGCTGAGATTGCATCAGTCCACAAATATCAAACACGACTTGCTTCTCTGCAAAAATATTATTTAACCAGAATGAAAACATCTCTAGGTCAGCTTTCTTTGAAGTAAATTGGTCTGAAAATTTGGTCAAACATTCGGTAAAATTTTAAATCGTCTTCGCCTCGTTCATTTAGCAAAAAATATAAAAATGTTCTGCTATCTTGCCATAATTCCTTTTGATCTTCGTTTTATATGTTTGTCGCATTCTGTAATATTGTGCTGATGCCACTATTTTCCCTGCTGTCTACCTCTATAGTTGCTCATCCCACCCAGCAGCAGCAGCAGCAGCAGCAGCAGCAGCAGCAGCAGCAAAAAAAAATGAATCGTTATCTAATATGGACGTCACAATATGAGCGAAATTCATTGATTTCAAGTCCACATTTCTTGCTGGAGACTTGAAACCATATCAAGAAATGTTCACAAAACACCGGTGGAATGTTTTGAATATGCAGTGGAACTCCGTCGACGACCATGCCGCTATCACGACCACTTTAACGCCGTCTTCCCCATACGCTAATGCGTTACCTTTTGTTTAATGCGACCACCCCGGTATCCAGACCGCGGCCACAGTCCAGCTGTTACAAACCGCTAATCGAACATTGCGTAACACGACCACACATTCCATCGGTATCCCTAACGCTGGAAGACTGGTAACCTGTCAGCAGCAATTTGCTCAGCTGCATCACGTTGTCCTGAAGCATCGTGGATACAGGTACAGGTGTGTAGGCATGCGCGCAAGCACAGTTAAGTGCTAATGTGACGTAACAAACTCATACTGCAAACTCTTCTGCAATTTGTACTGCCAACATCGACTTTTTCCGTTGTGTGATTTTATAGTACAGTAACGATAGGCAATGGCAGCGAGTTAGACAAAGCTAAATAACTTTAAAACAAGGAAAGAATTTTAGACATGAAGTGACCGCGATAACACATGAAACCAGGGTTTCTCAAACGGGGTCCTCGCCCTCCTTTGAGGGTCATGGAGCGGTTCTCTGGGGCCACGAACAGAGCCCTTCACTAGGTAGCTTTGCTTTGATATTGCATAACCCAAGCGACACGATATATTAAGTATTCGCCGGTTAAACTTAGAAGGGGCCACGGCTCATGAAAGTTTGAGAACCACTGCATGAAACCTTTTGGAATGCAAGTGTGACGTGACCACCCCAGACCTGCTCACACGACCAATTGAGTGCTGCCCAATGGGTGGTCGTGCTAGCGGAGTTCCACTGTATATATATATACTAACCCAACCTTAAAATCAACCTAACCAAAATTTAACCTAACTTTGCCTACCACAACAGCCCAGTTTGAGATGTCCTAAATTGATATGGTAAAAATAATAATTGTATTCATTGCAATTCAGTATATTATTTTTCTGTTTGCAATCAAGGACAAGTCAGCAAGACTGTTAGTAAGAACAACAACATGCACTCACTTATCAATAGCTGTTGAGAATCTCACTTCCACTTAATACGTATGGTTTCATTCATAACACATAACACCAGTCCCGTAACCACATACGGTGTTGTCCTTCGCTCTCATTCCGTTCGTGGTGAACCGCGCATTTCAGTGCAACGCCAGCGGAGTGGTTGCAACACTACTGAATTGTTTTTATTTTTCTGCTGAACTTAAAATATAAAATGGCACTCAACAACAGTTGTAACTAAAAGCACATCTTACGACCTATTAAAGTCGAAAATCGAATGAGTCATTGAGTTTAGCGCGAGCAAGCTTAGAGTTACTGAACGAAATGTGAACAGAACTAAGACGTACTTGATAAGGTTTAATTTTTGTTATCACTTAACGTTTTAAGTAACTCTATATCTGCCGACTTTTCTTTTTGTTATTGCGTTTATTCTGTTTTAAGTCAGTTATCAAGAATTATACCAAATTAAGGACGATTCACATAAATGTAATATGCACCAAAATGTTCATACTTGCATCTTGGAAGTAAACAGCACCAGAATTGGTATTAAACTACCAGTTGACATTGTGTATTGCGTAAGGTCTTCATTCCCACACGCAACGCGCTTCATGCATCGTAGTAACAAAGAACACACAAATATGTGAAAGTACGGGAGGACATTAGACCTGGCGTATATATCAACTGTGGCAGTCCTGCCTTATGAAACCATGATTTGTTATCCTAAGCTAAAATCTACTAACTTTCACCATTGTTGAGAGACATGAGAAAGCTTAAGAAGTCCACAACTTCCTTCGGGGCTGTCTGCAGGACCGATGTTCAAATGACGTGGGCATCGTATGCGCATCGGAAACCGAAATAAGACAAGCGGATGGAATACCTTAAGTTTTTTAGACCTTAGAGTAGACTACTAACTTGTTAGTGAATGTCGGTCAGATCACACACCAAAAAATCGACTGCTTTTATGTCAACGAAGCAATTTCAATGAGTGAGTACAGAGCGCCTACGTATTAGTTCCAATTGGAAATGGTATCTTTTACAGCGTATTGTGTATTGTTCACATATTACACTTTTTTATAACTTAGGGATTGGGGTCCCCTGGCTGAAGCCTAGTCAGCACCCCCCTTAATCCGCCACTGTGAGTTTCAATAATATTTCATGCTTACCGTGGATTTACAAGAAAGCTTCAAAGGACCAACATTTGTAAATTCCGTTAATGGTCTGCAAACTCTTGAAGTCAACCTTTTTGCCAGATCTTATCTGCTATTGTCTGACAATTCATTCTCAGTTGGGAGTAGTTTCATATTCCTACTACTTCGACAGTTTACATGATAAATTTTCAGTCCCAACCTTCAGGAGAAATTGGAAAAAATGTCGCTACTAACGTAAGAGCTAATTTAGGTTGCTTCCCATCAGTAGTTTATTCCGTTACATAATGTCCAGGAATCTTAAAGCCGTGGCACACAACTCAGTGCAAATGTGTGCATTGTCGAGTTGCCTGATTCATCGTCAGAATCTAACGGGATGGTTTAATGCAGGGGATCCTATCCTTTTTTGTCGCATTTACCATTTTACAATTTCAAAAAATTGATTTTACCACCTAGTTTTAGTGTGGCAAAGGTGCGATTCTTCTGGAAGGGTCCGGGGGAGGTTGCGCTGCAAAATCTTTGCAAACTTACACTCAAATAACTAGTTTCCACAAAGGCGACGAAGTTGAATCAATGAGCAAAATTTTTGATGGGAAATCCATTTCACGATACACTGTGCATTCTTAGTGGTGAAATCTTACCAAAAGCAAAAATTAAAAAAATTGATTTGATTTTGTCAACATTGTGGAGGCTAGTTACTTGAAAACTGATATCTGCAAATCATGAAAGCAGAGTCCACTTGGGTGATTTCTTGAAAGTTTCCAGCAAAACTAGAGATTTCAATTGCTACCCTCAAATATATGAATTTTAGCGTTTGCTGGAACCAATTTTAGGAAAATGCTTTTATGAAACTTACCAGGCTCTGAGATGTAGAACTTTTATAAAAAAATTCTTACAAGAAAGCATGAATACTTTTACTGCAACAAGTGATTTGTGAAGGTTTTTGAAATTTTGAAAACAGGTTCGTACGAACCGGCATATCACTGAGTTGAAGGGCAAAAGATTTGGAAATACGAATGTACGACCTTGTTAAATTTTTTCATGTATTAACAACTGACAAATATAAGCGTGGCCAATAGGTGGCCCAAGGGGCCAAGATCCTCAAATGTCTAGCATATCTTGTTGTTTTGTGCTTCGAGAGGCGGTGTCCCAAAACAAATACTGTTAATCGCTTAAGTCAAAATATTTGACCCCACCCAAACTTTTGGGCTGGCCACGCTACTGCTGACAAACAATTTTAACCAGTCCGTCACTCAGTGACACTTTTGGGCATGTTATCTACGCACAGTATCTGAGATTCTGGCAACATTGGTTCAAAAAGCTACTCTCATGTCATCTTTACAAACCAATCTAGATCAATGTTTTGTTTTTATGGTCATGAGTGAAGAGAAACTTGCCTCACACAAATAAATAGTTTGAAAAGGTATAATAACTTCAAACACGCGCTTAGTCAGCAGAGGAGACGCTTGACTCAATCCACACCAAAGTTTAGAAAAGTTACCGTTGCAAGATATGAATTTGGAAATAACCATCGCTGGACAATGAAGATCAATCATTTCAACCTTGAACAGATCATCGTTAGTAATACTTCCTTGTCTGGCTTTCGAAAGGATGGGTTATCTACGGAACAGTATTGTTAACAATTGGACACCATGAATGTAACTGTCAAAATTGTTTTTCAAGGCGACAAATCTCAACGCCGAGGTCGTAAATCTTGTTGTTGATTTTACTGATTTTCGAATCACCAAATTTTTGATAATTTGTGTTATTCCTTTTCAAACTTTCCTGCTCCACATATTTAATCTTTTTCTGAAATCCTGGAATTTTATCATGTACATCAATAACGGTAACATTCATTCCCTGGGTTTGCAAATTTAATTATTTGGACCGAATAAATCTCTGTCAAGTAAGTTAATGGCCCAATAACTTTGTTGTCGCCAAAATGCTTACTCAGCAAAGACAAAGATTCTCGAAGAAAAGTCCCACTATCTGAGATTGCAGTTGACCCAGTGGTGCAGCCAGGAACTTTGTTCGGGAGAGGGGTCAGTCACTGACGTCGTCAGAATTTAATCTTAAGTTATTTTGCACAAAGATCATTTCGATGTCACAGCTCAATTTCTGGTCTGTTACCACAGGATGTAACGTAAATTATCTTCTACCAGTCGGCATCAACCAATTTTGACAAGTAAATGTTTGCTTTAGTAGTGATCATTATCAACCAGGTGTTGACTAAACAGTTTTCAATGAACTCTATAGGAGTGATTGCAATGATTAGGGCACCCAATTTTTTCACCTAAAATCTTAAAATTTTGACTTTCTAATTTACAACTTTTGACTTTATCTTGACCTACCAATTTCCTGCTTTTGCAACTGAAACGCGGAATACAAAGCATATTTTAGAAATCACACCGATAGGTTTAAACATATCTTTTTGTTGAAATGAAACAAAAATCCAGAGTGTGAAGGAGACACCCAACAAAACTAGACGTATATAATAAACCATAGACAAATATCAATCTAAAAGTACAAGAGATTGATCCAATGTCAATAAATCTCCGGAAGTCATTGAGAAGGTTCTACATCAGGGGTCGGCAGCTTGTAGCTAACTGTGTACCAACTCAAGGTTTCAGTGTGACAACATCACACGTTTTTTTTTATACAAGCCAAGATCAATATATCTTCTGTGTGCATCATTACAAAAGCGATATGTAAAACTTGGAGCTTCTGCGTGCCATTAAAAATGGCTTGGCGTGCCAAGTGTGGAACGCGTGCCGTAGATTGTCGACCTTTGTTCTACATTGTTATGAGTCCCGTGGAGCTTTGGTTGGCTAAGCCCTCCAAACAAAACTTCAAATTCCCCGAATTGATATAACAAACACTATAAATCAGGAGTTTTTGTCAAATTTTAGGATGTCAAGCCCCCCTGCACTAACGTAAGCCCCCGATTGAAGATTTTCTGGCGACGGTTCTGACGGTTATACTTCAATATCAAGTACTAGCTACTACGCCTAGCGTACTTTCAATCGTTCAGTAACGAGCAATACAACATTATTATGTCAGAAGTCGCAAAAAATCCAGTACCGGTATTATGTCCAACTTTCAACTAAACCTGCAAACGTATGTCAATATCTGTTGTTGTAACTTTAATAAAATATCGATGAATAAAAATAATTGTGCTGCAAGAAATTTTGACCTAATAACTTTGGAACTGCTCATGGTATCAGCAGGGTCCCGACATGGGGAAGTGCCGCCCCGGGGCGAGTCGAAAAGTGCCGCCCCCCTTAAACTTCAGGTTCATTCGTGAAAGACCATTTGCTGTTCCTTCTTTTCACCAAAAGTGCCCCCGACTCCCTTGTAGGGGCCCTGGGTATCAGTGTGAAATTCGATTTGTGGTACCGTTGACTGTGACCGCAAGCTTACGGCTGGATTCCCTATTATTCAGGTGGAATGCAGTGCATGTAGTTTGGGCTGTACTCACACATTTCGTTAATGTTTGTTGCTTAGAATATAGTCTGTTTTTGCTTGAAAGGGTCTTTCTTCATAAATACCTTCACCACTCACAAAATCAATCTTCTCTACGTTGCACATCAGAATGATACTTACTTTGGTTTCTGGTTACAGTTTTTCACAAGTTCTTTTTTTATCAGCATCCGCACTGTTTTAACTTTGGTTGACGAACCGATCTCAAGAGACAAAGCCCGACAACCAGAAAGAATCCTTCTTCCAGCATAATGAAAACACAATACCGTAAGAAAACGTTGGTGTTGACCCTTGTTTCTGGCCAAGGTCGCTATGGTGTATGAGTTATTTAATTTTAGGCAAAACGCATAAAAAATGTAAGTTCAGTCAATAAATTAATTAGCCCACGCAGCAAAACAACTTTGAAATGACAACAATATTTGACTTGCAAGCAGGGCTGCGGAGCCCGCCCGGGAGCTGATCCAGAGCTCAGATTAAAATTGAGAAGCAGCCAAAGCTCAATCTAAAATTTATTAACCGGAGCTGGAGCTATTTGAGAGGAACCTGCGGGTCCCTTCCTAAATAGCAACAGGTTTGACCGGTTCACTGAAAGCGGGACTTGTTTTACCGAAAACAATGCTCTTTGTAACACAACTAAGCGCGATTGTTATGAGTTACGACACCAGACTGCAACAAAGGATCTGAGAGTCTGATATTTCAGTGGAAAGAACCACTATTCGTCAAATGCACACAAACTTCAAACCTAGCGAGGCCTTAAACACAGTAACAGCAGTACAATTTTAAATAAAGGCACAGTTAAGATCCGTTGGGAATAACACCGCAATTGTTACAGCGATTCTTCAAGCAATAATCATATTCATAGTTTCAGACATATTGTTTGATGTACTCGTAGATGCAAGATTACTGTTGAGCTGTTTGTTCGTTCTGAAATTTTGGCATTCATTTGGTAACAGTCCAAAATGGATTGTTTCGTCAATACAGACTATCGGTATCCTAATTAAATGGCAAATATTTGGCATCAAAATATTGCCCAAAACAGGTTGTCAGACTTTGGGAAAAACAATGATTTTGGCAATGTTTGCCAAATTTGGCACCATCAGGTAAACCTTTCGAGAGGTTGCAACATGGCAACAAGCGTTCTGAGCATAGCCTTTCATTGACAGCAACTGGACCATAACATAAGAAAGCCACTTCCTCTGCTAAGATGCGCGGTTGATTGCTTTACCGTGGAGTGAGGCCGTTTCGAGAACTATGTATGGCGCAAACTGAATACAGGTGAAATCATGGAAACAGTTTGAGGGCAACGCAAAATGGCAGCAGACAGTAATTTATCGCAAGCATTGACTTTTTAGCTGAGTGTTTACTTTTAACAAGTGGGCAACGAGTGCTTGCTGTGCTGATGTTAACAACAAGCAAACATTAAATTTGAGCCTAAGAATAGTTCTCTGCAAAAGAGCAGCAGAAAGAATTACATTTGTTAATATTGATGGAACAGATTTTGAATAGTTTTGTCAGTCACGGAAAGCAAAGCTTTGAGCGGGGCAGGATTTACTAATAGGCTAAGTAGGCTTAAGACTAGGGCCTCTAGATCCAAGGGTCCACCAAACTGTAGTACGCATAGGGCCAATTGCCGGTATAAAAGAGGTTCGATAAATATTCGTCAACAATTTATGTCTTGAATATTCATGAAAGGCTAGCGGCGTCCTACAATAAAAACATAGCCAGGGCTTCCGAGAAAAATTTTATCAGGGATATGAAGACCACACGGGGCCCCTTATTATCTTTGTCCCTCGTCGAAGCTTGTGTAGCTTGTTTGTATAGTAATCAGAATCAGCTGTCATGCTAAGATTTACAAATGGATTAATTGGTATGCTGACAGCTGGCTTACATCAATAATTAATTTTAGGCTTGATTACAAAAAAGCTGATCATGCGTACACTTTCACGGGCCCCGTACCTTCCGGGCTCGCCTAAGATCTATCCCAACGTTATATAGACAGTGGCGTGCAGAGGGGGTGGCCAACGGGGCGACGGCCTCGGATATCCAAAGCAAAGGGGCTTCCAAAGCGTGGAAGTAGAAAATTTAAAATGCTGTGAATAGGTGAGGTTTCGTGTTGCAAAACAGCTAACACATGCTGCATGGATTTAATTTTTCGAAACATGTTTTTTCTTGTCACACTACGTTTTACGTAATTCAAAATGCTGGTAATTCTCACATTCTTCAATACCAGGTACCTATACTCTAGGTGTGCGGCGCACACCCAATCAATCTGAAAGTGACGTGGCCTTTTCCAGATCCTGCCATCAAGAGAAAAGCACAAAAAAGGATTGAAAGATAATTGCGGACGTTAATTGATGTTCTGAACCAAATTTCCAAACTGTCCTATTTCAACTTGCTTGATTTATCTGACCTTTTGATGCATCGCTAGTTTACCGTTTCGTGTTTTGATATGGCAACCTTGGGTGTGCGCTAATAGACCTACAGTCGTACACCTGTGATTGCTATAGGTGCATCATTTCGAACTTCGTTACTGGGAGTTCAGGCGGATTCATCATAACGGCTCACACAAGTCCAAATCTGTTCTGCCCCTCAGTAGTCCTACATATGACAGTCACATATTATAAACCCAAAGTTTTCTTGTGTGTTTCATGTGCATTCTCAATTCTAGCAAGTTTCCAACTTTCAACCCTGGGTGTCCACCATCCCAGCCGCACACCTTTGCACTGCGCGACTGCTATTCGACGAGTCATTCGCGCAGCCTGATGTTTTTGCAGTTGTGAACATGGGCGTCCGCAGGAGGGGGCAAAATGGGCATTTGCCCCCCCTGGAAATTGGTACTAAGAACCAAAAATGTCTAGAAAACCGAAAGTCAGCAGTTTATATCCGATTGACTGAATTCTTGCAATGACATTTTTTTGCGAGCACGACACTCACACGGCACAAGAGTCAGGTTCACTGTTCTGGTGTCGTGCAGTGGTGAGCTTGCAGTTCACTCATGCCTCCTCCTTTGCCTGCAGAGGCAGGTTGCGAAGCTTGCGAGCGGATTGTTCTACTGTTAGTCTTTATTCGAAAGAATAACATGGCACAAATCTTCAAAGGTTCACTTTAAGTTACGGCAGAAGGCGCTTTGCCACATGTGACTGTTAAACACAGACACCTTGGCACGTTGGCAGGTAATGCAGCGGCCAGCGAGGCAGTGACTGCCGATAGTGGTAAGCCACTTAGCTTTATACTGTGTGAAAAGAAGCATGAATGAATCTGTAGCAATGAATCCACAAGTTTGAAAAATCCGTTATTAGTGTGACAGAATGCTTGTAAGGTTTTTGTATGATGAGATGACCTTTCACCGTGAAAAAATCAGCAAAAGGAGGAAGGTTTCAATGAAAGGGTGATTGATCGCTGGGGTGGATATTAGAATTTTGAGGCCCGACCTCGAAGCAAACTTCCACAAAGAGGTCCTAAAACAACGCAAAATGTATGTTATTTCATGTGTTGAATATGTGGTCTTAGAAGGTGGCTCCTGGTCTCTATGCTTGTCCACGTTATATAAAAAAAGGAGCCTCTATATTTGGCCTTGCTATAAAAACTGCAGTCACTGAAAGCAAGTTGAATTTTTCATTTTTCTGCGCGAAAGACCATTTGACATTGAAAATTTTTTGAAGTCACTTGATTTTAAATTGTTTCTTTGTCTACACATTATTAAGTTGTTGAGGGGCCTTTCGCACATAACTTTTGCTTTATCTTAAAAACACATAACTCGCTTCAGAGTTTATTAAATGTGAGTCTGGAGTGGTTCATACGCTTTTAACAAAACAGTGTAAAAACTAAGTACGAAACACTCAAAGGAAGATCCGCGGCGGGTCTAGGACATTTCGGCGACGCCGTTTCGGCGACGAACCGTTTCGGCGACGGGACGTTTCGGCGACGGGACGTTTCGGCGACGGGACGTTTCGGCGACGGGACGTTTCGGCGATGGTGGTCGCAAATGTTTTATACGAAAAAGGTGTGTTTTTGAAATACAGTAGAATAGCCCTGTAACAGCACTTCAAGGGAACGGAGAAAAAGCGTCGCTTATGACGAACTGAGTCGCTTATGATGAAACAGCCGAACTACAATAAACCCTTCCTCAAATGACGTTTTTGTTGAAGGCCAGAGCCTAGCAAGGATTAAATGTGTTCCTTGATTAGGATTGCCGCTTACTATTTCGTGTTTTCGAGAATACTCTGATAAGAAATACACAAATAAGAATTTGAAATCACTGGCAGTTGTATTTACCTGCAATACAGTAGTACAATACTGCATTACCTTCTTGCAAAAAGTCGCTAAGTTTCGTTTGTGCTGTTCTTGAAACAGCTTTATCAGTACATGCTTTGAATTTTGTTAGATAATTTTTCACCATGGGCTACTGCTTCTTTTACTCGACATTCTACTCACTCCTCCACCAAGTCTCGGTCAAATTGACTACAGTCGCAACCAAGCGCGTAGCCAAAGGTGGGGGCAATCCGGGCAATCCAAAAAGTTGCACTAAAAATATTTAGGTCAATCAAGCGTTTGACATGTAAGCCAATAAAATACTTCAGTACAAATCAACAAACTACCTATCCTACTTTAGTTTCTGGTTGAACCGGATCAAAGCAATAAATTTTCCATTATTAATGAAATGTTGTGAATAGTGCTAGTGTTAGGGGAGCTTTCTATTTTCACGCAGCGTTGGTTTGAATCTCTTGCCTCATTACAAGTAGAAGAAATACAAATACTTAAATACCAATAGCTGATGGATTATTTGCGGGTTTGCAAGATTTTCTAAGCGGTGTTGAACTTCATTCGCCAAAACGAACCAATAATATTTCATATTTCGGGTGGGTTTACAAAAAACTTGAAAGCATCTCAAAAACGCGAAAGCGTTTGTTTGTTTGTTAAATCCGATAGTAAAGTACGAGCCCTTGTAGTCATCGAACTTTTTGCCAGATATTGACAAATTTCTCTTAGGTGCGAGTAGATTCTCCGAACGTTTTTGGTGCCTTAAAGCAGTCAAATAAGCTCGTTGATACATGAGATATTATCCGAGAATTGGACGCAGTAAAGCCGCAACAACAAGCAGATGCTTTTGGGTGAAAAATTATTGCAGCGTGTTATTTTACTGTTTCACCTAACTACTGAAAATGTTTCGAAAATTTTGAGGGGAAGAATTTGCTCAGTTATCCCTTGGTTACGGGCCTGGTGCGTTACCTCCAATAGTAAATTTTCAGCCCCCAACCTTCAGGAGCAATTGTAGAAAAGAGGCCGTTCATCACGTAGTGTTGTTACGGTTCGGTACGACCATAACATGACAGACAAGGAAAGCAGTGAAAACAGTGATGACTCAACAGTGAAATCATATGCAGTAAGATTTGCTGATCTGGTGACAGAATCAGACATGGAAGCAATGGACTAAAAGAGGTGCAAGTGGCATCAAGAACAAAGCAATAACATCAAGTTTGATAATTAATGCGTATGTTTAACATGTGAATGTATGTTACAGCAAATACTGTATTATGTGATTTGTATATAATGTATTTAAAAAAACACAACTTATATATGGAAGTATTGGAATTTCGGAAATACGAAAAGCATTCATCAAATTTGGAAAAACAATGAATTGGTCAAAAGGGTTAATAGAATTAGCAAAAATTTACAAAAACGCGCAAGTGACTACTGAGCTGCTGACAAAAAATGCCGATGCAACGATAAAAATAACAGCAAAGGCAATCAAGAATACGTGCGGTATTTACAGTTGGGAATGGCAAAAGTAAATTCTTGTTCAAATGGGCATAACACATCGGAAGGTGGGGATGAACATATTGACGAGATGAAAAGCCGAAACCAACAAACGTAAGAAAACAGAGCCACAGTGTCATAATGGGAAGTAATAACAAACGGTATGAAAACTTCCAATGAAGTGCAAATCCATTATACAAGAGATGTTGCAATATCGAATTGGCAAGCAGAAACGGCATGCTACTGGCTTGAAGTTATGTCACTTATAGAATGTTAGGGCATGTAATTACAAAATGCAACAAACTTCCGCCAATAAGTTTTGTTGAAAGAAATGTAAATGTTATTTAATTTTAATTTATTTGTTTATAGCAGACACGAAGTCCATAGTATGAACACACACACTCTGCAGAACGCAGGTTGATAAAAACAGACAATACAGAACGTAGTACAAGACATTGAAGCCGGCGA
>Ga0210059_1007049_pt1 | contig 17926 bp, 12 predicted proteins | sample Ectturendosymbi2_FD_188042 | JGI IMG/M metagenome (GOLD analysis project Ga0210059, IMG submission 188042) | Ecteinascidia turbinata endosymbiont from Florida, USA - Sample 2 (SPAdes) (version 2) | ecosystem: Host-associated > Tunicates > Ascidians > Unclassified | place: Key West, Florida... | reverse complement strand
AAATCAAACGTGACAACTGGTCATAAAAAATGTTAAACACGAAACATTATATTGCTAAAGTTCACTATTTGATATAATTGTTCAGCAAGTTCGTTTGCTTTCAAAATGGTTAGTGAAGGTGGAAGTGGCAGTTTGCTCGATGCGTGTTATCAATCCAAAGAAATACCTTCCTAACCAGCTCTGTTAATCCGCGGACAGACGCACTAACTTTTTTTTGTGTGTGTGTCCAGACATTAGGGCAAATAACGTTTGCACATAACTTCCCGCTTCGCACAGACTTTCCTACAGCAGCTTCACTCCGTACTGTCATGCGATGTTTCGTTAACTTGGATCAGTTGGATGGTTTGACTCAAAATGACTAAATTAAACGCTTGGCTTTGCCTAACATTGTTTGTGAAGTGAATAGCATAACGTAAATGAATACTATATGCCTTGCTGAAAAGAATAGTTAGCTTCAGTCAAAGCATCAATCAGTCTCCAAACATTAGCCCTAATGATCAACATCTGTTTGCTAAGGCAGTTGAAAGCACAAATGCTAAGTTCGCACCTACCACATAAGTTCGCACAAACAGCTCAGATTTAAGTTGCGAACATAACCGGGAGATTGCTGTGCTTTCAAACTGTTACCATTGTAATAGACAGCAGCTAGGTTTGAAAAGTCAGCCTCCGATAAAATCGGTAAGTTGCACGATGACTTGGCTTTCTATGAAGAATGCCATATATGCTAGTTATGCTTTATCTCGTTCTCTCGCTCTACTGATATCGCACGTTCATTCAGACTTGTAGTGCAACTTCACCGCTTAAATCCACATTGGGAAATGGACACAACTTTTTCGCCAAGTTACTCTCCAAGTCAAATAACCTATGTGGAAGCGGAAGCGGTAGGATTTTCGCGCTTCTGCTTCCGCTTCCACAGAAAAAGGACCACTTCCACAATTTCCGCTTCCACATCCATGATTAATGTAGCCTATAATGTGCAACGATCTAAGTTACATATGAGAAGGAGTGGTTGACAGTTTTTTGATGCATGTGTAAAAAATGAAAACGCACTCTACTGGATTGCACTGTAGTTGCTGAAAATGATGCATCAACTTATGTTAAATCATAGAGGCTTCACAACTGATACAATTGTCCAAATAAACCATTTGCTATATCGGAAGCTTGTTTTTTGCTTCGAAAATCACGCAAATCATGAAATCACATACTATGTTGACTGTTCTGTACGTGCATACTGCGTTGGCTTTCATAACAAAGTCCTCATCTGCTGTTTTTTTGCAATTCATCGCCACGTGTTGTGGACTAGTTGTAAGGCCAATCACAGCTACTAGATGCATCGTTTGTAGTTATATGTTATAGGCTATGTCATTGTGTTGGCAAAGTTAGAGTCATAAAAAATATTTTTTGATGAAGAATGTGTAAATATTTTTATCTTGAGAGACTGTTGAAACAATTTTTGGTCTGGAATTTATTGCCTGTTAAACGGTTGGTATAATCCTTTTAGAAAATCAGCTAACTGTTAGAATGAACATTTAACAGCTATCAGTGAGAAAATCCTGCTACATTTACCAGTAAATCAGCTGAAATGGCAGTAGGCTACTGTGTAGCAGTAGCCTCGATTGGTAGCGTTGAGATCAGAAAGCTCGAGCGGGAAGTGTGCAAAGCTTCACACTTTGGCAGCAAGCAACAATAGAGATCACATGCCACGATCAATCTATTATTGCTTGTTCGGGCCAGATATATATGGGTGTTATTCTTCACGCACATCCCATTCGTGGTGAATCGCACATTCAAGGCAACCATAACCGAGAGGTTGCAACAACATCCCCCCTTTTTACAACGAACCGCACTGATCACACGTTCTTTTTTGTGAAGGCTGCACTTGACACGGCCTTCACATCCTGATCACAGCACCATTTTGTTGCCATCGGAAAGACCGAGCGGCAAGTGTGCAAAGCTTCACACTGTGGCAGCAAGCAACAATAGAGATCACCTGACGACATCACTCTTGTCGCCACCACCAGGACGTACAGTCAACTTTTCACCAGGTTCACAATCATTGTTAGAGGTCACTCACCAAGATCACTCTATTATGGCTTTTTCACACCACATGTATTTAAGTGTTATTCTTTGCGCATCCCATTTGTGGTGAATGACACATTCAACGCTATGTCAACGGAGAGGTTGCAACAGTAGCTTATGGATTCCTGCTCTGTGAGGTCACATTCACAACCACAACGTCACTTTATGAAACGTGTGGATTGGTTTCAATTCACAACTAACGCTTCAAATGGACAATGGTTTATTGTTTCATAAGACTCAGCCAACAAACAGGAGCACTACAAGAAGCCATTGCACTGACCAAGCCAACCACAATAGTGAACATTGGAGCAAATGAAAATGCCATGACGCAATGGTTGATCAGAGTAAACAAAGAGGGGTGCTGTGTCATATAGGATTTGTGAAGAACAAAAGCTTGTCTTCGGCAGGTGTGGATACAGCCAGCAAGTTTAAGGGGGCGATTTCAGTAATAAAGTCTCATTGTGGGTTCACTACTGCAAAGAGAGATGAAGTATACTTCACAACACTGCTGTGACAAAACAATAAACGGCAACATAGCCGTGTATCGCCAATGCTGTTTTCCGAACTGTGCAAAATCATGGTGAATAAAGTTACGTTGGTAGGTGTTTGGGGGGAGATGGCCCCAATCGCCCCCCCCCTTGGATCCACCCCTGGTTTCCGATTCTGTACTGGGGTTTTCGGAAGCATGGTACCGATTGAGTAATTGTTTTTTCATGGTGCATTGATTCATTGATTGGTTAATTAAAAAAATGGTATTGAGAAGTTAGCCTAGAAGTAGCACAGTCGCGAGAAATGACTTTTCGTGTGCAGTACGTGAACGCCATCATGTTTGCAAAAATTTCGGTGCGGGACAATTGCCCGGGTTGGCCATTCCTGGTTGCGGCCCTGATGTTGGCCCCAAATGTTTGTTGCGTCAACTGAAGCGTGTCATGTCTGGCGGCAGCTTCAACGCACCAATATTTTTTCGTCATGACGTTCCTCGTATCGCTTCAGTTTGCCGCTATTTTGCACAGCCCTTTCCACTACCACTCGGGGTTGCCGATTTGGCTTTTCTGAAGCCACGATTTGAAATTCTGGCTTTCTTTTGATAAAAAACAGACAAAATCTGGACTTTTACTATCGGAAAGGGTTGAAGCTGACAAAGCTTTGTGTGAGCGGCATATTGATATTGATATTCATTACTTACAATACGTACAAATCTCTTGTGAGGAGAGAGTCTGTACGACCATGCATGGATGATGCATTGCAGGGTTGGTGCAAAGAGCACAGTAGACTGTATTGCAAAGATTTTACTGTTGCCCTTAAAATTTCTCGATGAATTTAATAAAATAAGAAGCAAATGTACATCGAGTGTAACCAAACCATCCATGGGGAAAGAAAATGCTTCTGAAGATGGGAATTGTATACTATTAACTCTATCGATGTTTCTAATAAGCTTCAATAGCCTATCTATTTTTTTGTGTTTGGTTGTGAATGTTTTATGTGTGTATGCTTTGCAGGGTTGAGAAAAAAACGTTTTATTTAAAAAAAACAACCCACCTGTTTTTTTGTTGTTTTTTAAAAACAGGTTTTTGTTTTTTTTTAAGAAAAACAGAAGACCCCATTTTGAATTGTTTTTATTGCATCATGCAATATCACCATTTTCAGAATTGGTACAGTCCAACATCAGAAAAAGTTCAGGTGCAGAGAAGGCAGACAAACTGGTTAAAATATACTGATTTAACAGAACTGAAGAAGATAACCATTATAACTTACTCAAACTGTTCGAATTATTCTTTTTTTTTCAAGTCCAAATTTTGTTGCTGTTTGTTTTGTTTAAAAAAAATTCACAGTTAACTGTAGCCTACAAGTGTGCTGCTTATTTTACTTTTTGCTTCCTAGTAGATTTTTCAAAGAAAAAGTGAAGAGTAGGTTTTTGGTAGGTTTTATTGTTCTTTTAAGTGGGATTTAAAAAAAAAACACGGGTAGTTTTTTTTGGGTTGTTTTTGTTGGCAGTGTCTATTTTGCCGCCACATCAGGCTTGGCAGAAACGAAGTAAACACAAAAGATAAACCCTAAAGCTAAGCCTAACCCAAGGATGACCAACCTGTGGCGCATGCACCACAGGTGGTGCATTGGATGCGTAGAAGTGGCGCATTGCTTTTGATGACAAGAAATTAGAAAGTAAGCCAAAAGTCACATTAAAATCAGTTTGTTTATTTTGCCTGTGTATAAAATTATTTTTATTTAAACTGCTGATCATGTTCATATATTACTATTAGTATTTTCTGAAGTAAAATGATCAATTAAAATTAAAAAGTGTTGTGTGAGATCTTTTCCTCTACAACTGCTACATCTGTCATCATTATTATTAAATAAATTTGGTAATGCTTGTTTATATGTTTGTTATATAAAATAAAGCATATAGTTTTCAAATAAAAATACGTTATTAAAACTTCAAAATATGTCCATATCGTTTTAAAGGACTGAAAGGAAGTGAATGTTTGTGTGGCGCATCTGAATTAAGTGTGAAAAAGATTGGCACATGGAATCAAAAGGTTGGCCACCCTTGCCCTAACCCTTAACCGTAACTTAACAGTAGCATTAACCCCTAATGCTAACCCTTGCCATAACGCTAACCTTAAACCTAGCAGTAACCCCTAACACTAATCCCTAATTGTAATCCTTAGCCCCAGCCTTTAACGCTAACACTAACCCCTAATACTTACCACTAATGCTAACCCCTATCCTTAACACTAACCCCTACCAAGAACTAACCGTAACGCAAACGCTAACCAAAGCTTAAACCTAACACCTAAGGGAAAAGCTTGGAAAGTTAAGAAAAAAGAAAAGCGAAGTTGCCAAGGTGAGAGTCGAACTGAAAAGCAATGGCATACCAGACTTGAAGTATAACCACTACACTACGAGCAGCATGCCGATTGCATGACAAAGTGACCTTTTTGTTCGAATTGCATCATGCCACGAGACCGAATGTTCACTGGTGGCACAATAGCTCCAGCCAATCTGTTGCCGCCAGAATAATATCGGTTGTACAATAGACACTACCTTTTTTTTACATCAACCCTGATGCTTTGTGACTGCTATCTGGCTTTTTTTTGGACTATGTCTGGTTGTTTTGCTGAAGACTAGTTGGCAACCCTGGCTCTTAGTCTTACTTTGAGCTTGAGTGCTAGATTATCAGATAGCATGCCTAATTGAAAGATGTGGGGGTTCTCAGGTGTAAATGCATCCCCACACCTCAGAAGTTTGCTGAAATTCTGACTTAAGTAAGGCGGTAAAAACCAGGCAAAAATTTTACAGTCACAATAAATTTTGCAGTGGCACTCTTTGCACTCCCGAGTAAGAGATGTGAAGACACTCAACAAGGTCACTGCACTGTAGTGATGTAACGAGCTAATTAACAGGTCGTGTGATTGCTGATCAGTGTTCTAAACCTCTGCATGACCAGCTTATTTTGCTTCTAACAAGTTATTCCAGCATAGGATTCGATATTCTGGATTCGAAATAAAGATTCTGGAATATTCGAGAACCTTTTAAGTGTTCCATAATGCACATCTCTAGCTGCGGGCTGCAAAAGTCTATTTGATTTCGATGTAGAGATTTTGTTGTAGTATGGAAAAAATTCCAGAATGACAATTATTTATTTGAGGTTAAGCTTTTGCAACATTTTCTACAATTGAGAAAGCTCTTGTGGGCTGCAAGAAAAGCTTTCACGGGCCACATGCAGCCTGTGGGCTGTATGTTATGTAGGCCTGGTTCTTTTATTTTTTCGCTGAGACATTTTTGATCATTTGTCTCACAGTTGTATTAAAACTTGCTGTAACAGTGTTCATTAGCCTATATTTTCGGACATTATGATCAAAATGACCTAATTTTTATCAGTCATTTCAAAAGTGTTTCAGTCTGACTGAAAAAAAACATCCAGGCTGGTTTACAGTATTGTTAAAAATTACAGTATTATGTTAATGCATCATTTATAAAAATTACCATATTGTTTATGTTATGGAAGTGGCTATCTATAGGTCTGCCAGCAGTGACACGGTTTGAATAAAACACTGAGTTTATCACTCTGAAAAGGCATTATCATGGTAGTCGAGTGGACATGTCTGCATCTACTGTGCGAATGGTTTTCAGTTTGGCTCTCAACATGGCGCCTTTTGCTTTAATGGTAGTGGTTACACTTTTAATTAAACTGGTTTTTCTTCACTTTTTTCAAAAGTTTCCAAACTTTTGTGTTAGGGTTGGGTTTAGGGATTATGTTCAGGGGTTACGGTTAGGTTTAGGTTGTATGTTTCTACCAAGTGTAGTACACTCTACTGCATACCTGTGCATTACTGTCACGTTACAGACGGCAGGGGAACAAGTTTTCAAAAATGAAAGTCTGCTGGTAGACCTCCACTTATGACGTCACTCACAAAAAAACAGCACTCCCCAAGCAAAAAATTTTGTTTGAGTGCAGACTAGAAGACTTGCTGTGTCTTTTGAGACTTTTACCGGGTCTGTAAAGCATACCGGACCGGAGAAATTCCCATGCAAAGCCACGTGCGTTTAGGCGTTTTTTTTTTCTGAAAATCCTCAAAAGCAGCCGGATGCCAAAGAGTTAAAATATATATACTGTGTTTGTATAAAATGAATGAAGTTTGGCTGTCAACAATTTTATAGCAACTAGCGGTCACTGGAAATCATGTTATACAACAAGAATTCTCTGTTTTAATTTGTTTTTTTTTAAATTGTACCATTTCAACATGCACGAGTAGGATTTTTTTGGTCATTTCATAGACATTTCGGTCTGTGACCGAAATTCTGCGTGCAATGTAAAAATGGTCCATAATTTCTGGAGTTGGATTCAGATAAAAAAATCTGACACTCACTCCTAGTGTTCTTAGTAATCTTACTTGGACTCTACCTAAAAAACTCCAACTCCTTGTGGCTCTGATTCTGACTCTGCAACCCTGTTAGGAGCCACTGAAGAATTTCCCTTCATTACTACATTACCTTGGAAGCAGATTAATATTAGGAAATCATATTGCCAACATTTCATATTGCGTACTGTTTAATATAATGACTGACGAGTGACACAATTTTGACAAAAGATTAGGCAGTGTTTATTTTGCCATCAGAGGCAAAAGCACTGGTAGAGCTATTTTTCCATTAGGTAAACCTGCTTGGTTGAACTGGTGATTTGACAAGGACAATCCGCTTGGATTAGTGTATGATCCTTGTCACGTGCCCTAAAATGTTAACCAACCCTAAAACCTAAACTCAAAAAGTTTTTCAAATAGTACATAAAAAGCGCTCCCATGAAAGGTGCTAATTCTACTAGCAAAGCCAAAGCAATAATGCTGACAGCCAAACCCACAATCACTCATGCAGAAGGCATAGACATTAACTCTTTAGCACCCGGGTGGTTTCAGTGATTTTCGCAAAAAAAACAGCAGTTTTTGGTTGCCTTACCAACGCCCTAGCTCCTCTGCCGATTGCACTGGAGAGCTGTTCAACGGCTCAAACGGTCGGCCAGTCTAGTAGATTGTACTCGAAAAAAATTTTTACTTTGGGGGAAGTGTTTTTTGTGAGTGACATTATAAGTGGAGGACTTTTAGGCCACCTTGGCCCACTTTGCCTGGCGCTGGGCGCCAACTGTTAGGTGGTAGTATTTCGCTGAAGTTTTACTGGAAACTAGGCTACAATCCGAGTCTTTTGATACTTTGGATGACCTGCTGGGGTTTCGGGTTCAAAAGTTGTGATGTAAGTTAGTAAAAATATTTGACTAATTAGCTAATTAGTTAATTAATCATATCTTTTAAACCAGAAACGCTAGAAAGTCGAACAAAGGCTCAAAAGACTCGGACTCGAGTCTAGTTTCCAATGAAAACTTCAGCGAAACACTTTGGCCTAGCGGTTGGGCCTTAGGCCAGGCAACATGAGCCAAAATGACCCTAAAAATACTTCACTTATGACGTCAGTCACAAAAAATCCACACCCCAACCAAAGAATTTTTTTTTGAGTGTAATCTACTAGACTGGCCGATCCGTTTGAGCTCTTGAACAGCTCTCTAGCGCAATCGGCAGAGGAGCTAGGGCGTTGGTAAGGCAACTGAAAATTGCTGTTTTTTAGGCCGAAATCCAAGTACGAATATATCGTAGACTGGCTCTCAAGGTGTTAACCACTCGACTACATTCACTGTGCTGCTAGTGTCACAAACTCAGCCTTACATCTGGACAAAGCTGCATACAGTTCGAATGGCAAAATACAGTAGTCTTAGCAGATCTTTTGCCTCTGATAGCAAAATTGACACTAACAAAAGATTATCTTCTTCTAGTAGCTAGTTGGTAGCTTTCCGAGGTGGGGATGGTAGAGAAAAAATGCCAACAGCAATGAAGTTGGTGGTCAAATTAGTGATCGGACCGGGGCAAGTTCTGCAGTGCATGCTCAGTCTAACTTTGCACCAACATTTCCGTTGCTTTGCCCATGAAGTGGACAACGAACAAGTGTGTGTTGTATTTCATCCATAACAACAGTATGGAATGCAAGAGTTTTCCGTGCTTTTAACGTAAGTATGCCACCAGAGAAACAAACGCAACAACTCTGGCAAGAATGAAGAGTTATGCATCGCCAACAGAATAGAAACAAACAACAAGTTTGAGTAACAACTCCAGAGAAAACACAAAAATAGGCAGTTCAAATCTAATGAACTCCAGTGACAAAGCTTCATGCTAGTCCTTTACAGGTCGCAGTCAGAAGAGCAACTTTCCTCTTCACTTTGCTCCTGATGCTGTTCTGGTTCATTTGGAAGCCCTGGTAATGGAACAGTATCATACCTGATGATTTTCAGGTTGTGCTTAAGAAAAAGCAACCTTTGCACATTTCATGGCCTCAGTCGGTACCTATTTTCATTTGTCAAATCGCGAGCAATTTTTAACTCGCATTCACTTGCTACGGAGCTGATTGGCGCACTGAGGAACTTTAAGGCTAGTCTTGCTATTTCTGGAAATCTGCTGCTATTAGTTCTCCAGGACTGCTAAGGTGGGTCATCAACTTTGCACCTAGGTTCACTGAGATATGCAACCACCAAGGCTTTGGCCGCATTGTAGCAAGACGGCTCTTGCAGCTCAGGCCCATCATCTTCAGAGCAACTGCTTGATTCTTCAAGGCTTGCGTAGTGCGCTGTAGCAAAACGTGACGCTGAATCTACTTTTCGTTGTTTGCTTGAGTCTGGCGTTGCATCTTCAGCCACATTTCTTCTACGTTGTAGCTTCTTTATTTCATTGCAGACTGCTTCCACCAACGTGAGCTCAGCCTGATCAGCAGCTCTTTTGCTGAAAAATGCTTTCTGTTTAAAGCGAGGGTCAAGCAAACTTGCCATAGAGTAATGTTCGTTTTCTTTGATATTTCTAAAGAGTTCCCGACTGTCGCCTCCATAAAAGTATTTTTGTAGATTACGAATCAACTCTTCTTTCAGTGAGTTCACTCCAAAATAATCGGTGTTAACCAAAGTCTTCATTGAACATTTGACACTTGGTATTTGTTCTGAAATGCACGAGTCCTCCCTTTCACAAAAGTTGACAGAATCAGATATTTCCTTCAAAAGTTTGGTTAAAGTAGGCAAGATATCCCATTCATTTCGTTCTGGAAGATTGTTCAATTTGTCGATGTCTAGAGAAATGAGCAAGATAGCTCTCTTCTGCAGGAGAAAACGCTCTAGCATTGAATAAGTGTTGCTCTGCATGCTTGGGAAGATTTTCTTTTTCTTGAGCTGCACCCAACAAAGTTTTGGCTTTCATACTGTGGTGAAATGTACGAACGATGTTGCGCACCTTGGCAAGCATGTCATTTACACTTATCTGTGGCTTAAGACTGTTCACTACCACCAGATGTAGACCATGCAAAAAGCATCCAACGTTGTTCCAACCTCCCACTCTCATCGCTTTTACAATGTTGGCGGTATTGTCTCTCACAATTAAATGAACAGACTGCGCTATCTCGAAATCATCAAAAACAGATCTCAAACCTGACACCAAATTGTTGGCTGAATGGGATTGCGCAAAAGACAAACATTCTAAAACCATTGACTTCCTTCCCAATCATTTTGTTTAATGAAATGAATGGTAACGGCCATGTATGCATCCATTGCCATTGAGCTCCACATATCTGTGGTTACAGAGCAATGCATCATGTTCTCAGTCACAATTGTGATAATTTCCTTTTTATCTCTTAAGGCCACATTTGGCATTAAGCAAGTTCGGAAGAACTTTTCGTTTGGAACAGTGAATCGAGGACACAAGCTACCCACAATTTTGGAAAGAACTCAACGGTCGTATATGGCAACGGTCGTATATTTTCTCACCGGTTGTATATGGCAGTCCTGCATCAACAATGGATTCCAGGAGTTGATGATGCAACTTTATTTGTTCTGGGCAGTTAGCATTGAACTTTTTAGATTGTTGAATTGTTTCATAAAGGGTTGCTTGCTTCAAAGGTGCTCCAGTGGCTTGAAGAGCTTTCCATGTACATCAGCACTGGATTTACTGCCAATGCTCGATTTCTTTTGCTATGTGTTTGTACAGGCTTCACTGAACTCACTGTCATGTTCCTTTTTAAGATGGGTTAATAAAGTTTTAGTCGAGTATGTTTTTGGCATTTTTCCCCGTACGTATATCTTGCCACATTTGCATTTAGCTTTGGTTTGATCTTCGCGTACTATAAAAAATTGCCACACTACGGAGTCTGATTTGCTGGACATGACTCTAATTTCCTGTACTCTCTGCAAGTGTAATTATACATAGATTACTCTACATGCCAACTAAAACTTTTTGCAATAACAAAGAAAAAGCTGACTAAAAGAAAACGCTAATTCTAGTGGAACTATAGGTGACCGCTTTTTTGTCCAGCAGTCAACAGACAGGCTGAACGCATGAGCGGCTACCGCGATACTCCAAAGTCAGACCTGTTGTGGCCTTTCAAACTTAGTTTGATTATTTTGAAGGAGAAAGGCGGGCTGCCTCACTGCTTTCGCTCTGATGAAAAGCAGTGCACGCCGTTAGACTCCCTGAGTTATCACTTTGTGTCTCGCACCGGAAGAAGCTAGATAACAAAATGAAAAACACGCTAGTTCGCACAGCCTCCCTACAATTTGCTCACTGGTTTGATATCAAATTGCCTGCCATCCTTAACACCATTCACTGGCTGCACTTGGCATGAGACCCAACACATTTCTAACTACGACAAAAGGGAATAGCAAACAATGTTTTTGCTTTTGTCGAACCTATAACATGTCGACGCTCATGCATAATGAAGCCACAGTAAGCTTTGATTCATTCTGATCACTCAGACATTGACGCTTCTTGCTTTTGACTGCGAAACAAACAATGCAAAAGAAAATGTTACCCGCGTTTCTGCAACTATGCTCACAAATTAACATTGCTTTATATGACCTAGCCTGCATGACCTAGTGATGACAATAATCAGACGTGGCATGTTCCTCTGGCCTTCACTTGTTACTAATGCTATCGTACTTGTGGAAAGTTTGCAGCTAGAAATGTTGCATCCGTCACAGATTACTTGTTGCATAGCAGTGCCTTGAATCATGATAAACGCCTTTACAATGACGACAAAATTAATGTTCCCCAGTAAGATCTGCAAACTGAGTTGATCGCGCTAGCAAGAATTCAAATGTGGTTTCAACTGAATAACAAAAGAATGACGCAATGAGAAGGAATGAGAACTTCGAGAGGGAAAGTTGAATGACAATTAACAGAGTGTGTTGATTTTGGCATCTTAGCGAAAAGGCATTTTGTTGTCAATCCCAACATTTCCTGTCGCGACTGTTAGGCTTACTCAATTACCGGCACGAATGGAGGAAAGCGCACTGCACTAACTTTGTCATTGAGTCAACTGAAACAATGTAGTTCTAAACCATATGCATGAGTGAGAATCTTGAGAGAAAATCGACAGATTTTGTGCGCTTACTCATTGAATTTTTATGCATTTTCTGCCCTGGCACGCAGCAAAATTTTTTCATTGTCCTGGCTGGGGCCCCAGACAAAGCGAAATCTCTGGCCAGGGCTGGACCGGGGCTCTGGTCAATCCAATCACTACGTCAAATATGTAATGACCATGAAAGCCATAGACAAACTCTGAATTACAGCCCCATGCAAACTGGGTGATTATACTTCAAGGCACAGATAATGAGAGAGGTGTGTAGAGTTGTTCAAACAGAACCCATACTTCTGCCCTGTTTTTTTGGCCATAGACTGAAATGTTTTTGAAATAAGCGAAAAAAATTACGTCATTTTGGTCAGAATGTCTTAAAATATACACTAATGAACATTGTTATGGTGAGTTTTAATACAACTGAGACAAATGACTGAAATGAGACAAATGACTGAAATGTCTCAGTGGCCAAAATGTCTCAGCAAAAAAATGACTGAAATGTCTCAGCAAAAAATAAAACAGCTGCCATCCACTGAAAACAAATTTGGAAAAAAAGTCAATGCAGGTGACAATGAAAAGTTGGCTATATCTGCAAGAGGACTGTGGAATAACTGAAAAACATTATTTGACATCAGGATCACACATTCGACGTCACCGTCATTGTCGGCCAATCATATAATCTTCGATTGTAACATCCTTCGCCCTCCGAACTGCTTGGAAGACCTGCGGTCCCCTAACATCAACAACACTAAATGGCTTGAGGACCTTGTGGATTTTGTCTGAACCGCTGCTCACACGCAAGAAGAAGAAGATCGTCATTGTCTTGTATTCCAGACATTCCCTTTAACAGATCTACCAACAACATGAAAAAGAGCATGAGTAGTGAGTACAACCATACAGTGATTAACATTGAGGAGTGTTTGTTCAATCCCTTTATTCTAACAAGTGGTGGAATGTGCCAAGGTCAACCAAAGACTGGCTGAAAAAATAGCTGAGAAACGCAAAGAACCATATGCATCTGTGGTCTACATTAAGATCAAAGCTCAGATTTGCACTTATAAGGAGCACCCTTGCTGTAATACAAGGCTTTTGAGGCAAATGGGATAATGTTCACCTCCATCATCTCATGGACATTGATTTCAGTCTAATTCTTAGGCCCACATTTCTGTAAACCAAAATTAAGGAGAATTATCTCAAATCAATGTCATGACTCTGATGTTAGATGTGCAATAGGTGGATATATGTAATGGCATTATGAACCAAAAGTTATCATTCCTAGAATTACATGCTCTACTCATCAACTAACCTTACTTTGTTCTTCATGTGCCAACACTTGTTGGATTACTTTTTATTGTTGAACTGCTTGTAATCTGTATCTACCCTTGCCTTTTCAACCTCATTCAGGGGTGCTATGTGCCCGGTTGGACATACATGCACTTGTGGTCCATGGGTAATTGTCTTGCTTCTTCACGATTTGTGTGGATAAACATTGTTTTTTGCCTCTGCTGTGTGCCTTTGTTCTGTAATGTCATGGTTGCTGCTTTATTGCTTTCTGCCTCATAACCTCTTACTTCTCCCTGTCACTTACTTCTCTCATCTTATGCATGCCTCACCTGTCCATCTATGTTGTGTAAATGATTGTTCTGTGTAGGATTTAACATTTGTGTAGTGTACCCTTGCCTTCGATTGCTTTCTGTTGTTTTATGCTTGCCTTCTTTATGTGTGTGAGTCACACATTTAGCTCATGTGTGTATCACCGAGTTCAACATTCTGTGATGTTTATTACTGTAATTAGACCAGAATAATCTGTTACAACATTTGAAACATGTTTCAATGAAAAGTTGCTTATATCCTTAATGTAGGAAAAATAAAAGTTGTTTGAAATTCAAAAAGTTCATAATTGGGAGTTCCAATGTCGTAACAATCAACAATTTTTAAAATTTTGGATCTCAGTCTTGATCGCTGGTGTATCATCTCATTTTTTAAAGAAGCGGCATCATGCTACTGCTGGGACAACACGCTTTGATAAGGTGCATAATCCTGGTGAGAACGGCACCATCACCTCCAAAATTTGGACAGCAATTACTGAACCTTTGAAGGTCTACAGTGGAATTTGTGGTGGGAATTTCAAGGTAGTGGAGGGTTACTGGTTTGAAGCTGCTTTTGAAAACTCATCACTAAACCTGTTTTTTTCTTAATGTTATTTGTACTGATCCCACAGCTAGCACATTCATAATGCTTTAGGAAGTACACGATGTACTAAAAATGAGTTCTGCATTATCTCTGGATGTTTGAAGTCAGACAGCTGAGACATTAAGCCTTCTAACAACACCAAATTGAATTACATATCACCTAATACTTGGTTTTCATATGCTTATATAGGAGAGGTTCTCAATAAGTACGTTTGTATGTCAAGTGGTGATCCACAAAAACAAGGCAGTTGGTTCTGACATCATTATACAGTTCGGTGTACATGTCTAAAAGTCGTTCACATGTGGCAGACACTTTGATAAACATTAGTTGTGCTGGCTAGTGAGCGAAGTATTGTGTGGAGTCGGAAAGCATGTGTACTGATGCACAGATTTCTCAATTGTGGCTGTTGCTGTGCATGGCTCTTATGAAGTTGGCCATGCTGCATGAAAAATGGATTATGCTGCATAAGGAGGTTGTGCTGCATACTGTGAAATCAATCCATAACAGACGTGCACTGTCGTTTACGGCAGTGCAAGAAAATGCAAGAATTTTAACAGCTTTTAGGTTAGCTAAGAAACCACGCTTGAGGACAACAAGAAGATTTTGGATGTTGAAAAGGTAAGGTGGTAATTAGTGTTATAGTTGCACAGCTCATTAGACTATTCAGCTAAAAATAGAACCAAAATGTAGAATTGTTGCAGCATTACGTTTGGTTTTTAGTCAATATATGCTTTCTGTCTTCATTGAAAAATTTCTTTGGGCGATTAAATGTATGAAAAATACAATTCTAAATATCTGTTTGTCAGTGCAATGTCAATTAAAGTTTTCCATGCCTTGTGTGCATTGAAATCTTTTATGAAGTGAAAGATTTCAGGGTAAAACTATATTTCTTATACACTGGGTGCAAGTCAAGAATGAGCATGTATGTGCATGAACAGTACTGCCTTTTTTCCAAAGTGTACTAACCTGAACTGCAAGCATGTTAGGAGCTTATGCCTATTTGAATAAGGACTGAGGTTGTGTAACTGAACATGAAACCGATTCCTTATTAAAATGTGCTTTTCAATTCCTTGCTTACTTGAATATAGATATGTGCAAGTTTGAATCATTGCAAAAAGCTGAAAGCAGAGCCTAGTCAACTGATTCCTCAAGAGCTAACAGAACACCTGGAGCCTGTTTTGAGTTTGCATTAGTTGGAATTAAGGGCTTGGGTGTGGTTTCTCATCCCATCTCCAGTTACGTGCACCCACAGCACACCTGACTAGACACAAATTTTCTACATTAATTGCAAATCAAAGAAACTTAATTTGTTGAAATTGTTATTTGCAGATCAAGTGACTGGTGGAACACAATTGCATTGAACTTTGATGACTCCGATTGGTTGTATCACTTCAGGATGAGAAGAGCAACATTTCAGCTTTTAGTGTCACTGCTGAGTGATGATTTGAAACCAGGTTGGACATGCATATGTCATAAATAAGAGTTACTTTAAGGTAAATGTACAATACGGATCTGCAATAAAAATGGGCTACAATTTAATCCTTTGTAAAGGAGCAATGATTTCAACATGATTTTGGTGTTTTAAATTCATTCCTAACCTTTATATTGTGAAATACTCAATAGTATGCATTAACACATTTGCTGCCAGTGTGTGAGGTACTCGTACTTGAGCTCTCTGCATTATCTGCTATTTTCACGCCACTTTGGAACTCCATAACTTGCCAGTCGATTGTGTTAGAGAACTGTGCAAACTCTCAAAAGATGCGGCAAGTCATTCTTGTTTGCAATGAAAAAAATTTTGTTTCGGGTTTTCTGTGGGTGACATCATCAGTGGGGTAGGTTTTTGGCCATTTTAGCTCAGGTTACCTGGCCCTTTTTTCATTGCAAACTAGAAGGCCGAGCCTTTTGCGGGTTTGAACAGCTCTCTAGTGCAATCGCCTGGCGAGTTATGGAGTTGCTAAGATGTGCTAGAAAGCAAGGCTCATGCAAAATGTCCTGGCAGCGAAGGTGCTAATAACTGAGAAATCATTTTCTAACATTCATTTCAACAATATACTCATGTTGAGCTCCTCTGGAAGTTTTATGAAAGATTCAATCATCTCCAAATAAGCACCTGTGTATAATAATAACAATCTTAAATGAAAAGCAGTTGTCATTCTTATCAAATCAAGATATACTCTGTAAACAGTAAATATTTTCATTTTTAGATGCATGTTGTGTCAGAGAACCCATACCCTTGGAAAAACGAATAGCTGTTGCTTTGTACAAGTTAGCATCAGCTGCTGAGTACAGAGTTGTTGGCAATGTGTTTGGAATACACAAAAGTTCAGTTCACAATTGTTTGTACAGGTATTGCAACTTACGTGAATCAAGTTACATTAATTTTTTAGCCAATAAGGTTGACTGAATGTTTGTTTTGCCTATACACTCTTAAAATATGATGGGGTGCAAAACAATGTTTAAGACCATGAAAACAGTTGCAAAATTTTTTCTTTTCGCCTTTGTTTCCCAATAAAAAACAAATCATTTCCATTTTTATGTAGGTTCTGTGATGCCTTGTGCAAGAAATTAAAGCATTTTATATCTCTGCCAAATTCCGCTGAAGCCCAAGAGATTGCCAGTGCTAATCACCATAAAACAGGCTTCCCACAAGTTTTTGGAGCAATTGATGGGTGTCATATCCACATCAAGCCACCTAGAGATAGCATGAGAGATTATATTAACGAGAAAATGTTTCCATCACTGGTCTTGCAAGCTGTTGTGGATCATCAATGTCGGTGAGATAATGCTGCTGTGAAATGTAATAATGGTAAGTATAAACCTGTCTGTTACCATGTACTTTTCTTAGTTTCAGGGATATATCTGTTAAAATGCCAGGCAGTGTGCATGATACATCTGTCTTGCGCGCCTCTAACTTGTACAAAAATGCTGGCAATCTTCCTCAGGTAAGGGTGCAATGCATGTTGAAGATCATTAATGATTGTATATATTGCAAATGCATTTTATTTAAATTCTTGTTTTTCCTCAGGGGAGCATTCAAATCAACAATGTTGCAATTCCATTAATGTTAGTGGGTGATGCTGCATATCCGATGCTACCATTTCTTATGCGGCCATATTGTGCTTCAAGATTGACTCCAAAGCAAAAAAAATTCAACTTTCATCACAGCAGTGTAAGAATTGTTGTTGAAAACGCATTTGGCAGGCTCAAAGCACGCTGGAGAATCTTGAAAAGACAGTTGGATGTGAACATATCACTAGCTCCATTTATAATTGGAGCATGCTGCATTTTGCACAATCTCTGCGAGGATTCACAAACACCTGTACCATGGGACAGTACAGTGCGAACAGTACAAGTTTGTGGCTCAACTCCAGATGACTCAGTGGATAGTGAAGTGCGTCAAATTATCGCAGATTACTTGTATAGCCTGCCTTCATAGTCATGGTGTAATTGCATATTTAATATTTACCTGTAACGTTATACTGTTGGACAAGTTAATAAAAACTGTTAGAGTTTATTGAGAGTAGGGATGCCCAAAGTAGAATAATTGCTTATTCTAGAATTATTCTAAAATTTATTTCCGAATCCAGAATTTCGAATCCTATTCTAGAATTCTCGACAAGATTTTTTTTACTTTTATTTTTATTGAAAATTTCATTGATAAAAATCACAGCAGTGAAGAATTACAATGAAGAACATTGATTTCATCAATATGCTGTCCTGT
>Ga0210059_1007048_pt1 | contig 17930 bp, 11 predicted proteins | sample Ectturendosymbi2_FD_188042 | JGI IMG/M metagenome (GOLD analysis project Ga0210059, IMG submission 188042) | Ecteinascidia turbinata endosymbiont from Florida, USA - Sample 2 (SPAdes) (version 2) | ecosystem: Host-associated > Tunicates > Ascidians > Unclassified | place: Key West, Florida... | reverse complement strand
GTAATATTAGCCAATGAGACTGAATGATTGTCCCCGGTAACAATGCCACCTCTTTGCTTGTATAAACAGCTTCCATATTGTGTAATAACGTTTTCCAGACAAATATTGTTCAATTCAGCAATAATTTCTCGCACAATTCTGTTATAACATGAATGTTTTTTCAAGGCATCTTCAATTGCTTCATTAACTAAATGTCTCTGTAAGCTTGGGTAAAGTGCTTTAACATCAGCTGCTGTAATATAGAACGTTGACGTGGTTGCACCTTTTACAAAGCTTTCTTTGTTTGTTTTTTGCCAGGACATTAGATCTTCAATGTAGTGTCTACTGTCTTTGCAAAATTCGTTTGGACTTCCACTGCAATATTGAACACTGATAGGTTTAAGCAAGAAAAGGAAACCGTGTAGCCTACTGTGGTGGCCTGGAGATATCGCCACATGTAAATAAATGGTCTCCGCTAGATGGTGCCCATAAGTAACATGTCACTGTGATAGTCACCACAAGCGAATTATGATAATTCACTTATCCCTATATAATCATAGTGCAACCTATTGTCAGTAGAGTGAACTCGATGGATGATCTACTGATGCTGGAGTTGCGATTAATGATTGAATGTGGTGACTGGTGAATCCAAAGAGTGAACTCGTCGAGGGAGCTCTATTGCTGCTGATTGCTTTCCTCTCAGTTAATGCCCCGAATTGCCATCTTTCTCTTGTGCTTGCCTCAGAAGTTCAAGGCGATGCAGTCAACTTCAACACTACCTGTTCCTACACCTGCATACCACATTTTTTGCTACTCCGCAGTTGTGCATATCTTAACTCCCTCGGTTAATTTGGATTTCAGGCCTAAATCGGGCTTCAAAAATAAATGTCCGACTTGAGCCGGGTTTGGGCTTGTAATTTCGGTCTCGGACTGGGATCAGGCTTCAAAATGAGGCCCGTTTACAACTCTGTGGGGTTATGTATGCAGGGATCAACAAGTGGGGATTGAAAGGATACACCCTTCACCCACCAACAGTAAAAATAGATACAAAGTATTTTGTGAAGTAGGCTATGCTAATTTTAGGCCAAATGTTTTTGCTGCTGGTAAGAGGATATCAATGGAGATTTTGGTACGGTGGGGCTGCATGCATAATGCCCAATAGCATAAAAAAGATTTGTAGCTTTTTCTAAAAATGGAAATGTGAAAGAAAATATTTATTGTCTTTGTAACGTTAAGCGACTTGACAAGACATCAAATCGCCGTGTAACCCACACGTCTTATAAAATGCATGAAAACTGAAGTGTTCTACTAAGAGTGATATGCACGTGCGACCAGTGCGATTCAGCATTTTGTGCATTCCAACCGACAGCTCTGATGAAACCCAAAATTACTATATTGCTGTGCTTGTATACATCCAATTATGACATTAATGGAAGCAGGCTGAACTACAGTGCCTTGTTCAGCTACAAATTTAAGCATATTATGTTACACATTTCGCGACTCCTAAGAGTGACAAAGATGGTAATTGGATTCAAAAGAAATCTTTCTTATGCATGGGTTCTCATTTCATGAATCCAGGTCCGTCCTCGCAGAAACTAAAGTCTGGTTGACAGGCCTACTTTTATTTCTGATACCTAAAACAATTCACATCGAAAGATACACACCAGTGAAATGTATTTTTATTACTGCTTTTATTTGCTATTAATCATAATTTCAAATAAAACAGAAAGGTACTCGCCAAGGTACAATATTCCATGATATTCAAACAATTCTCGACATGTCACAACGCTCATATAATTCTTATATCTTAATGCTGCATCTTAGTAATTTGCGACTGAGAGATCAACGATGTATTTAAATCGGTTCTCTTATTCAAGCATTTTACTTAAAAGTATAAATTCATTATAAACTAAAGATGATTTAACTTTTGCTAGTATTGCTTAAAAAGTCTGCAATTTGCTATAACTGTACTTATATATATGTCTGCACTCCTGTCTGGTAACGATTAAACTGTAATTTGTCACTTTCATATTTCGGCTTACTTTCCAGTTTATGCAGCATCGCTTATAGAGTTTAAGGCGGAACTTCATCATTAATTAAGATTTCGAACGTTCCTGTTCGTAGCTGAATGCTCTCGACCATTCTGGAAATGTGAACAACTCAGCAAGACACGAATGTAACTCACTCACGAATACTGTTTAAGCCTGAATGACTGACGAGACGAAGGCTATGCTGGTGCAGTACAGCGTTTTAGCCTGGCAGAATTTCGCTCGGACAAGCCACTTGCTGTCGTCTAAACTGGCAGTGATTATCCCGAACAAGCCACTTTAGACTGGTACAATCCTGCTAGGGCAAACCAGCTTCTTGAAACTCTAAATTGACATGGTATCTGGTGTGAGGCGCGGACTACCATTTGTTTACTCCCGATCACAGCCGGTAGTGTACATGAAGTACGAATGCGGGACAGTGACTTAACCTCGGCATATGACCGTAAAGGTGGAGCAAGTCGGTTGCTGCTTCCTAACTATAGCTGGTAGTGTGCATGAAGCAAAATGCGGGTCTATAGCTTAACGTCGGCATATGACCGTAAAAGCGGAAGAAGCGAGTTTGAATTTCAGTCAAGATGAGACGCTTTTTGTACCCAAATTCTTGGTAATTCCCCTTTCCTTCAGGTGCTTTAATTGGCTCTTAATTTGGTAATTGTTTTATGATTGGCTAGCTTAAATGCTTCCAGAACTTTCGGAGATGCTTCGTTGCTTGGGTTTTCACCTGGTCGTGATCAAGCATCATATGACTCTTGCTCACGTTTAAATGACGTTGTGTTCATGGTCAGCTGACTGAATAATGGGTTTTTATTGGCTGCAGCTCTTTTGAATCCACTCCGGTTGCTTCAGGCTTGCGAATCTTCCAGCAGGCTTGTTATTTTGTACAGTAATAGTTGTTACAGGCAAAACTTGTCTGTAACAATTAAGATGTAAATCATCTGCAAGAGCAAAGCGCAATTAGTGTTGCTCTCAAAACACCTCTAGAAATAAGATTGGGAATCTGTATATGTAACACGTCACTTCTGCATCGACCCTATGACTATATTGGTTTCACACTGAGCTGTCCCCCTACATTTTACAACAAAATTGCGCCCATGGCTACAGTTGCTAAAGAGCCTGTTTCAGCTAAGTTTTCCCTCCTTGGTTCAAACGTCCAGAGCTGCTCAAATTCCCTGATAAAGGCTTTAGGGCATAAGAGCTTTTTGGAAACAGATTTCACCAGCCATTATGTTTTCAGTGAAAAGCATCACGCGTGAAACTCAAGCGCGAAAGTTTTTCATGCGTGTTACCCCAATAAAATCTTTGTCACGCACGATATCTTGTGAATTACTGTGTTGCCACTGTTTGTTTTTTTCACTAGATCTGTTTTTTTTCTATTTTATCTGGGGATCTGGGCTTTTTATTTAAATTCTAGTTTTTTTACTGTGGTCAAATTTTAGAAATGTATGTATTTTCCATTCAAGAATGCAGTAGTTTCACAGGCGTAAGTAATAGCCTATGGCTATGTCGTGCAGTGAGTCAGTAGCCAGACAGACGAGTAGGGCTAGGCCTAACGAAATTGTTTGAAATATAATAGTTTACAGATTAAGCACTGAATAGGCATAGTTCAACACTCTAATGTATCGCTCATATGTCAAGGGCTGCTTGTGCATGATTTTGGCATACTTTTTTTTGTTTTGAAGATGTTGTTGTTGAGAATCATTTCATTGCTTTAGAGGCGCATTTTAATATATGTAAAATTTTGAATGTTAAATTAGTAGTCTAATTTTGTCATGAATGCAATGGTTAGGGTGAAAAGAAAACTGTAAGACCTTTAATGTATCGTGTACATATTTCAATTTGTGCATTTAAGTGAAAGTAAAGGAAAACATTAAATGTTTTTTAGAAAAGATCTAATTAGCTTTTTTTATGGTACTTCATACATTTGATTTGCTGCTTGCCTACTTGTTAATTGTCAGTATGCTTAAATATAGACTTGAACTTGTTGAAAATATGATGCAAATAATGCATATTACATTATGTTTATGTGCAAGAACTGGTGGCGTACATTTAAAGTTTGGTTTTGGCTTTTTTTTAAAGCAGTGGCTACGGATATATGCCTACGGATTTTGAAATTTGGAAACTTATTCATACGCCACCTGTGACGTAACTAACAGTAAAACACGAGTATAACACTAATTGGAGGGCCGGCGGGTCGGGCGGGCTGGAGGGCCGTGTTTCCAAACGAAAAACGTGAATTTCGGAGGGCTGCACATAAGACAGAGGGCCGGGCCGGCGGACTGCACAAAAGAGCGGTCCGGTGGGCTTTTCCGCAGCCCACCGGCCCGCCTTTATGTGCAGCTCACTGGCCCGCCCTGTTGTTCAGCCTGCCTGCCCGGCTGTCTGTGCAGCCCGCCGAAAATTCTTGTTATTCATTTGGAAACCCGGCCCTCCTGCCCGCCAGGCCTCCCGGCCCTCCGTTTAGTGGTATCCCACAACGAAAGTGCAGTTGGCTTGGCAGTAAGTAACGAACTAAACGTAAAAGATAAGGCAGTGTCTATTTTTCCACCAGGATGGCAGCAGCAAAAGGCTTGGTAGAAAGGAAGTGAATATAACTAAAAGATAAACGTACATCCTAACCCTAACCTTGACCTTGACCGTAGCCCTAAGCTAACCCAAATCCTAACCTAACCATAATAATTAAACCTATCCTCCTTAGCTAACCTAACCTATCCCTATCCTAATGCTAACCTAACCCTAACCCAACACTAAGGTAATCAATGCTAACGTAACCCTAATTCAAACCTACCTAACCTATAAAATTAATGCTAACCTAACCCTAATCCTAACCTAACAACACTAACCCTTAAACGTAACACCTAAGAGTAAGAGGAGCCTGGAAAAAAGCAAAGAAAATCACAAAACAAAATCGGCAAGGGAAGAGTCGAACAGCCAACCATTGGCATAGCAGCCGTAAAACCTAACCATTGCATCACGAGCAGGACAGAAGCATGTTCCTGACAAAGTGACCTTTTCTTTGTATTGCGTCATGCCACGAGATGAATGTTCGACTGGCGGCACAATAGCTCCAGACGATCTGTTGCCGCCAGCATCTTCCTTGGCGGTAAAATAGACACTACCAAAAGATAAGCCTTAAACCTGACCTTAATGTAACGCTAACCTAATACTACCTTAACACTAACCCTTAAGCGTAACACCTAAGCCTGATAAAAGCTAAAGAAAAAAAAAAAAAAAAAAAAAAAAAAGAAAGTCGGTAAGGTGAGAGCTGAACTGAAAAGCATTGGCATAGCCAGTGTAACGCATAACCCATAGACTATGAAATCCATGCCGTTTGAATCATCGTTTGAATAACAAAGTGAAGTCAGTGAGAGAAAGATGTAGGCCTATTTAGTGACGGTGAGTAAAGTACACACATGCTCACAGAAAGACAAAGAAAATCAAAAAGTGCTATGGTTGACACAGCAAAACATAAGAAATAGACCTACAGTTGGATAACACTAAACGGAGGGCCGGCTGGTGGGCTGTGTTGCCAAATGAAAAACATGAATTTTCTGCAGGCTAGCGAGCTGCACAGAAGGGCGGGTTAGCAGGCTGCACCACAGGATGGGCAAATGGGCTGCACATTAAGCTGGGCTGCGGAAAAGGACGGGCCGGAGGGCTGCCCTTTTCTGCAGTCCGCCCCGCCCTTTTTTGCAGCCCGATGGACCGCCTTTTTCGTGCAGTCCGCCGGCCCGCCCTTCTGTCTTGTGTGCAGCAGCCCGCCAAGAATTCACCTTTTCCATTTGGAAACAAGGCCTTAGTTTCAGCCCGCCGGCCCTCCAATTAGTGTTATCCCTACAGTCTTTACTGTGTACAGTGGGTCATTTTAATTTATATCTATAATATATTTCTTTTTCTGAAGCTTGGACATCAACAAACCCTAAGGTTATGTGGTCAAGATGTCCTGTAAAATGTCTTAGAGACCAAAATGTAGATAGTAATATAACAGAAACTAACACGTTCCAAAACATAAAAATAATTACGACGAAACAAACGTAAAAAATGAAAGCAATATTAATATATACCTCACAAAATTTGGTTTACTTACTTGATACTCTGAGAATACGAACTCTTGTAATTGATTGCAAAAGGTGCTTAAAGGGTACTACCTTTAAAGTTTTGTTCTACTTATTCCAAAGAGAAGCTCCTTTATATACATGAAATTGATTTTTTACCGGCATTACTTGAAACTCGATGAATAATGTAATTTTCCATATTAACAAATCTGTTTTTATCAGAATGAACAGAAGAGGTTTCTTGAAAATATTCCTTTTGTATATCTGGTAATTTTCCCTGGTGAAATTTGTGCATAAATTTTGCTAATGCAAATTGATAAATGTCATTCAGTTTCGAAATTTTTTAAGTTTTTATATAAAGGAGTTATGTGACATCTATATTTGTTAAAACTCATTATCCGTAATATGTTGTTTCATAACACTGACAGTGGTTGTAGAACAGAGTTATTGGCTGTACCCCACGAAATAATGCAATATTGTAAGTGACAATGAACGAAGCTGAAGTATAATAATCTCAAAATGTCAATGGGAACAAATTTACGAATTTGAAAAACATGTTACAGGCCTAGAGAAGTTTTCTTTTAATTAATTGAACACGGGATGACCAATCCAATCTACTGTCTATTAACACGCCCAAATACTTCACACATGTCGTTCCCTGCAATAATACGTTGTTAATATGAACATTGAAAGAGATCAGTTCAGCGGGACTGCATAAGTACTTCATAGACCTTGTCAACATGTGCACTGACTTTGAATAATTGATTGGTAATTTATTTAAATACATCCACTTATCTACATTAGCTAATTCCGAGTTTACCAAGTTTTCCAGGACATGTACATTTTTATGAGACAAACTAAGATATGTGTCATCTGCATAAAGTACTGTTTTGAAAGCAGAGCAATTTGGAAGACCACTCACATTATAATCAAAAGTGGCCCCAGAACTGACCCTTGTGGCACTCCACAATAAATATTTGCTAGTTGAGGTTTGGTATTTTTAATAGTGGTGTAATGCTGACGATTTAAAAGATAGCTGGTGAATACTTGCAGTGGCATTCCTCTTATACCAAAGTTGAAGCACAATTTTTCAAATAGAGTTAACTGTATCAAACGCCTTTGATAAGTCAATGAATATTGAACAAGTATAAAGACCATTATCACTGTTGTTTAAAAGAGTGGAATAAATAGTTTCAGCTGCATAAGCAGTTGTAGATGAGATCTGGGTCTGTATCCATATTGATGTTTTGATAATAAATTAAATTCTTGTAGATAAGAATACACTCCAGTATATACCGGTATGCAAATGTTTCAAAACTTTTGTTAAATTGCAGTAAAATAGATGCTGGTGTATAATTGGTGCATCTGGTTTTACTACCTGACTTGTAAATGGGTGTTATTTGAGATATTTTAAAACAGTTTGGATAGGTGCCTCATTTATACACTTATTGATAATACGTGTCAGAAATGGTGCTAAAATTGACTTCAATAATTTAATAAACTTATTTTGTATGTCACCATATTGTATAGTTTTATTATGTGAAAGGTCTTTAATTAGACGTGAAACTTCTTCCTCTGAAGTTTCATGCATATATAATGGCAAACAACAAGGGTTAGCATATTGTAGTTTGTCTGAAGGTCCTTAAATTTTTTCTGCTAACTTGGACCCTATTTCACTAAAATATGTATTAAATTCATTGGCAATTTCGATAGGTTCATGAAGTGTTCTGTTGTCACTACTTAATATTTTCTGAGGAACTATCTTTCTTTTACTTTTGAGATTTATTATATTTTTGACATTATACCACAGGCGCTTTGGATCATTTATGCTATTAACAATTGTGGTCTTATTGTAATTTTGTTGCATATATAGTGCTGACGTGTGTCAGAGGAAAAAATGGTATCCTGTCTGAAGAAAAACTTGGTGTTCTGTTTTAGTAATCCAGACAAAAGCTAGGCTACTGCAAGGCATGAATTCCCTGGTGTCATATAAAGCTAGGTGGTTTCAGGTGTAAATTATACTGGTTTGATAATACCATTGGTTTGTGCAGACGATGGGCTACAGTAAACTTGTGGTGGTGGTCTCAGTGTTAGTGCCATTTTTTGCTTAAAGTTTCAAAGAGGATCTCGTTAAGTTTGACCATTCCAATTGTTCTCACCAGGCGCAGCTCAGCGCCTTCAGGTGCACAAAGTGAATGCTCTCACAGAAAGAGCGCGTTGAAAGTAAAGTGCTCGCTTGGAGATGATAGAAAAAGTGCATCGAAAGGAACTGCTCGGTTAAGCGTTCTTGCCTGAAAATAACGTTGGCAACACATCACTTTAGTAGCATTATCACAGTTAGCCCTAGTGCTTCGAGAATCAAAGAAACAAAGGATGCATACGTTTGTATATGAGTCATTCCATGTCAAATCATCCAAAAAAAAAGACAATTCAAAACCCTAACCGTTTCAGAAATTAATGAAATTTGGCATACATGTTGGTTTTAACCCTCAAATCTAAAATTTTTCGTTGATCAGATGATCGGTATCCGAGATATGGGGGTTAATTTTTTGAAAATTTAGAGAAAAAGGGGGCGCTCAACTTCAAAACACCATATCTTTTGAACTAGTTGTCCAATCTGGAAAAGTAAGGTATCTTTGAAAAGGGAAAAAAGCCAGGTATTCAAATCTGACATCATTTTTGTGATTTTTGTAAATTTTGGGGTGATGACCTTTTGACCTAAATTTTGACTCTGAAATTGACCCTGTGGATGAAAATAAATGCTGGAGACCATTGGATATCACAGCCCTATTTGTTCCCTACAATATATCAAAATATGGAATATGTAAAATTTTTTGTTTTTGAGTAATAACAAATTGAAATTAGCATATGCAGACAATATTGGTTTAAGTTCACGCAAAGCGAATGCAGAGCAAGTCTTCTAAATGCCATCATTTTACCATGCACAACTTCAATGCCAAGGTTAGGGTTACAGTTTGTTTTTTGGACATTGCAGAAGGTCAAATTAACATTGCAAAAGTATATTTCCATGTTGAAATGACAACGTTAAAAGGTTATGTATCCAACTGAATGTATGTTACTTACACTATATATTCTGATATGAAATGTGTTTTTGAAGTACATAAGGTTGTTAACATGCCAGTATCAGTGAGTAAGCTAAGTTTTTACACTGATGTCAACCTCTGTAACCAGAAAAAAAACATACCACTAAACAGAATATTTCACTGGTAAGACAGGAAGATATCAAAATGTTGGCATGCAAAGTCAGATTAAGCACACCATATCAAAACAATTTGTTTCCATCATGAGTAAGAGTTGCTGAAGTTTTCATTGCAATGAAGAAATTATAGTGATCCATTTAATATTCTTCCAAACAAAGGACAGAATAATTTCAGGTCCTTTGTAGCTATGAGAAACTGAAAAATCTACCTCCAAATGTAATTCCAAGTGAAAAACACTGCAGCAAATGTGCAATTAGACTGAATAGAAAAATGAAAGATATGCTAAGTTCTGCACACACTGGAGGCTCTACTGAATCAAATGCTGGTTTAGTAAAGCATGAAAAGGAAGGAAACAAATTGTTTTGATATGGTGTTGATAAGGAAACAAATTGTTTTGAACTAACAGATGTTTTGATAAGGAAACAAATTGTTTTGAACTAACAGATGTAAGTTCACCACAACAGGATATCAATGATGTTGATAGTGTCACTGTTGGTTCTGAAGGACAGTTTGCTTGTAGAATTAAATGGAAGAAATCGAAGCTTCTAAAACCAGCACAGAAATTAAAATATTGTATCGAGAAGACCTACAGAGTTGAATTGCAGTCATCTGACTCAGAATTAGATGAGAACAACAAAAATATTATTTGTTTCATGCCATGTTGGAAGAAAAACAAGAAATAATAAAAAGATCTACGTTTTATATAGAACGTGTTCTAATTCTAACCCACCTCCCTATTCACCACAGAAAGAAAAATAAAAGAATTTGGTGCCTTGAACCACTTAGCAAAAAAGAGCAGAGCATAGAGAAAAAGGCATTTTTAGAAGAGGGCACCAAGAACAAGGGCAAAGCAATGTCACCTGAGCTGCAAGATGAAAACAGTCGGATCTTTCATGGGAAATAAGGAGTGTGCGTGGCAAGGATGGTGAAAAAATCCCAGACTACTCTCCTAGAATACCCTTTTCTTTCTTCAATGCTTGGTTGTTTTTCATAAGGTGGTTTGAGAAATGCTTTCATTGTCCTTTCTATGGTGGTGAAGGGGGATTGGGTTAAAATTTGAACATGTTCTATACAAGTGGATCTTTTGTATATTGCTTGTAGTTCTTCCAACATGGCACAAAACCAACACAAATCTTTGTTGTTCTCATCCAGTGCTGAGGCAGATAGTGTCACTCCAACTTTGTAGGTCTTCTCAATACAATATTTTAATTTCTGTTCTGCTTTCTTAAACCTTCATTTCCTGACTTCTTTGTTGATAGAGCCAAGTACCTATGCTTTGACTGCTGTTTCATGCAATATTGATAATAATGAAACATTTATGTCTACAAGCAAAGTCTACTTTTCCAGACAACTATCAGTGACATTATCAACATCATTGATATCCTGTTGTGGTGAACTTATTACCATCAATTCGTCCTTTTCATGCGTTAGTACTCCAGCATGTGGTTCAGTAGACCTTGTTTGTGCAGAACTTGGCATACTCTTCATTTCATGTGCTGCAGTGTTTTTTCAGGTTTTCATAGCTACAAAGGACCAGCAATTATTTTGTCCTTCGCTAGTTTGGATTAATGTTAAATGGATCGCTACAATTTCTTTGTTGCAACAAAAACTTCGTAAGCAATTCTTGCTCATGATGGAAACAAATCATTTTAATATGGTGTACTTAAATTTTACTTTGCAATGCCAACATTTTGATATCTTTCTCTCATTAACAATGAAATATTCTGCTTAAAGGTATCTTTTTATCTGGTTACAGTGGTTGACATCAATGTAAAACCTTAACTTACTCACCGATACTGACATGTTAACAACCACATGTACCTTAAAAAACACAGTTCATATCAGAATATAGTGTAGGTAACATACATTCAGTTGGGTCCATAACCTTTTAACATTGTCATTTCACCATGGAAATATACTTTTGCAATGTTAATTTGACCTTCTGTAATGTCCAAAAAACAAACTGTAGCCCTAACCCTGGCATTGAAGTTGTATATTGCAAAATGATAGCATTTAGAAGACTTGCTCTGCATTTGATTTGCGTGAACGTCAACCATATTGTCTACATATGCTAATTTCAATTTGTTATTACTCAAAAACAAAAAATTTAAGTATTCCACATTTTGATATATTGTAGGTAACAAGTAGGGCTGTGATATACGATGGTCATCAGCATTTTTTAATTTGATCCATGGGGTCAATTTCAAGGTCAAAAGGTCATCTCCCCAAAATTTACAAAAATCGCGAAAATGATGCCAGATTTGAATACCTGGCTTTTTTCCCTTTTCAAAGATACCTTACTTTTCCAGATTAGACCACTGGTTCAAAAGATATGGGGTTTTGAAGTTGGGTGCCTTCCCTTATTTTCTCTAAATTTTCAAAAAATTAACCCCCATATCTCGGAAACCGATCATCTGATCAACGAAAAATTTTAGATCTGAGGTTTGGGGGCCAAAACCAACATGTATGCCAAATTTCATTAAAAGGGTAGGGTTTAGCCCATTGGGTGACTTGACATGGAATGACCCATATGTAATAAGCTGCAATACTTACTTATTACTTAACATAACCAGCATTCCTGCACTGAAATGCGAAGTTAAGGTGCGAGATTTGAAGCAACTCAAGCTGCAAACATAAGGTGCATTGCATCCTGTTAAAAGAAAAATTTGGTCTTTCAGTGATTCTGGCAAAAGCTAGGCTGTTGCATGCATCCTTCGTTTCTTTGATTCGTCAAGCATTTGGGTTTATTGTGATAATGCTACTTAAGTGATGTGTGTTGCCAACGTTATTTTCAGGCCAGAACGCTTAACTGAGCAGTTCCTTTCGATGCACTTTTTCTGTGACAGCGTTATTCTCTTTACAAAACGGTGCTCGTCTCCAAGCGAGCACTTCGATTTCAACGCGCTCTTTCTGTGAGAGCATTCTCTTTGAGCACCTGAAGGCGCTGAGAGGCGGTGAGTTGCGCCTGGTGAGAACAGTTGGAATGGTCAGTCTTGACGAGATCCTCTTTGTCACTAACACTGAGACCACCACCACAAGTTTACTGTAGCCCATCGTCTGCACAAACTAATGTTATTATCAAACCAGTATAATTTAGACCTGAAACCACCTAGCTTTATATGACACCAGGGAATTTATGCCTTGCAGTAGCCTACGTTTTGTCTGGATTACTGAAACAGAACAAGTTTTTCTTCAGACAGGATACCATGTTTTTCTCCGACTCGCTTCAGCGCTATACATGTGCAGAGATAGCTAAATACACGCAGAGATAGCTATCTCTACGCAGAGATAGCTAAATATGCGCAGAGATGGCAGTTTTTGTGCTAAATCTGTCAGATATGATATTTTTATGAACAGCGCCCCATAGTATCTGTAGTCACTTCCTTTTTCAAACGTTTTATATGTCAGATTTTTTTTTAATATTTTCTGTTTTTTCTTCAAGGTAAATTCTAGGGTTTTTCTTCATAACAGGGTGGCAACACCCACACTGGTTGCCACTGCTGGGCAGGGTTGCCAGATTGACCGTTTTGCGGTCAAGTTTATGAAATTTGGCTATTTTTCAGGTTGGTTGGCCGTTCGGCTTTTTTTGGCCATTTTTTGAAGGTCGTTTGGCTGAAAATGTTGTCTGTTGGCCCTTTTTGAAAACATGTCTATGTTTTAAGGCTGAAAACTCTTAGCAACTGCACCTTTTTTGATAGTCGCATCCCCTGTGTTTAGCAACTACACCTTTTTTGATAGTCGCATCCTCTGTGTGTGCATTTCACTTAGTGTAGTGAATTATAAGTGAAAGCAAGTCAGTGTGAGGGTGCGATTTGTGCAGACCTTGCAGGCCAAGCTATGATTGTGCATGTGTGTACGGAATTTGCCCTTTTGTAAGCTGCATCTTATAAAGTTTTTTTTTTCATTTCAAAATTTCATGCAGCTTACAATCGAGGGCGGCTTACATTTTTTTCTTTAGCTGATCAAACTGTCTAGATGACGCCCAATGTTTCTTTGGCTGCATTTTGCTGACCAAACCCTCTTTTCGCATTATGTTTTCTCACTTTAGCATCATGATGATGATCATGTGCATATTTGCCACAGGGGGGATTATGATGAACAGAAGGCAGTTTTAGTGGTGAATCATTATTACCAGGGTTGCTAATCAAACACAAAGCATGCTATACATGAAAGTATCTCAGTGGCTTAGGTAACCTATGGTGAAGTGCGGCTTACAATCAAGGCCGGCTTACATTAATTTTTGAACACCATTTTGCACGGCTTACAATCGAGTAAATAGACCATGGTAGGCTATACTATATATTGGTGCTGTATGGCTTGTAACAGACCATAGGATTCGTATGGCATGTGACAATCCATATGGTTGATGTCGTGTGTAACCAAACATACTCTTCATATTGTTATCTTAATAGTGCTAACTGCCTGTGCTACTAATCAGTGCTAACAGTTCTTTTCAAGTTGCCACTATGCCTCTTAAACAAACTCTTTGCTAAGTGCCAAGTAGTGCTTACACTTGGGAAAATTAAGTTATCATTAGGAAATTAAGTGTTTCGTCATTTCAGAATGATCTTATAAACATACCATGCCTATATTTTCAAACTGTGAGATTTTGAAGAGACACACAACTAGTTTCTACTTAGCCATGAATCTTATCTTGCTGCCTATGTATTCAAGTGTTAGCCTATTTATCATTTTGATTATGTCTTATGTCCACAATCCCTGTGTTTTTAAAAGTATGTGTCTTGCTATTGCAGGGGTGGCCAACCAGTTAGAAACCAAGAGCCGCATTTCTTACTGTGTCACAGCAAAGAGCCATATCATACACATGGGCGCACATGAGGAACATAACCCCATCTTTTCCTCACCCACACACATATCTGCTTAGCTAGATTTATTGCGAATATCACACACCATCAACAAGACAATGACAGAACTTTATTGTCATGCATGTTATTTAGTGGGACTTATGGTATATATATAATTACGTAAGAGCTACATGAAACTGGACAAAGAGCCGCATGTGGCTCGCGAGCCGCAGGTTAGCCACCTCAGTGCTATTGTACTCAGTGTCAGCACAAAATAAACTTGTATATGAATGCATTTTGATTTATTACAGTAAACTGCAAGCTCTGCTCTTGAAGTCTTCAAAATTTGAGTGATAATGCTAAAGTAACTGCTGATTTTTCAGGTACTTTTATTTACCGTAAATGTTTGAAAACTTACAGCATTTTTCTGTCAGTGACAAATTCTAAAAATAGTTTTGAATTAACTGCTTTTTGTGGGGGTGCTGTGAGTGCGCAAGATGTGTTTTTATGTGAATTTGTGTTGTGAGGAGGCAAATTATTTAATAGGTGGCTAGACAAATGTTTAAACTTTGTCAAGTGAAAGGTTTGGCTCTTTTTTGGCCTTTATTACTTGAGTGTTTGGCTTTTTTCAGCAATTTTGTTGGCTGTTTTTGGCCTTTTTTACTGAAGTCTTGGCCTTTTTTGAAAAAATAAATCTGGCAACCCTGCTGGTGTTTTTTTTTCACTAGATCTGTTTTTTTTCTGTTTTATCTGGGGTTTTTTACTCTGGCAAATTTTAGAAATGCATTTTGTATTACTGTATTTTCCATTGAAGAATACAATAGTTTCACAGGTGTAATGTGCAGAGTCAGTAGACAGTAGCCAGTACAGATGAGTAGGGCTAAGCCATCCCATGTTTGAAATGTAATGGTTTACAGATTAAACACTGAATAGGCATAGGATAGCACTCTAATCTATCACTGATATGTGAAGGGCTGCTTGTGCATGATTTTAGAATGCCTTTTTGGTTTTGAAGACGCTGTGGTTGAGAATCTGTTAATTGTTATACAGGCATATTGATTGTGATAGGTATGAATGTAAAATTTTTTCAGTGTTATATTGGTAGTCAAATATTGCAATGAATGCAATGATTATGGTGAAAAGAAAACTGTAAGACCTTGAATGTATCATGTACATGTTTCAATTTGTGCATTTAAGTGAAAGTGAAAGAAAACATTGAACGTTTTAGAAAAGATTAAATTGTCAGAATGTTTAAAAATAGACTTGAACTTATTAAAAATATGATGCAAATAATGCATATTACCTTAATGTTTATGTGCAAGTACTGGTAGTGTACATTTAAAGTTTGGTGTGACCTTTTTTACACATTTTTATACGTCTGGAGTTTTTTATTATTTTCTTTTTTTTCAAGGTAAATTTTGGTGTATTTCTTCATAACAGAGCGGTAACATTGCAATTAATGCTAGAGACTGACTGATATGGCTTTTTTTAGGCTGCTGCTGATATATTGGCCATTCATGCGCCGATATCAATATTTTCAAAATTTTCAAATCTTGTTTTTTGCTTCATTATCAAAAAATAATGTATTCTATGCCTTATCTTTTTTCTCAAAATCTGAAAAAAATCAACATTTATGAGCTACAATTTTTCAAATTGCGGCAATTTCGATATTTTGCTATGATTTTTAATTAATCTGATTAACTTGTTAGCATAGTAGGCCTATACACTGTCTACAATGAATAAACACAGTGCGATGAATAAACAAATTGTTAAAAATAACAAGAACAAGAATAAGAACAGAACACTGAGTGAAAGAGAACTGTTTACAGTGTTTACAACAAAAAAGCAAAAACAGTGCTTGAAAGTTAAAAGATGTAGAAGTACTGTACAAAATGGAGCATCAATTCAGGAGGTTAAAATTAGTACAGTACTGTATTCAATTAACCATTGCCAAAATGAAAATTTTTCCAAAAACAGCAGTAACTTCTTTGGTCTATGATAATGTTTGTTAATAGTTAATACTCATTACTGTACTACATAACTCTTGTAAAATTGTTTGCATATATTTCGCAAACCAGACTTCTCTCCAACTCTGTGGGTTTTCAATTTGAAAAGTCAATCCAAGTCTTAAAGAATCAAGTTTGGAATTTTGATGCAATGTAACATTGAGTAATTGCATCATCATGTTCTTAGAAAAGCCAACTAGTTGCATTAGTTACTGCAACTGAAGTACTGGCATTGGTATATGAAATGAAACACCTCAACTGATTTGTGCTTAGTAATGCCATCTCAGCAGTTTAAGATAGTCATGCAGAAAGCTAAGTTTTTCTGCATTTTCACCAAGTATCCTGCAGTAAGTTATCCGGTCATCTAAAACCTAGCCTAAACAAAGGCAGCACCAGGCTATAATGCATCACTGCCCGTCAGCCAGAAGTAAATTACGTAAGAACAAGTCGCAATAGCTAACGTGCACATGTGCAAATTACGCAGCTGATGATTGTGCAATAAGTTCACAGTGGTTCTGTTCTAATAATAAACTTTTTAACTTGCGTAAGTTGCTTAGTTGCAAACACTGCTTTTGCTGGTCATGTTTAACAAACGGACAACAGCAATTGTGATGCAACATTGCAACAGTGAATACTGACTACCGCTATATCTGCTGTGCTATCGGACTAATCGCCAAATCACCATTTCAACGAATTTGTGTAATTCTGGAGTAGTGTTTCCGTAACTTGTGTATAACCACATCCGCAAACCAGCGTGTTGCAACAGCTTGGATTGTGAGATCACAATTGACATTATCATGCCTCGTGGAAAATGTCGATTAAGTTCAACCAAGAACAGGATATTTTAGCTTGCGTGCAGTCAGGGTTTTTTAAGGTGTTTTAGGGACTCGATTCAGGTCCTTAGAATTTCAAATCAGGTCCCTGGAATCAGAGAAAATTATCATCGGGTCCCTAAAATCTGAGAAAATCGGGTCCCTACAGATCCATACTGGGTACCTAACATTTTCTTTTAAAAAAAACCCTGGTACAGTATAAACCAGCGTGCTCATAGCCTAATACATCAAGTTAAGAAAGTTAGAATCCTTTTAAGATGTTACGTGCAACTGCTTCACAACGACAGTTGTCACTAGTGAGTAGCGAATGCATTTGTAATCATATTCATAACGCCACAAATGTTGCTTAACATAATGTAATTCATTTTTCATGCAAGATTTTTAGGAAGTAATCTGCACTAAACTAGGCATTGATTGGACTTCTGCAACTTAAGTTCCAGTCAAACTTTTCGTGCTGCGAAAACTTCCGGAGATACAACTGGAGTTTATTCATGTACAACACCTGCACGTGGTAGCACGGTTTAGACAATAAATGTCAAGCATTGCAAAGATTACCCAGGATGCTTTTGTTTCGGCTGCGACAGCCGACGCATGCTTCATGGTTAATCTTGTTTGTTTGTTTATGAAAACGCACCTGCTGTCATTGCTGTGAGATAACTGTTACCGTATTTACCGGCTAATAAGCCGATTTTCTGGACCTACTTTTGCAACCTAATTTTCTGGGGTCGGCTTATTGGGCGGATATAGCTTTGGACCAAAAAAAACAGGGGTCAAAATTGGTCACAAAAACATGTATTACCGGTAACTAAAAGTACATACGGTAAAAAACAACAAAGCAATGTCAGCAGCACAACTTTATTAAAAGCCGTGAAATTTATCATCTTCATCAGTGGAATCGTCGAATAACAAATTCCATTCTTGACCAGACACTTGGTCATCATACGGGTCATTTTCTGCTGTTATTACCCGTAGTTCAGTGGATACAT
>Ga0210059_1007047_pt1 | contig 17931 bp, 13 predicted proteins | sample Ectturendosymbi2_FD_188042 | JGI IMG/M metagenome (GOLD analysis project Ga0210059, IMG submission 188042) | Ecteinascidia turbinata endosymbiont from Florida, USA - Sample 2 (SPAdes) (version 2) | ecosystem: Host-associated > Tunicates > Ascidians > Unclassified | place: Key West, Florida... | reverse complement strand
GGAGTAAGCTTGTCGGTGGATGCTGGTTTGGGCACGAGTTGGCCATTTTTGAATGCCACTACATTCCGGAATGACATACGGAATGCAATACCATTTCGATTGGTAACCCAGTAAGGCAACCACTAATCAAAGCCGTCGTACAGACAAGTATTAACAATCCGAATGTATTCAAAAGCTTCCAGCTAATGCAAGCGCCACCGTCCACTCTGCTATCTAACGCAATGAAGTTCGCTCACATAAACGCACCTAGTATTAGGACGTGTTGGCCTCAATGTCCTCTGACTACATGTGTCATCATAGCAACAATATTGAAACTAACAGGTTATCGCCGGTATTACGAGTCTACGACACGCGACTAGGTTAACCAAAGAAGGCAGACCTTATCTCAAGAAAAGCCAAAATAAACCAGATAGCAGTCCTAAGACATATAGGTTACACATAAAGTAAAACATGCCTAGCCAAACAAAAATAGATATTAAAACCCGTCAGAAACATCGATAAAATGCAATTCCAATTGTTGAAAGCCATTTCTTTCCCCGTAAATACACTGTCGTACATTTGCTTCTTATTATATACATCGAAAAATTTTAGGGCAACAGTAAAATCTTTGCAATATTTTTTGCACCCTGCATAGTCATAGACTCCCGTTAAAAGAGATTGTAATGAATATGCAGCTGAGACAATGTTTAGCGAGAGCCAAGGCTTTCAGAGTGAAAAAAATTAAAAAGAAAAAGCCAGATTTTGACTGGTATTTTTGATTTTCAAGAAAAGCCAAGTGCATCAAAAAAAGCCTGATTTTCAAAATTTGGCTTCAAAAATGCCAAATTGGCAACCCTGCACGCGACCAGCGACTGCATGAGCCCACCATTGTAAACTAAAGGTAACTGTTGCGTCACAGGGCCAGGTATTGGACCGTGACTGAGCGAGGAAATTCGAACACTTCGTTTTGTCATTTTCTTGCAATTCTTGGCGTATTATTTGATTTTACTTGACTTGCAGCTGACTAATTTCACGCGAGCATGTGCGATTTCGCGGGAAGCTCCTTCTCGATTTTCACACTTTCTGCAGCCCTGCTCATTGACATCATATTTTTCTTTATGCGCGATAACCAGTTGCTCTTATTCATGCAGTTAGGTTTTATGTCACCGACGGTGTGATTTTTTCAGCCGTCATTTAATCATTTATGTATTCATTTTAATGATAAAAATGAAGGCCGATGGTTAATAAGTTACAACAGTAATAATGAAGATGTTTCAGTAATCACTGATGCCATCATTAATATGGTGAAATATCAGTGGTAATATTGATAGTAACGGTGATTACCGAAAAGTCTGCATGATGAATCCAATTTATTATATGCTTCTACCAAACGCAGGGAGCCTTAAAAAGGAACTGATCTGAATAAGTATATTCTGCGCTTCACCACATGAGTTACTGCGCACAACCGACCTGTTAGAACAAGTGCTTTAAGAACCACTGTTTTGCGAGAGGACTTGCCTGTGTCGCTGCGCAACGCCAATCGTATTGTGATTCTGATTGCATTAAAAGAAGTGAAGGACAGTGACCGTGACACAACCACTTAGTTTGATTTGTTAAATATTATTCTGTAAAAATTAAAGGTAAAACAAAGAAAACATTAAGCCTTTTTCTGTGAAAGATTGATGACTGTGATACTGCGTTTCTAGCCAAGCAATTGTGGTAGAAAATGTACCAAAGTTGCGAAAATTTTGTGTTTCACCTCATTAACAGAGTTAATTAAGACAAAAATGCCCTAGGCCCACACCTATGAGCCTAGGGCATTTTGTCTTCATACATGCTCATACCAAGGAATGTTCTGACAAAGTTGTTGATATCGTTGAACTAGAGATCTTCGCTATCGCTGGCGATTGAAAACGCTCAACTGAAATCTTTCTGCTGGTCGCTGACACGCTTGTTCTACTGCGTAACTCATCAATAAATTTTTAATGTTTGACGCAGGCATCGTGGACTGGTTCTGCTGATTAATAACTCGCAAATCGCAATGGTTGATTGTTGTGATTGCTACCTTAATTCTGTGTGTACTCGCCGCTTGCCTGCGGCATACCGTGTTTAGTACACTTTTCTTTACGATTAAGGCCGCTGTCCTTCAAAGCGTCCAATGTGATTTTGTTTACATCATTTAGTTTTGTGTTGTTGCTCTTTGCATGACTTGGTTATGCTTTCAATTATCTGCTTCAAAACTGTTCGCCTCTGCGTTTCGAAAGTACTTAAATATAAATTAGGAAACGAGTCAGAATCGCACAATTCCATAACTGCTCGCTCAACTGGAAAGCTTTCAGGATACGAGCAGTGTGTTTCGAGTAAGGGGGTATTGTGATTTGCATTAATGCAATCGGTCACTTGCTATAAAGAAATATTAACTTGAATCCAGGTGCCAAATTTGGGTACGCCCAAATCAAGGGATGAGTTTCATCCGTGGCAGCAGCGTAAAGCAACAGATGACGAGCTATCTTTTACTGTAGTTGCACAGCAGATAAGGTACCCTTTTTCAGATTTGTGTGTTGTGTGGTTGAGATCTCGGGTATATCGACAACTTTCATTTGGTACCAGCTACCAACCACAGTTATTATCGAGGAAATTACTTCTTTGTTTTGCTTTCCATAGGTGTTTAACATGTTGTGCAGCCTACCTTTATTAAGGTGGCTTGCATTTTCAAAAATAAACTGGAGAGACTTGTTTAAAGAATATCAGCAGGAAGGGTTGTACTGCGAACGGAACATTTTGTTTAGGTTGTGTCAGTTGGTTGAATGATTACAAGCGATGTCATTGACACCCCCACGTATCGACCCCAACCTTCCTTATGACTGGTATCATAATGATTAATATATGAAAATGCACGTCCTATTGTTTTACCATTTCCTAGGATTCAATTGTTTTGGAAATAGCAGGTTGTTGTATTCGGCTCGAAACATTTCGAACTGGTTGAAGTATGAACTTTTTTCTTGATTGTTAACTTTGTTATAGCAATCAATATAGCTTAAAACAAGCCTGAGCATGTGGGAATCTCAAATTTTATGCAGTTTCTGCCCTTTTTGGAAAGCGGTCTGTAAGCTTAAAGACGAAGTTTTGTGGAACGCTTTCATGAATGGAAGTCACGTTACTTCGGCGGTTAGCTGTACCGTTTGTGTAGTCTTTCAGAAACATAAAATGGTTGAAAATCGGAACGTAAAATTGGGGAAGAAAGAAAGAAAGATTAGGTTGATAAAAGAAATTTGAATATTGCAAATCAGTGTAGTGACCGTCACTATGTATGTGTTAGTTAGTAGATTGGCTTTTGACGGTTAATAGCCGCAATGTGCTTGTGACTACTTGCTAGGGATTTGAAGTGGACAAGGCTAGCCTTTTGCGCGTTCGTTGGCATTGTCAAGTGGTTCTATCGATTGCAAGGTCATGGTGGTGGTACTAGGGGACTTGGACTAACTTTTGCTCTCTTTTTTTAGCGAACATGCGGTGCAGTATCCTGTCAAAATTATTTTTACCCGAGCATCTCTGTGTTACTCCGAGTTTTCTTAAATTATTATCAATATGGGTACTAGTGATCGCACAGAAATTTCAGAAAGTTTATGCTGTTGATTGACATCTTCCTGATTTGCCTTACTTGCTCATATCCACATTTTGCTTGCTTGCAATCCTATCTACCGTTTATGGCAGGTTCTAGAGCAAGAAAAATTCGAACTTCGACAGCGACTCGAGTACAAATCGAGCGAGTGTGAAGCCAGTACTGTAGAACTCAGCGGCGACATCTTGCGCACGCAGGTGAACAAATTCATTCTATCCGCTTGGTGAAAAGATAATTGACCGTTTGCTCACAGAACTTTTAACTCGTTCAAAGATAATTTCAGTCAATTTGAAGTTTGCCCAGATCCGATGTTTCTTTGTGAATAACCGTTAACCCATGTTATTTCCTACATGCCTTTACACAAACGCAGTAGTTGCACCTCTCATAACTGAGGCTATATTTGCAGTTAACATTACCAATTTAAGCAGTTTCTAACATTTTGTTTGTGACAGACTTCCCACTACCCTTTCTTAGAAACCTTTAAAATTTCGCCAAAGATTTGAGTACATTTTTTCTAAAACTTTTTACTTCTGTTGCAAGACCATGCAACTTGACAAACGTCAACTGATTTAGTTAATGCTACTACTTTTTACCCTGCAGGAAGAACTCGAAGAGAGAAAAGCAATGCTTGCTGCTTCTGAGCGCGAAAAAACAAGAGCTATTGAAGAACTGGCGGAACAAAACCGAAAATTGCTCGAGCAGTTGCAATTGGTATGATATAATTGTACTGTAGCTCTTTAGATGGATTTCTTCACTGCTAGGCTGTATGCTGGGTACTGCCTCGTCAAACAGTTTGATGTAAAAAGGTATGGAGTCGTCCGTTTTGGAAGCTGTTGACAACAAAGGCTTCATAATTTTTTCATTTCATTACTTGACTCATGTCTGTCGACCAAGGAAAGTTTCATTTCACTCACATGTCCTGCTAGATTCACGCGTTAATGTGGGTTTATTGAAATGGATACACGCGCTTTGTTGTGGTTTGTGATTATTCATCATCATTAATTCTGCTTTCACTCAGGCTCGGCCAGCGAAACACCACTCAGGCCAGGGTTCCCAAACTGGGGTACATGTCCCCTTAGAGGTACATTTGCCTAGCTGAAGAGGTACATTTAAGGTTAGCAATAGAAGGGGAAAAATGTGCTTATACTTTATTCATTTCGAAATGTTTGTACATACAGTATATCAGTGAATGTTATTTTCCAATATCATTATAGGCTTATTGGTAAATATATTTTTGTTATTTTTCAGATTTTTGTCATATGAATTTTTTGTTATTTTTAAGCGTTTTCTCATAAGAAATTTTAGGGGTGAATGCTCATCTGTCAAAACGCTGAAGGGGTACATGGTCAGAGTAAGTATGGGAACTCCTGTACTACGTCGACGTAAGGTCAACAACCTTTCTCACGTGACAGAACTGGCCAATCGCATCTCGTGAAACAGAGATAGCTGTGCGCTTGTCTATATCTCGGAAATTCGCTGACCGGGTCGCGTACAGCAGGGCTGTCCTGATCCTCTCGTGTTCCGTTCACAAATAAGAATTTGAGTGAATTTGCTGTGTTTTTTAAACAAAGAACAGAATGAATTTTGAAGATCTTTAATCGTATGGCGATGACGAACGAGAAAAGCGAAAAAACAAATCACTGGCTACTCTTTTTATACGTTTTTTCACATCTTGTCATGACTTAAACTTTTGTTAGTTATATCATTAAAGCAAAACACATGACAGTGAGCATGGCCTTTCCTTTCGTGAAAGAAAAGAGAACAACGGAGCAACAGCCTTTCGTATAAACAGGAACAAAAGTGACATACAGTATAGTGCTCTGCTGGGTTTATTTCTTCGGTCATATTCTGGTCATAGAACGAAATTTTTTGAAATGACCGAAAAAATTTAAGTCCATGCGGTCATAATGTCTGAAAAGGTAGGCTAGTGAATAATGTTACGGCAAGTTTTAATACTAATATGGAAAAAATGACCGAAATGTCTCAGTGAAAAAAGAAACCCAGGTGCTCTGTGAAAATCAAACGCTGACGATTTTATTGCCGCATTTCAAACACGTACAAACGTCGTTCTATCTACTGAGCACAGGTGAACATGTATAAGCAGCGATCATCGCCATCACACACGCATTTCTTCATTTAAAACTTTGATTTAGATTAGATAAATCAATGCTGTTTCAAGTTTTCACCGACTTACTGCACATTTCAAGATTGCGCAGAAATTCTTGTGCATCTGGCCAGGTTTTTTTTAAAGCTTTGACCCCTGGTGATCGTTAAGACTTTGGAGAGACCGCAACTATTTCATCTGAATACCGAGGGTCGTAAAGCGAGGGTTTATTGTATTTTGGTGGTGGTTAGCAGCGAGGTTCTACTGTATTTTGAGAGACGGTTGGAAAAATTTAATAGACCGTTTCGGTCCCTCAAAGCACCTTAAAAAACACTGCATCTAGCAAATGTTCGCATGCGGTGGTGCTTTCAACGCACTGTTGGACGCTGATTTGCAGCCTCAGCCTTGTTTTTCTTGTTTTGCTTACCTCTGACTCTGCAGCCTAGCAGTTGTTTATGCCGGAACCGCAACAATGTGTCCAAGTTGGCAACGAATTTTCTTGAAATATGAAGTATCCAATACACAGTTTACAGAAAGTGCCGCAGCCAAGACGTTTAAAGGCCTCGTAAGCTGTAACCTCCTGACACACTGTTTGGCAAGGGCAAATGACATGATTCACGTGGTCGCAATGACAAGATCAATCAAGCATCTTGTCAAACACATCAGCCATAGTTCTTGGTTTCATGATTGATGGAAAGATACTTGATTTAAGACCTTCAGGATCCTGTGTCAGCAAATCGGTTGCTGCGATGCGAACGCGTGTCAATGATGCAAACCAACTGCTTTCAGCGTTTGGTCGATTGTATAATTTTTCCGAAGGAGACTGGTGTCAGAAGAATTGTTTTAAGTTCCTGAAATTTGCTTCGTGGTTGGAACATTGTTGGTAGTATATTTCCAGTTTTGTTAACGATTAATATCCAGTTGACATTCGTACGCCCCAGTGCTGTTTGTTCTCTGCTTGAAAATGGTCTGTTCAATCCCTCTGGGTGTGAATGTCACACGCGTAAGAGTCGTGACGCGAACCTTGAGGTTGTTCGCTCTGCAGGTCAGGACGTGCTTCGTGCGATTAGTGTCAATCCTGTCTCTGCGCCCGCAGCATGCTGCAGGAAACGCGCTGTTTCAATAAAAAGGTGACGTCACAGCAGCTGGAAGGCTGCTGGTTGCGTTGTACGGGCAAACAACAAGCTGCATGTGTTTCTTAATCTTTGCTGGTGTAGCGTTAAGGCGTTTAGGATTACCTGCAGTATTGTCAGTTTATACTTATAGCTTATCATAAACAAGACGAACGCCATGAGCTGAATGAGCTTTTGCAAGGCGTGAGGCCTGCTGCCTTAGCTTCTAGAGCTGAGCATAGTAAGTTGTATATAGTCGTAAACAGCCGTTTTGAACCCATGTAAGAATTACGCTGAATCCTACTGACGGTTGAAATAAGTGCTTTCGAAACGTCTGCTATCGTTTTATTTAAATCATTTGTGTTCTTCAAATCATTATTTTTTGTGGTGGTTGTAGCTTAATCATCTTGTTTGAAGTATACCTTGACTGCTGTGCTTAAGCTTGCAGCTATAGTGCTACTCAAGTGGTCTGCATATCATAAGCATAGTTTGACAATCACAGGTGGTTGAAAGCTTTGTTGTCTAGCAGAACTGTATCTAGCGTGAGAGCATGGGTCTGCAAAACATCAAAATGTTTGTCAGTGTTTGCAACAGCAACCTTATCTTTCCATTGCAAAGTTTTTTTTGAGCAAATGTTAAGAGCTGTGCCAGGTATGTAACATGTGTACGAGCTGAATCGTTTGCCTGTGTCTGCAATTGTGGTTTCACTTGTTGTAATGTGGGTGGTGACTCTCGTCATTCAATTACTGCTCAGAGGCTTTTGTCAATTTTTAAATTTACGTCCTGAAATGCTTGAAGTTGACTCGTATGTCTCAAAGTGGCCTAGCGGTCTGAAAGGGTGCCGAAGCATTGATGGACTGGGGATAATTATCCCTTTGCACAAAAAGGGAGACAGGAGATTCCAAATGCTACTGATGCCTTTCCCTAGCAGACTTCCTGGAAAAGCGTATGTTAAGTGCCTTAAATGTGAAACAACTGAACCAAGCTAGAGGATGCCTAGTGCAGTTTTTGTTCTGGTTGTTGTACCATAGACCAAATTTTCACTTATACCGTAGATCAAATTTTCACTCAGCAAAGAATTGTTACCACTTCTTTTCACAGTCATCAATGGTTTCCAACGTGGGGTGTATGCCCCACAGGAGCACAATTTGATTTTAAAGGAGGCATTGAGGCCGACTGAGCGGTCTGCCTACATTTTTTGTATTCAATTTTTTTATATGATTCTTCATGTTGGTAAACTGGAGAAAGAGATATATTTTTAAATGGTAAGATTTATATTCACCACATGTGGGACAATCAGGATTTTAGATATTCTTAATAGGTGGGCATTTGTCTTTGTTCCAGTACTTGGTACCAGGATTGTAGATTCAGTGTCAGAGTGGCAAAGACTCGGAGAGTTTTGGATGGAGTCAAGTCGTATTCCTGACAACACTAGGAGTCAATGTTGGATTTTTTGTCCGACTCCAGAAGTCCAATTGGATCTATTTTTGCACCACACTCCTAAGTTGGGAATTCCTGTTGAAATGCTACAGTTTCTTTTGAAACTTTGTTGATGCAGAGTTCTTGCTGTGTAACATGATTTCCACTGAGTGCTAGTTGCTACAAAATTATTGACAGCCAAACCTCATTGACTTTATGTTAAGGAGTGGGAGTCGGAAATTTTGTAAAGGTTGGAGAGGAACATTTTAATTACGACTCTGCAACCTTGCTTTGTATTGCCTATTATTGAGTTCTGGTTTGCCACATGAAAGCACAGTAATCATCTAATGATTTATAACAAAGAATCTTTATCAGCATGATTAATAACAAAGTAATCAGCATGATTGGTAACAAAGAAGGATATGCGCCTCCTGACTACTGCCTTGTCGCGGAAGAGAGGCTCTTGGGTACCTTTGTGACCCACTAGAGCTATGCTGGTGGGAACTCATGCTCCCAGCAGGGCCACCCATGCCCAAGGTCAAAGGATAGAGGTCTGACTAAAGTGGTCGCAGGTAGCAGGTTTGAAAACTGCCTTGAAGATGGGAACTCCATCAAATTACTGTGTTGGCTCGATAGCAGGGGCTGGTAGTCGCTGTCAGGGCACCTGCTATTCTCGTTCCTGGGGTCCCAGCCTGCTGTGGCAGATTTCAGCTACTTCTATGTTGAAATTACTAGGCAAATTCCCGTGTGCCACTGTGGGGCACCCTGTCCTTATCCCAGCTGTCATGCTCCGGCATTCGGCTGGACACGTTGTTGGTAGGCCCAGAGGGGGGCATTTGTCTTGGGCAAGCATCTCGTTCTCAGCGTAGCATATTTCCCCCGGTGCTATCCATCACGAATATGAACAGTGAAATTATTTTCTTCAAGCCACTGGCAGATGGGGGACCACTCTGTATGGCGGCTGCTGCCCGGCTCGGTTCGCGTATGAAACAGGCGCGGCCGGGTCGTCAGCCTGCTACTGCCTCATTCACAGTTGGTTGCTGGAACGCCTGATCCCGCGGACCTCAGAGGCCACGCCATCCTCCCCCTGAAAACAGCTTCAATTAGCCCAAAACTGGACCGCCTCGGCATCCAATTGACTTCCCTCACCAAAACCTGGTGAAGTTCATCTGGATCAATCAAGGAAATAAATTACACAAAATATTTGGGAACGGTTTTAATAACGCTGAAAAGTCCAAGGAGGGTGTTGGTATATCTGTCCGCAGCACACTTCTGCCTTGCGTGGAACATGCATTATTCGTCTTCCCTCGTCTCACGTTGATCAGAATGCGCACTAGTGGCTGATACATCACGGCTTTACTCGCATATGCGCCGACGCTGTAGACGTCTGACGAAGATATTAACGAATTCTTCTCACCAGCTCAGTGATCTCCTTTCAGGCATTCCAGCCGGCCACGATATCGCTCTTCTGGGAGACAACGCACGAATCGGTGCTGACGTTGATTAATGGACCTCCGTTATATGGCACTTTGGTGTAGGCAAAATTAATGAAAACGAGCAGCGCCTACTCGATCTGTGTGTGCTCATTATTCGACTTCTCCGTTGCGAGCACTTGTTTCGAGGGCTTGGTGCGGTCCAAGGTAACCTGGATGCACCCACGTTCTTGAAGATTGTATAACTAGATCACGTTGTTATCATTCGAAGACACTAGTTACGCGGCCTCAAGCCGTGCCACAGCATGCACTTCGCAGACTGCGGAACCGATCACCCCCTGGTTTGCTGCAAGCTCTAAATCACACCAAAGAAGTTCCATGTAACTCGTCCGAAGCCCTTGCCCCTTGTGGACGTTTGCTCTACATGCGACTCTCTGCAATCAGCGTTTCCTACAGCTGTTACCTTCTAAACTGGACACTGAAATCCTACCAACTGACGCGAACATCGCCTGGAGGACAACTCGTGATGCTGTCATGTCCAGACCAGTACACTCGAGGCTTACGGACGCCGATCGAAGCGCAGGCTGACTGGTTCCACGATAACGCCACCTTCTAACTGTCCTTGCAGCTAAACGATCAGCCAGATTGAAGCTAATGGCGAGAAACAGCAACTCCTCTCACGGGGAGCTGCGAAACGCACTATTTAACGTCATACTTGTTTTTCAGTCTTACACAACTGGGGACCATGTCACCGCCTCATGACCTCATCACCATGAGGCAGCGACATCTGCGCTGGCTGGGCCACGTCGTATGGGGGATGGTCATCAGCCCAAGGATATTTTTTACGGCGAATTCTATACAGCGCCGTGTAGAACTGGCAGACCCAAACTACGCTATGAAGACGTCAACAAGCGTGACATGGCAAGCTTCCATATCTCTCCACAGTTCTGCTCAGCCCCGTCGCCACGGGGATTGTTTTGGTGGGCTTAGCCCCCCAAACAAAGCTCCAAGCCCCCTCAAATTGGAACGTGAAACACTATTAATAAGTGGAGTTTTGGTTAATTTTATAATGTCAAGCCCCCCCCCGCACAAACGCAAAGCCCCCCGCCGAACTGCAGAGCCCCCCATTGAAAACTTTCTGGCGACGGTTCTGGTCCTGCTGCCGATCGCAACAGATGGCGTACCTCTCTGAGTGACGAATATTGATTGTCGGCTGCAAACTACACAGAAAAAAAATTGAGAAGCGCCGAGCTCATCATCGTCAACGACAGGATGAGCCATAGTATGTGGCGTTTGGGCAAAAAAGGCTGGAAACCACTGGTCTATCTGAATTGGATAGACAGTCACAACCGAGTCGAGGAGATGTCGCTGCGAGAAGCTGCAGGATCAATCGTTTTTATTTTTTTTGCGGATTACTTGGTCTTCCGTTCATCCTCTTAGCAGAACCTTCAGCATGACTGGATCGGTTTGCAGTTACGTGCGATCAAGCAGAAAGCAAAATTAACACTATCGAGGTATCGTCTCTGCAGAAACCCAAATCAGTGTAACCTGCAACTGTTTTTTTTCGCTGAGACATTTCGCTCATCTTTGCTGAGAAATTTTGGTCACTAAAGTATTTCGGTCATTTGTCTCACACTTGTATTAAAACACGCCATAATAGTGTTTTTCAGCCTATATTTTCAAACATTCTGACCGAAATGACTTAATTTTTTGCAGTCATTTCAAAATCATTTCGGTCTGTGACCGAAAAATTACAGAAAAAAAGCCCTGCAAGCATGCGGCAATACACTACAGAAGATCGCGAAACCATTTACGGTTGATGAAAGGCAGAACAAAAAGATTGAGTTGGACTCAAAAATAAGGACGACCAGAGAAAAAGACATTTATCGGCATATCTTTTATTTAAACATCAGCACAAATGTCAAGTCATTTCGTACCATATCTAATACCATCATGCATGAGGTTGTATTCATACCCTTTGTGAGCAAATAAAAGTGATTGCAAGAAACTAGCAGATTAATGTGTCAGCCTCATACAACTTGTCAACACAAAAAAAACAAAAAGTTTACTTTTTACGTTGTGGTCCTAAACTTCTGGCCATGACAGTAGGAACAAAATTCTAAACCGTTTGTTGCTTCAAGTCGCTTTCTGACATTATTGCTGAAAATAAGATAAAATAAGGACGCAAGTCCAAAATAAGTACATTTCTTAGAAGTAAGTACAAGGAGTTTTCTAAGACAGTCCCGTTTATAATAAGGATGGTATGGCAGCCCTGCCTATGGTCATTAATCTTGGGCAATGAGAGTGCTTTCTCAAGTGCAAGCGGCAGAGACAGGATTTTTACGAAGAGCTCACAGCCATAAGCTGTGCGACAAGCAACAACAAACTGCGCAGCTGTTAAACTCGTGAAGCCCTGAATGTCGAGGCACTTCTCCGAATGCCAGTGGCGAGATCTCAGCTACGATGCCTCGGTCACGTGACAAGAATGCCCCCAAGAAAATTGGCAGCGAGGCGAGTTCTGTTGGCCACACCCACTGACAGCAACGAAGACCCCTACCAAAAAACAGGTTTTGCGGCTATATTTCCATTACTGAGTTGGTAGCGCTTTGGTGTGGAGCCAACAACCATCACAGATTGGTGCTAACCGTGAGGTACTTCGAGTCCTCATGGGAGTATCGTTCCCTCGACTCCTCCCAGAGGAAATGCAGGGTTGAAAATGTATGAATGAATTGGTTTTAATTTAAATGACTATATACCAGAGAGGCTGCCATAGAAATATCATCAGTGTACAACAGTTACTGCGCAAGTAGCCGCATGACCCATAGCGCATTGCAAGACCGTTTGTGATACTTCAAAGGGAGTACAAAGCGAGTATAATGAAGCATTCTACTCTTTTTAGACCAGTAAGTAACATCGTAGAGCAAATAGTTCATATCAGATATTAAACTCATGCGATTTTAAAATGAACCAGGACCAACTTGTGCTAAATACAAATGGTTATCAACGTTGTGGCCATTGCCGAATAAAATCACCGCAATGTATAGGCAGTACACGAATTATTTGCGCATGTTTGTGGAATGTCCACAACATGTGACAGAGCCGTGCATATGGAGCTTGGTAACGTAAGTGCTTGCGTACTTATGGAGCAACCAGAATCGATTTCAACTGTGTGTTTGTGTGTGTGTTTGTGTGTGTGTGTGTGTGTAGTTAAAAAAAACAACTAATATTATGGGGATTTGTAGGCATCTGATGCCGAGGAAAAACTTTCTGCTCAAGTTCAACAACTGCGTCAAGAGTTTCTTGAAAGAACAACCTCCTCGGACGTAAAAATACTTCAGCTTGAATCTTTGAAAGAAGAGGTATATATAACTGCTTCTGGCGTGCCTTTTCAAGTATGAAAATTCAGATACGTGTTACGTGTTACGTGTTGAGTTTTTCCTTATGGGCAGTTGTTATTTGACAGCTGTCTACGCGTATTTTCAAGACAACTTGTGCCACAAATTTTCTTTTCTTACTTGATAGTTTTGCACTAGAACTAAGCTGAGTGTGTGGTTGACTATCATATTATGATTTCCTAATACAGAACTCAGTGCTGTATCAGATAACTGCAGCAAATTGTATAAAATGTATTTCAAAATTGTGCTGTCGATCTTCTGTTTCTGGATACAAAGTCGATTGATTAAGCAATACTTGTCTTTTTGTTCCATGCTTACGGTAACTTTCGTAGTACGAAATCAAGGTAAGAGCTGTGTGGTCGTTGGGATCATTAGTTGCAATGTTTGCTCTGCAAACATTGATCAACATTTTTTCTTAGCTGGAACTGGTGTATTTAATAGTCCTGTGCAGTAGTCAATAATTGCTCTTCTGATGAGACTGCGAAGCTTTCGACATTTGGTTTTAGTGTTCAGAAGTGGTTTCTTTGGAAATACTGTAAAACAGCAGTTGTTTCATGCATATGTGGTTTGGATGCAGTTCAGATTTTGTGGTTAGCAGTAGCACGTATGACTAATGTCAACAAGTGATTCGTGGCTTGTCGAGGTGACATGTTGTGCTTTTATTGGCCTATCTGTCGTTTGCGACCAGCAGCATATGTCGTGCATTCGTGCAGTATCACTGATAATACCTACTACGTTCGTATTAGGTGGTCGGAAATTCTTGAGAATAAAAACGTAGAACAGTGAAGCATGCAGTGGATTCATAGCTAACTGTAGCAACGCATTGAAATCTATGAGACATTTGTGCGACCAATTCTGCATTGAGTAAGGTATTGCGTACGTCTGGGTTGGTTATGGACTTTTGAAGCAAATTGCCGTAGAAGCAGTGAAACAGAGGCCAGTACTAGCCTAACCGTCACAATTTTTTTGTTCCACTTCTAAAACGCGTTTTTAAAGCTCAACTGGCTTGATGTTGTTTTGAAGCAATTGCGATATCTTGATTATTTCTGCTACTATCTAGTATAGACGACTGCTACGTTGTTGGACCACACATCCTTTTCTATGAGGAAGTGAGCGGTCATGAACGTATATCTGCTTTTTCTCAATTATTGGCGTGATGCGTGTAAACCTTCTAGAAACGTGTAGTGTAGAAGTTGTGTGTTGTATCACCTTTCAGAAACTTTCGTGGTGTAGAAACTCTTGTTCGGTGTCAGTGCAGCAGATTTAAAGCTGGGGTACATAAGACGTGCGTTGTGGAATTGGAAGTTTTGGGCTGCAGTGAAAGATGTGGGCTCGCTTCCCTGTTCATGCTTATTTCAGAAATACCCTTGGTCCTCTCCGGTTACTGGATACCGATGTATGTGTAATCAGTAAAGACCTTTTTGCTGAATGTTTCGCCGAATTATGACGAAACAAAAATGGCTATGTTGTAGAAAAACAACCACATCTTCAGGCTGGATGTGAGGTTAAAATATTAAACGCTACAACATGAACCTAATTTCAGCGTGTCTGAGCTTTTATCAGATAAGAGCTAAGTTTTTGATGTATTTTCCTAACAAGATTTAGAGCTGTAATTTTGTTAAGGTGTCTTTAAAGGCTTGTCAGTTTCCATGAAAAGTTTGCCCCCACCGTCAATTTTTTGGGACTGAAGTAATTGCTCAGTGTCGATTTATTAACAGCAACATTAACTGAGCATTATTTGGTCAATCGAGTGTGTTTTAAAAGATACAGGAAGGAACTGAGCGTCAAACGCGGTTGGAGGCGCACTGCGGCGAAATGAAGGATGAAACTGTTGAACTTCGCGAAGCACTCACTTCTTCGACTGAACGAATTCATCATTTAGAAAGACAGCTGCACGACCGAGAACGAGAGGTGGGTTGCAAACACATCTTTCACAGAAAATAGCTTCTGCAAGAAAGTTCCACGAAGTAAAGCTGTGAAAATTCAATTTTTCTGTACTCGTAACTCACAAAAATAGTAGAGAGATTTTGGGTGCAAGTGAAAGAGTACTGTAAAAAAGATAAATATGGAAGTGAAACTAAGCGTATACTTGCGAAGCATTATCACTGACAGTAGTTTAAGGTAGAGCTCGACCGATAACGCTATTTTGGGCCGATACCAATGTTCTTCATTTTCGTTGCCGATAACCGATGCCGATGCCCATATTTTTGCATTACTCAAACCACAGCTGAAAGACGTTGCAGTGCATTTTCTCCTTCGGTATGTAGGCACAAATATACAAATGGAATAATTACACAAGTTACAAATGAAAGAGTAGAGTGTGATAAGTTAAAAACATATTACAAATAAGCAATAAACAATAACATATACAGGTAAAAATGACACAAGCATGCGAGGAAAAAGTAACTATGAAGATTATATACAGTTTATTCTTCATTCTGCACCTGCACTCCAGGCGGACAAATGATAGATCTTGAGCCTTTGCTGCTCTAGTATTCTAGTGATTACAACACCCCGATCTTCAACTCTGGTCGTTTGCGAAAGACATTGCACCCCGCCTACCGAATAGAAGGATGCACCAACCAGGGAGCGGCCCTTGCCACACTCGCGTAAGGTCACATCGGCCCTACGGCCGTCTGTGTCCGTCGCCTTCCAGGTGGGATTCTGACTTTTGAGGCTTTCAGTCATAATTAATTAGTCAAATGGTAGCTTCGTACAATTGGCTCATCAGCCAAGCACATGAATCAAATGCCTGATTGTACGTTTTTCTCGTACTGAGTAGAATTACTGTCGCAACAACACTTCATCAGTAGGTTAAAACTAACCTGTCCCACGGCGATCTCATCCCAGCTAACATTTCCATTAGTGAGTGAACAATCCAACTGGGGAATTCTGCTTCACAATGAAGGAAGAGCCGACATCGAAGGATCAAAAAGAAACGTCGCTAGGAACGCTTGGCTGCCACAAACCAGTTCTCTCTGTGATAAGTTTACTGGCATTCTTGCTTTAAATTCCCAAGTTCTGAAGAATCGTAGGCCATGTTTTTGGTCTGCATTCACACTACAAATCAAAATCAAGCGAGCTTTTGCTCTGCGTGAGGTTTCCGTTCTCGCTGAGCTCGCCTTAAGACACCTGCGTAGCTCATTGACAGACGTACCGCTCCAGTCAAACTCCCCGCCTGACAGGGTCTTCAGAGCGAATCGTGTGCCGACCGAAGCCGGCCGCGCCAAAGGTTAGAACCATGGCCCGAAGGCCGCTTTTTGATTTACTGAAGAAGTAAAGAAGACGATGCGAGTTATGATATTTCACCGGCTGCCGAAGCCTCCCACTTATCCTACACCCCATGTCTCCATGTTTGTTCACGAAGTCGGAATAGCGTCAAGCTCAGCAGGGGCTTCTTTCCCCGCAATTTTCTGCCAAGTTCACTTGACTGTGGTTTCGCTAGATAGTAGATAGGGACAAATGATTCTCGCTAATCCATTCATGCGCGTCACTGATTAGATGACGAGGCATTTGGCTAGTTTGAACCGCCCATCCACCACACTCCATTATTAAAGAAGGCCTTAAACTTAGCCGAAATTAGCACCTTATAATCTCCTGGAGTATTTTCCATGCTGTAGTTAAACATCGACAAGTCCGACCAAGACAAATACAAACATGAAAGACAAGCGTTAGAAAATTTAACGCACAGATAACCGGGACGTACAAGCTAGAAGACATTCGAGACTAAAAAGGACAATTCTGCATCATAAGGTAAATCAGACAAAGCAATATCATATTTCAATTTAGTTATATTAACACTAATTTTTGTAGCGGTACGAATAAATGTCCCACTGTGTTTATTCAAATTATTTCACCTGTAAGTTGACGTTATCCTGAAGTGCAGGTAATAGTACCGAGCATACAGTATAATTCACCCGATATTCTCCAATAAGCATTTATTAATTTATATGAGTGCTTTGAAACCGCTCCTCTCCAGTTACTAACCTATGCACCGTAATCGTCTTCGTCACAACCAGGGTTGCGGAGTCAAGGTAAAATGTCCGACTCCAACTCCGACCTTTCCAAATTTGGACTCCGACTCCTTAACACAGGGGTCTCCAAACTTTTTTGTTTGAGGGCCACACGGCCTATCACGCAACAGTTCGAGGGCCGGACATCTCATCTATTATGATTATTTCGGGGTGTGTTACATTCTGCATAGCAACAAATTTATCGTAATTTTTTTTTTACATTATTGACAAAATGCCGCAGTGTACCACGCTAATCGGGTCTCTAAAACGCCTTTTAAAAAAACTGAATTTATTTAAGTAATATGGACTGCTTACATGAAGCTTCGAACAATCGCCGGCATTTGGAAAACCGTAACACGGTTTCTAACGACCAACCAAATCGTAGTTTGTAGACTATTGAGAGACTTCTAGACATCAAACTAAAGATATCCTATGGATAATAAATTTTAAAAATCTCTAACGCATGTGTTGCTGCAAGATTGTACGTTACTCGCACAGCAGGATCGAGCAATTCCTACTCTCAAATCGCGTAATCAAGGCATACCTGCGGCTCCTGCACAGTATGACCCATTGGTTCTATAACTTTTCGTTGAAGGAAGCCAAATCCAGATCTACGATTTTGTGAGAGTCGCACTAAAAAAATTTTAACGCAAGTCAATTCACACGTTTTGTTTTATTGCAGACCGAAGTCTGTTACACAAAATATTAGAGGCTTATTCATCGGCAGAGCCACGGGGGCCTATGGGGCCATTCTCCACTCAAACTTTTAGAACATATAGTCGTTTTGTGCTTTGAGAGGCGGTATCCCAAACAAAATAATGTTAACAGTTTTGGTTCCCCAATTTTTCTGATCCCCT
>Ga0210059_1007046_pt1 | contig 17934 bp, 8 predicted proteins | sample Ectturendosymbi2_FD_188042 | JGI IMG/M metagenome (GOLD analysis project Ga0210059, IMG submission 188042) | Ecteinascidia turbinata endosymbiont from Florida, USA - Sample 2 (SPAdes) (version 2) | ecosystem: Host-associated > Tunicates > Ascidians > Unclassified | place: Key West, Florida... | reverse complement strand
CCCCCCCGACTGGAGTCGCGTGAATATTTTTTTGGAGTCGCTTCAGTTACATTTGACCGACGTCAGACTTTCGCGTTCACACTGGAACAATCCTAAGCACGCGCTTCACTCATTCGGAACATCGTTTTCGGGTCTGCTTACGAAGCTACCCGGCGCGAAGTGTGCCGTGCTCAGGTTGAGAACGCCTATTGTGGCTTTCCTCACTGCAACCCGTACTTCAGTTGTTGCCCGTTCCGTACGTGGGAACCATTTGAAAACGGTGACATCAAACGCCGGCCGGATTACCCCTATACACGGCCCAAATATCTATTGTGACGACAGCATAATCCCATTCTCAAGAGACGGCCGACTGCTATGTTGCAAGTATTATATTTTTGCTGATTTTGCAAACGGTAGCTCACGTGAGAGTTGTAACTTGCTGGTAGCTTGTTTCAGTTAATAGGCTTTTGCTATTTGTAGCAAATTAGCAACACGCATTTACGGACAACAGAGGCAAGTGTTTGTAGGGCAGGAGACATAGGATGGTAATGTCTGTTAAATCTGCAAACGAAGCGATCACGATCGCTGTAACTTGGCCTTGTTGATTTTGATGGCAAACCTAATGCGAAGCTTGGTCAGAAGTTATTTTGCCAGAATCGAAGGAAACGAACTGAAACGTCATTCACAAATCACATGTCAATCATTCCGAATGTGCCAGTAGGTCAGTTGGCCATTACGGCGCAGAATAGTGTCATGAAAGCAGTCACAGATGTAAATGAATCAGCAGTACACTCTTCATATGTTGCCGCATAGCAAACAGCAAAAGCTGTAGTTTCGCCAGACTGTTCCATTACATCCCACCACAATCAATTAAACGATTCGTAGCCGGTGGTGCGATGGCGTTCTCGAACAGACTGTAACTCAAGTGTCTTCGTTCTTCGTTTCATCAATTCAAAAAATCTACAGATATTGCAGGTCTTTCGCACTTGTCCGCGTTTATATTAAGAATGATGAAGCATTAGAAGAGTCTTCGATTACGAACGATAAAGCCACATTTAGAGGAAGCATATCCTTACATTCATCGTTTTGACTTCAAAGTCGTAGAGTGGCAATTTGGCAAATCCCTACAGTTGCACATTAAAGGTGAAGATATTTCGAACGCACTGGAACTTCTTTAACGAGCATTTAATTATTTGGGATAAATATACGTGAATCTGACCCGATGGTGCACCAGCACTATATTATTCAGGAGGTATAAAGCAAACCAGAGCCAGAGCACCAAACGTTAAAATGGACGCATTGGTTTCTCCACAGAAGAGCACCAAACTATCAGGTGAGCTGCATAGCATTCTGTTATAAAACGTGTGAACTTTATAAAGTCAAACCACCAAATCAGCGCTTATCTTCTTAGCGCGGTATGGCGGGTGCTGACCACACAGGATTGTGGCTGCACGCAGAAGTGCGTTGCTTGTCATGTGGTTGTGTCTGTGTGGAGCGTCTTTGTGATCTACGAGAAGGTATTGTTATTTTACAAAAGAAAAAGGCGTTTGTAGCTGAAAATCTTAGCTAGTCATGAGAAGTTCCTTGCGGACAGCGCTTACCTTGCAGACATCGTGGACGCTTTGAAATGTCGGAATCAATCTATGCAAGGCCCTGGTTTTAGTCACTGACCGCACACTGCTGCAAGTAAACTCATCCTGTTGTAAAGCTACGTGGTACGGATTAGGTATTGTATGCTCACTAAACTCAAGGACTATATCAGAGGAACTCTGTTAGTGCACACCTTGTGCAGCTTGTCAAGAAACTTTGTGCACTATTATGATTAAACTCTAAACTCCTACTAATGGAAATGACGGGATAACTGATCCATTCGCAGCAATGACAAATTGGCAGGAATTACATCTCCACGTACAGAAGTTTTTTAAATGACAACTGAAGCAACAAATCGCAGTTAATTACTTTTATGCCTTCCAAAGAAAAATACTTTAAATTTATACGAATATCGGGCTGTTGCGTCATATTTTACGCGCCGTATGATCTATTGACTGTGTGAACCATTATTTCGTCACAAGAACTAATACACTGTTAATACTTCTTGGGTTTGAACCGAATAGTTCGAACTTTGTCCTTCAACAGCTGATTCGATCTCCAACAACTTGGCTTGTGAAGGGGGTTTTAGTGCAATGAGTGCACTGACAACGAAGTATCGGAACCGTATCGCCATTTAACATGACCAAGACGAGCGAGTACTGCATGCTTTTAAGTAAAACAACACCACCATTTCAAAAGCTCATAAATTGCAAACAAGTGCATTCTTCTCTTTGGTATTCCAAACAAATCACGGAAACGTGGCAATGAATGAATTTTGTTACTGAATACTTTTTGTTTCAATATGACGATAATAAATATTTGTGTTACGACAAATTCATGTATACACGCTTTATCCAATGGCACCGATTGGGGCCGCGAGTACTTTAAGAAGTTGACCTTTATACAAGTTGCGACCGCTCAAAACAGTTTGGGAACCACCAAACTACTGCGTACACCTGCCAGCTTTACAGAAGCAAGAAACTTTATTTTGGTTCGTTTCAATTGAAACAATCTTATTATTTCATTTCTTGCGTTATCCGTTACGTTGTCAAATAGCAGCGTGTTTGCACCAGGGTGGTAGTTACCAGTAGCATGGTCTGGTGGTCTTGGCTTTAAACTGTATAGAAGTATCGCACAGCCCTTTTACCGCTTGAAACGCTTCACTGGTTGTGTCCACATGGTTGCGCAACCGCATGCGTGCGTGCTAAGACAAACATTTGTTCAGTGTAAAATGTTCTCAGAGGGATCACCCCTGTTAGCACCTGTAAGCGACAGGGAGTTTGTTTCTACTGGCGATAAATTCTGGTTTTACTTTTCCAACTCAGTGTCCTTAACAAACTGCCGAAGATGACATGTGCGCTTGGGAAGTTTGAGAAACACCTGCCGAGAGTTCAACGTCCTTTTGCTACATGCGAATGCAAAAATTGAATGCGAACTAAAACAAACATTTGCTCAGTGTAAAACTTTCTTAGGGGGAACACTGTTAAGAAGCGAAGCGCTCGCTTCAGGAGCGGGTTCATTGTCGCTGCACGACACGCGAGCATATTGGCTTTGTTCGGCAACAACCTGCGCGCGAGCTGCAGTTTCCCTTACTTTTCTTTCTTTCTCTCTGAGCTGTCGGTCGATTTGTCTGCAGCAGATGGGGTCAGGTCGCCTGCAACGGCCGTCAGCTTTCCCAGCTCGACCGAAAGTACGTTGATCCGCGAACCTGTCTCATCTGCAAAGCCAACAAGCATTAATTATGTCCGGTTTCGTCACATAAGTCGCATTGTTTCGTCACATGAGACGCATTGTTTCGTCACATGAGACGCATTGTTTCGTCGTTTCAAACAGGCCCGAAGTGCTTGTTGAGCAATAAGAGCTAAGTTCGTGGTTTTTTACCAATTTTCTCCACAGCGGTGCCTGGTTTACTTTCTTATTTCGCGGCGTCCTGTGGGAAATGTTTTCACCTTCTATTTATTGGTTTATAGCAGCGGCTGTCTCACGTTTTGAATTATCTCTTGAAACTGTTCACAACACCTCAGTTAATGCACAGATTCGGACAACCGGTTTGAGGACACTGCAATTTTAAACAGCATTTAACCGCAGTTTCCTGAGGAGCACTTCGACAGTGCGTCACGGTTGCCTTGCAGCGTCCTACCTTTTGTCTTACATTCGCCAGCGGTGGCACAATTCGTCCAGTGAGTATGACTGCAAAGCAACGATAAGCCAAAATAACTCACCCTGATTCACGGATTGTATTGCGATGAACTGCTGAGCGGCTTGCTTTTGTAACAAGAACTCAACTTCGTTCAGCACTGGCTTCGATGCACTGTTGCCATGTGTTTCGATAAACTGAAGAACAACAAATTTTAACTGGAGGAAGCCCCCGTCACACGGTGCAACGCACGGGACGAAACAATGGCCAACGAAACGACATTTCAGAGGAGCGAAGCACAGATGTGCCACTAAGTCCTGACTTTTTTTGCTGCCTCAAACTGGGTTTCTTTTTTCGCTGAGGCATTTCGGTCATTTTTTGCTGAGACATTTCGGTGATTTCCCACACAGTTGTATTAAAACTTATCGTAACAGTGTTCATTAACCAATATTTTCAGGAGAAATCGACCGATATGGCTTTTTTGAGGCCGATACCGATATATAGGCCATTCATGGGCCGATGGCCGATAACCAATATTTCCAAAATTTTTAAATCTTGTTTTCTGCTTCATTATCAAAAATATCATGTATTTTATGCCACATCTTTTTTTCAAAAACTTAAAAAATCAGGATTTATGAGCTGAAATTTTTGAAATTGCAGCATTTCAATGTTTGGTAACTTGTTAGCATAGCATACACTGTTTGCAATGAATAAACACAGTGCCATGAATAAAAAAAGAATGTTAAAACAACAAAACAATAAGAACAGAACACTGAATGTAAGAGAACTGCCTATGGTGCTTAAACCAAAAAAAGCAAAAACAGTGCTTGAAAGTTGAAAGATGGTAAACAATGAAAAGGAAAAAGGAAATAGAAAACGGAGCATCAAGTTAAGGAGGTTAAAATTAGTACAGCACTGTATTCAATTAACCATTGCCAAAAGTGAAAAATTTTTCAAAAGAGTAACTTTTTTTGGTCTATGTATGTTTGTTAACAGTTCTGTACTGCATAAATCTTGTGAAATATATACAACAAACAAAATTTCACAAATCAACCTTTCAGACTCTTCTGCAACTCAGTTGGTTTTCAATTTGAAAGTCAATCCAAGTCTTAAAGAATCAAGTTTGGATTTTTGATGTAATGTAACATTAAATAACTGCATGTCCTTAAAAAAGCAAACTAGTTGCATTAGTTACTACAACTGGAGTACTGGCATTGGTATGAAATGAAACACCTCAACTGATTTGTCAATACCCAGTAGTTGCATATCAATAGTTTATGATTGTCATGCAGAAATCAAAGTTTATCTGCCATTTTCACTAAGTAGCCTGCAGCCTGCAGTAAGTTAGCCGGTCATCCACAACTTAGCCTAAACAAAAGCAGCATTAGGCTATAACCGATTACCGCCGGTCCGCTAGAAGCAAATTCTGTAAGAACAAGTCGCCATGACAATAGTTAACATGCACATGTGCGCATCCGATGATTGTGCAATAATGCCACGGTAGTTCTCATCCAATCACAAACACTGCGCTCTTCACGTGCGTAAGTTGCGTTGTTGTAAACATTGCTTTTGCTGATCGTGTTTAACCAACGGACAACAGCAATTGTGATGTAACAAATACTGACCACCGCGCTGCTATCGGACCAAACGACAAATCGCCACTTCAACGTATTTGTGAAATGTTGGAGAAGCGCTTCCGTGCGCCACATCCACAAACGCTGGTTTCACGTTGCAACAGCTTGGATTTTGAGATCATCATTATCATGCCTCGTACCCACGAACACGATATTTTAGCTTGCGTACAGTATAAACCAGCGCGCTTATAGCGTAATACATCAAGTTGAGAAAAGTAGAATCATGGGCGTCGGAAGGGAGGGCAGGAGGGGCCTGAAATTATTAGCAAAAAAAGTTTGTTTTTTCAATTTCGAGGGGTAAAAAACAAATTTCACCACTTTTGACCCCCCTTGGAAAAAATTTTTGGAAAATCCCATGCTGCCTACCACCCCTGGAAAAAATCTTTCCGACGCCCATGAGTAGAATCCTTTTAAGATGTTACGTGCCACTGCCTCACAGCGACAGTTGTCATCACTAGTGAGTAGCGATTGCATTTGTAATTATATTCATAACGCCATAAATGTAGTTTAACATAACGCAATTCATTTCCCGTGCAAGCATTTTTTAAATTAATCTGCGCTAAACTAGGCATCGATTGTACTTCTGCACCCTAAGTTTCAGTCAAACGTTTCGTGCTACAAACCTTCCGGAAGTACAACGGAGTTTATTCGTACACAACAACACCTGCACATGGTAGCTTCAAGCATTGCGAAACTTCCCGATGATGCTTTTGTTTTGGCTGCGACGGGCGACACATGCTCCATGGTTAATCTTGTCTGTTCGTTTATGAAACCGCACCTGCTAACGTTGCTGTAAGATAACTGTCTTGACTCGCTTCGTTGTGTTTTCTTGCGCAAATTGTCTGGATGCGTGAGGAATACAACAGCGTTTTGTCAACACCTGCTGAGGCCGATACAATCGGCTATTTTGGCCGATACCGATATATCGGTAAAACCCAAATATCGGCCGATATATCGGCCAGACCGACATATCGGTCGATCTCTAATTTTCAGGCATTCTGATTGGAATGACTTAAATTTTTTCAGTTATTGCAAAAAAAACTTCGGTCTATGGCCGCAAAAAGAACAGGTCTCAAATTGCAGCAGAAAAGGTTTGGGCAGCCTATCATTGACGAAGCCTATCATTATATTGCAAAAGAGCAAGAGAAATAGAATGCCGTAGCCGCATGGCCCGCACATCAGCACGTTCAAACAAATTCACGAAAATGAGCTTGTCTACACAAATCACTCAAATCGATGTTTTCAAAATGGCGAACACATTGTTTAGGCCGGTAGCAAAATATCCTCGTTTTAAAAATACTACCGAATCAGCAGCAAAACGCAAACATCTGAAGCCCATAATCAGCCCTTCTCCAGTTGCAATTTTCGTGTTGCATACTGAATTTTGACAACAATTGCTTTATGGATGTCCAGAACCGTCGCCAGAAAGTCTTCAATAGGGGGGCATCACTTTTGTGCAGGGGGGCTGGTCATGCTTTAATCAGTTTCATGTTTTTTGAACGCCATCTGTCAGTGCTGCAGATTATTGTGGTATATCGTCAGAACCGTCGCCAGACAGTCTTTATTGGGGGGCTTCACACTGATAATTTGAACTCCACTGATTTATTGATATTTGGGAGGACTAAGCCCACCAAAGCCCCTCGTGGTGACGAGACTGCGGATGACCTTGAAATTTTGTAAGGCATAGGACAAAACATTTCACTACACAATATGTTTTTTTAGATCGATGTGCAGATTTAATTAATCTTTCCATGTAAAGAGCTACTTAAGAATAAAACCGTAAATGTTTTGCAACAACCCTTAAAGATATGTCAATTTCTGCAACGGTAATGGTGTTTTATCAAGGACCAAAGTTCTCAACCTTTTCAGACAACAAAGAAAGGTCAGTGTAGGTGCGTGCGGGCTCAGGTCACACAATAAGAGTGAAAAGAGAAAAATATTCTGATCAGCTGTTGCCAGGAAATTTTTTGGAAAATAATCCATGTCCTACCCTCCAGTGAATCTAAAATCTGCAAAGTCATTAACAATTCTTTGTGCAGTCAACTGAGTATGCAGATTTGGGGTCAATACCCTTTACAAGAATTGCGAAACATGGGTGAATTTTTTTATCAATAACAAGAAACTATTTTGCAGAACTGACAACAAACAACAAACTAAAAACTTTTTTGTTGACAAACATATTGTGCAAAAATCCTGCAACCATCTATACATGGGCAATATAAACTCTTCAATTATGCTTTGTATTTTGAACATTAATAAGCTTTCACAGAGAGTCATGAACACAGTCTGTAAATAGCACAGGAATACTCACCACATGCAAGCCATTTTTGATGTCATGTGATGTCAATGGAAACTCAAGAGAAGACAAACATAGATAATTCTGCAGCAGTTTCTCTATTTTGTCATCTACTCGAACTACTAAAGATTCAGCATCCGACTTTTCAATATCTAAACAGGAAAAAATGAACCTTTAAAAGTTCACCTATGGATGGTGTAAGGAAACAGGACTCTGTTATGTCCTTGGCCATGCAATCTGTTGTTTTAGCAATTCTACATATTACCAGCGAAAGTCATTCGGTAGTTACAGTTATGACTGATGCTGTCAAAGCTTTGTGCTAAACTGTGTTATTTGGAGCACGTTGACATAAATTTGTGCTTATGCTCATGCATCTACATAAGTCAGCCAATACAACTTTAATTGAAGGAAACCAGCATGAATTAACACAGGCTGCATCAACAAAATAAATTCCATGCTAAAATTTGACCTAGCAGAAGTTGATCCATTTGATAAACTATTTCAGTGATTTACTGTTATGTAATTGATGTATATCACAACATAAGCAATAAGCATCAAACAAATTACAAGGACATCAGCAAGAATATCACAGGTAGTGATGGAGTCAATTGTAATTTAACTGTAATTGAGAATTTACAAGCATGATGTGATTATAATTGAAATTTTCAAACAATATGACTGTAATTATAACTGTAATTATAACAGCAATTGACAAAAAGTAATTGGCTTACAGTAAAAGTAATTGGCTTACAGCAAGTAATTGGCTTACTAACAGGTATAATGCAGCAGGTAACACTTGTAATGCACATCTTCATTAAGGTAGGGACAACTCAAATGCATCACTTGACTCAAGTTTTTTTAGTAACTTTCAAACTTGGATCAAATTCAAAAACTTTTCTGATACAGTGGACTTGAAAAGTCACAGTCTCGTAAAAGCAAACTCATTACTGGTATGAGTCATAACAGCTGATAAATTGTTGAGGATTTGGCTTAGTGACTGATTCACCTTGGATTGATTTAACCAATTTGTAGATAGCATAACTATAACAAGTGTCATGCAAGTAATACCTACAGTAGAGCCCACTTACACAACCAATACAAAAATTGCATGCAATAACAAGGCGTGCTGTCCAGCCTGAGTTATATCACTTTGCCGTTTAATACTTGCAAATTAAATTCTTGCAACAAAAAAGCATTTCGACATGTCCGAACCTCAAATTAAGTCATACCTGAACGTTTTGCTGGCGGTTCAATTGATGCAGCATCACTATTTTTGTTGTTCAGTGACTGCACCAACAATCCCTCTAAAATTCAAAGTTGTGCCAGATAAGAAAAAAGCACAGTAAATGTTTTGCAGAGTTATGTACATTATCAGATAAGCCATCAAACAAGTCCTTTCAAGAACAAAGGATAAGCAAATATGTGAACAAATGCCTTCAACTACATTTACCACAAAATATCTTAAGCAGATTTGCTACTGCCAAACCACAAATTCTATTTGTAAACCAAGAATCTTACCATTCGGAGGACAAATGACATGATCAGGAAATGATTTCAAATAAATGTTTTGGTGTATTAAACCTAACGTAACATACATTCCCCAAGGTTTGTCTCATGCTACACGTTTATTTTCAGTAACACTATCAGGCTTGTTAGCAGAAAATCATATCAGCCTTAAAAAGCTTAGACAGTTTTAAAATCTACCACTCAGCACAAGGAACATCATATATTTTTATGTCAATATAAACTTGTTCCTTTAAATTGCCATGATGACAAATCACAAAATATTCAAATCAAAATGCAAGATTTAAGCCAGGGGTGGAGAACCTATTTGCTATCAAGGCCGCATGAATTGTGGAATATCTCTGGCAGGCTGCAAACACGAATTAATTTTATCTTAAAATTCGAACTTGCTAAGGAAATTAAGGAGAGAAAACTATGTCAAGGAGCGAGATGTACTTCTCTTGGCTGACTGTCAAGATGTCTGCTTGTCTTGGAGTTTCGATTTGACACGATGTTGTGTTCTAACCTGAGTAACGAAAATTCTGATGATGCGGGGCATATTGAATGTTTGTTCATGTGGGCCACAGGTTCCCCAACCCTGATTTAAGCAGATGTGAGAATCATGAAGTGAACCATATTGGCACTTGTACCATAATTTTCTACACGAGTTTGTGTCTATTTGACACAATCTCACATTGGTGCCAACTCAATTTTTCTTGCTTCACATTGGTCAAGGTTTGGGCTCAACCAAACCTAACCTTGCCTTTCTCTGCGACGCTTTTGAAGTCTTTCACGTAAAGTTTCTTGCTTTCGCTTGTGCTCTTGAATATTGTTCCATGTATCAGTAGACATTACCTTTTATTGTTTAACAAAAAGATGCATCCTTACGGTTCATTTTATTGTCAACAAAAAATAACAAAAAACAGTTTACAATAAATTAAGCTGTACCTGGAGTCCATAATTGAACAGGCATGCACAATGCAAAATTATGCAGTTCAAATTAAACAACCAGAGCTGCAATGCACTGTTTGGAGACAGATATCCAAAAATTGAAAATATTTAATTGGAAAGCACAGGCACTCACAGCAGGTTCATGTAAATTTCAAGCAATTAAATTTGTTGAAAACAAGAAGAAAATTCTTGATGGCATGATGGCTATGTCCACACCAGCTGCAAGCTTTTTCCAGTTCCATTTCATAAAGCATAGATTACAGATTAGAAATTCCGTAACACTAAAACTTTTTGAAAACTGGAAAATGTCCAGGTATTACACAACAGCTAACCAGGCCTTTCTCTGCCACCATTTTACTTAGCTGTTGGAGTGCTAAAGAAGAATTCAGTTTGTATACCCTAATGCTTTAATCTACCAGATGCATCTTTAACTCTGGCGTGATAAACACAATTTGAGAATGACACACCATCAACAGTCCACAAGATGGCAATCATATGCACAGCAATAATGATCCTAAACAGATTATTTGTACATATTTTAGGCCTTGATAGTGACATTCATCAGCTATCTGCATCATACAACGGAAATAATAAAAAATTCATCTGTCACATTTTTTCAGCTTTAGCAAATGACCAAATTCAGTGATAGATGCAAATCTACATAAAAACTGTGACCAAGAGACAAAACTACTTGCTAGTACATCTTGTTAGTATGTAATGCTTGTTCTGCAATAACATGATTAAGTAATGTAATAAGGCAAGGACACAGATTGTCCAAGCTTGACAAAAAAAACTATCCTCCAATAATACCATACACGTAAGTCATGTAATTGCAATTGCTCACAAACATGTTAAGATTATTCCATGAGAAGCATCAAAAAAATAACTCGCTTGAGGACCACAAGCAAAGAAGCACTTGTACAATCAGAAGGTTGCAAGCACAAGTGATGGTTTCATTTTGTGATTTCTTTTGATACAATACACAATTGCCTAAAAGTATGCTGTAAAAATTAAAACAGGGGCTAAAAGAAAAGAACAGAGTAACGAATAAATAGAGAGCACTAGAAAAATGCAAATAAGCAGACAATACAGCAACAGTGCCATACGAAGATTAAGGGTCACACATTCTCACAAATAGGTTGTAATATACAGTTCACTTGTAGATTGACGGATGGCCTTACTGGTTTGCCTGTTAACAATATAACCATGACCATGTCTCTAGATCATTGTATAAGCAGAATTTGATTTACCAAATCCGTAAGTAGTTTTTAGCAGATTGAATGTAAGATATAGTTACCTGGCACCATGGTCATGCAAACTGCATCATAAGTTAAGATTATCACATAGTATAAAGCAGAATGTTTGAAAACTTAATATTTTCAATGAAAGAGATGTAAACGCTTTTTGGTTTTGTTTACTGGTTTTCCATTTAGTTCAGACGAGTTTGAACCACGTACAGGAATAGGTGGACTTTTCTCAGAATTAATGCACTGATTTATACCAGAAAATGTAGAAAAGCAAGATTTGTCAGCAGAAACGTCCACTGCAGCTGAAGTCACAATGACAGGAGTACAGTCCATATCTGTTGAACTCAAATCATGGACAATTGCAGGACCCTGCCAGTGCCCATCTGTTTTCATTGGACTGAGAGGCATGGCACTGACCTTGCGTGGTGATCTTAGTTTGTGGCCAACAAATTGATCACTGTTGATGCTTTCCAAAACAGATGGTGCAACATATGTAAACCCTTGAAAAACCTGGTTGGCACTTTCAGACAAAGGACAATTGTCAGGGCTGTCCACAGGCGATTGCTTAGTGAACTTGGTGTCAAAAAGGCTGACATCTTCCTCATTTTTTAGAGGAGGCTTAAAAGGCGGTTCAACTTTTCTGGCAATCAACTGGTCCCAATTAATTGACTTGAAAAATGGGTGACGCCTCACAGCTTTATCATCTTCTATACCAGCTCCAAGGCGTGAAGGTGCATGGCGCTTCAGCAGCTTTTTAAGAATGTCTTTTGCTTCTGGAGTCAGATACGGTGGCAAAGTCAACTTTCCTCTTAAAACTTTCTCAATAGTCTTTTTGCGATTTTCTGCAGTAAATGGTGGAGCACCATTAAGCATGTCAAACATCAAAGCACCCAAACTCCACCAATCAACACCCTTGTTATGACCAGATCGTGTTAGCACTTCAGGAGCCATATATTCTATTGTGCCACAAAATGTGTGTGTCATAGCCCCTTCGTGAATAGACTCTTTACAAAGACCAAAGTCAGTTAGTTTAATGTGGCCATGCATGTCTAAAAGAATATTTTCTGGTTTTAGATCTCTGTAAATTATGCCTTTGCTGTGAAGGTGCCCAAGAGCCATTGTAATTTCTGCCAAATAAAAACAAGCCATATCCTCCATAAATATGCCTTCTCTCTCAAGATGCATAAACAGTTCGCCACCACTGAGATACTCCAGAATCAAGTAAAGCTTGCCACCAGTTTGAAATGCATACTTTAGGTCTACTATGAATGGATGTTTCACATCTTCAAGTATGCTTCGTTCTGCTTTGGTGTGAGCAGTATCTTTCTGATTTCGAACAATTGATGCTTTTTTCAAAACTTTCATGGCAAAAACGCCACCTTTTTCAGGATCAGTCATTTTTCGAACTTGGAAAACTTTACCATATCCACCTTTTCCTAAAACCTTAAGAAGTTGAAAGCAATGAGGTCCTATTTTTTCCCTTCCCTTATTTACAACCATTTCATTCAAATCTATGGTTTCAACAGAATCCATGTTCATTGTGTCTTCACCCATGTAATCATTCTGGTCTTCTTGGTCATCCACTTCATTTTCTGAAGTAACTTCAGTATCTAAATCAATATCAAAGACACCAGCCATTTTTGCAACTAAAGAAAAGTACCTAGAAACACAAAGGGATCATAAAATTTATTGATAATAAAACAATGCAAATCATAGTTTTCTTGATGTAATCACACCACACAAAAAGAAGATGTGATGCTCACAAACACTTCAATCACTTGTACCAACGTTTCCTCAGTTGACCATTGAGCTAACCTGGCATTATCAGATTCTTACTGAATTATTACCTTCAGTCTTGCATCTTCTAAGCTCCTTCATCCATTAATAGATTTTTCAACTTTTGCACGGGCAACAAACTCTTTATATTATAATCAAAAATAACAATGACAAGCATTCTTGCTTCACAAATACACACTTGTGTCTTGTCAAACATTGTTTCGGACCCTTGATGCTGCTGCTGAATCACTTTATGGTCATACCTAATATGTTAAATACCATCTGCAGCCAACATTAATATTATTTCAACACTTACATTGAGAGGAAATTTTATTAAGGCTGTGTTTACGCTTTTGCTCTCATGGGACATACAAGTACGTCTAGAGCAGGGGTTCTTATCTTTTTTGCTCCAATTCCCCACTTTTTAGTGGGCCAACTCTCCATTTCCCACCACAGCATCGGTCTTTGACAAAATCGATTTTAACCCATGAAGTGTTTAGTACGTAAATGACTTACAATACCTCATTATATTGGTTGTTTTTGTTATTAAAACAGTCTGTAAATGGTTGTGATTTGTAAAGCAAGTCAACATTTGGATGTAATGTGTTAAATTTTAAAGCAGTGGTTCTACTGTCCGACCAGTCATTCCCACTTGGCAACTCCGCCATTCCCCACAGGTTAAGACCACTGGTCTAGAGAATCCATGCACAGGTGCGCCTTAGGTGTACATGTACGTCTGAACCGAAAATCTCCCATTCTGGCATCATTCCTAGTGTTTTTCACCAGGAAACTGTGTAAATGTACAGTCATAGATTGTACTGGAAAAATAGTAAGTCTTGGAGATAGATTTTGAAGTCACAGTGGTGCAGAGGTTATTTGAATGCATGGTTCTTAAGAGTTTGTCTGCTGAAGGATGGATAGCTTCCTGCTGCAGTGAGTGCAATTTTGATGGAAATGCTTTGATATGTTGCCAAATGATTGGAAAGCAGGAAAAGGTTGTCTTGCAAATGATTATGCAAGTTGGAGCTTGACCATGCATCGGCATGCCAATATACATTAGCCAATATGGCGATGCATCTATCAGTAAAATTCAGCCAAAATATATTGGCAATATTTGCTCATAGAAGCCGTTGTGCTATTTTTCTGCACAGAGTGTTCAGCAAGCCAAGTTGGTACCGTATTTTCCGGCTAATAAGCCGATTTTCTGGACCTTCTTTTGCGACCTAATTTTCTGGGGTCGGCTTATTGGGCGGATATAGCTTCGGACCAAAAAAAAACAGCGGTCAAAATTGGTCACAAAAACATGTATTACTGGTAACTAAAAGTACATCCGGTAAAAAACAACAAAACAATGTCAGCAACACAACTTTATTAAAAGCCATGAAATTCATCATCTTCATCAGTGGAATCGTCGATGGAAATCGCTACAGCGGAATTGTCAATGGAAATCGCTACAGCGGAATCGTCGATGGAAATCGCTACAGCAATTAAAAGAGCAAGTAGGATCAATTTTACGGTGGTTATAAAGAACATGCGTTGGTGCGTAATGAATGTAACGCATACCTGACAAACTTTGTTGCAAAAAGAAAAAAAGGTACCAGTAGTTAGGTAACGAAATTTTCTGATTCGGCTTATTAGGCGGTAATATGGAAAAACTCTCATTTTCAGAGCTAAAAACTGGCCTCGGCTTATTCGCCAGGTCAGCTGATTAGCCGGAAAATACGGTATTTCATCACTGATTAACACAAATTCTTTCTCCTGTTCCTGATGGCACATAGCCCTCTGTCTCTGTCAAGTAGTACATCATATTCAGACTGCTGCACAAGCATCCTGATAAACCACTTTACGACATAACATTCACTCGCAGATTTTTGCACAGTAAGCAGATGACTGCCTGTGAACAAATCAGGGTGCGTGCTGGCACTGCTGTGGTGGTTGACTGTTTTAGTGACCCAGGTTTGTGAAGATCAGGGATGGAGAACCTTTTTTCTATCATGGGCCACGGAATATTGCTGGCGAGCCAAATATTTAAATTATATTTATCCTAAAATTTAACCTTTGTATTCCCAAGGAAAAGGAGAAATAACTATGCAAAGAAGTGAGGGATACTTCTCTTAACGTACTGTCAATGTGTCTGCTTGTCGTGAATTTCATTTTGACGCGACATTGTGTTCTACCTAGGATAACAAAAATTCTAATGTAGACAATCCTAAATGTTCACGCCGGCCCGCAGGTTCCCCACCCCTGATGTAGGTTGATTTTGTATGGTTTTTGATCACAGTGAAGTGATGGTTTCATCATTGTTTATAACGAGTCATGGATTGTTGTTCACCCGCTCGTGAGATTTAAGCATGGGCACATAGGCCTACAAAAAGAACACTTTTACACTACACAGGTTTGCCTGTTTGTGGATTCGCTTACATGCTTGATTTAGAGTTAAGGACTGCAGTAGCCACAACAGATGACAACATCCTGTACCAGTACAGCAAAACATCTTGTGAGCTACTTTAAAACGCATTGTAATGTAGCATTATGTGTGATGGTCAGGTCACTACTCTGCAATACTGCTATAAAAAATTTCTTTTGGGGTACTCAAAATAATATCTCTATTAACATTTTCACATCTAGCCTGTTTCAAGCTCTTCACGCCAAAACAGCCGGATTGCACATGGCTTTGAGCAAGCGCTGAAAGTGCTAGAGAGCTGTTCAAACACTCAAAAACACTTGGCAAGTCCTGTAGTTTGCAATGAAAAAAAATTTTTTGGTTGGGGGTTGCGGATTTTTTGTGAGTGACGTTATAAGTAGAGGACTTTTAAGCCATCTTGACCCACTTCACCTGAACCTAGGCCTAAACTGTTAGATGGTAGTATTTCACTTAAGTTTTGATTGGAAACTAGGCTATAATCCAAGTCTTTTGATACTTTGGATCACCTGCTGGGGTTTCGGGTTCAAAAGTTATGATCTAAAGTAAACAAAATATCTAATTAATCCCTTAATTAGATAATTTATTATTTTGTTTATTTTAGATCATAACTTTTGAACCAGAAACACTAGAAAGTCTATCAAAGACTCAAAAGACTGGGACCCCATGTTATAGTAGCTTTTTGTGACTGAATATTGTTGGCAGTTGATTGCAAACTTGGAAAGGTTGTTGACCAACCAATAAAAAATTAAATGATGAACTTCATTTATCATGCCAGTTATAGCTGTTTTTACGATAGAAATATTGCTTCCTTTGAAGTGATTACTTTTTCAAGAATGGCAATGCTAGGCTCAATTTTTGGGTTGTAGGGGTTGATTTTTGCTGATGGTTTAGGACAGTAGTTCCCAACCTTTTTAGTGTCGTGGATTTGGCTGAAAGCTTTGGACCCCCAGTTGAATTCAATTAAAACCCTGTTCAGGGACAGCTGGATTAATTGGCCAAAACCAGTTCTTAAGTTAATTTTATCATTACTTAGAATTAATGTGTAGCTGATTCTTTCAGTAACTGCAATTTTTTTGCTCTGACGACCAGCCATATAGAAATCTGCATAAGTATGTATTTTTCAAGTTATGGGGGTAAATGCCTAATCTGGCCCTGTTTTCTGGAGGTGTAACAAATGGATTTGCGCAATTCGGCCTTTGGTAACTGTCATGCAACAAAAAGGAATATATGCTCATCTCAGCCCATATATACCTGTCTAGTAACAAAAGGATATATGACCACTTCAGGCATGGGTTCATCATGTGTAGCAATTGCGCATGTAATAGCAGTAGTATAGACTATAGCAACTTGTTTGTGAATTAAATCATGTGGACATTTTCAGTTAAGGACCTTTTGTGGCTAAAACGCAGTGATGTAATCAAGACCTTCGAGACTGACACTTCATCTAAAATTCCGAGACTTGAATTTTGAAACCGAGACTCAAGATTTTAAAATTTATGCATTTTGCCAAAAATTTTTGCAAAAATGTTGTCATCTCTTCTAAGTTGAATTTTTTTCAAATTTCTGGCCTTTTTCTGACGTGTTTTGGTTGTTTCTTATCTGCAATTACAAGCAACAACTAGTTGAATCATAGACATTTCACTAAGCCATTTCTTTTCGATATCAACACATTGAGAGCTGGCCTACGGTATATTCATACTTGGATTTCAGCCTAAAAAACAGCAGTTTTCGGTTGCCTTACCAACGCCCTAGCTCCTCCGCCGATTGCGCTAGAGAGCTGTTGAAGGGCTCAAATGGATCGGCCAGTCTAGTAGATTGCACTCGAAAAAAAATTTTTTGTTTGGGGGGTGCGGATTTTTCATGACTGACGTCATAAGTGAAGTAGTTTTAGGGTCATTTTGGCTCATGTTACCTGGCCTAAGGCCCAACCACTAGGCCAAAGTGTTTCGCTGAAGTTTTTATTGGAAACTAGGCTCGAGTCAGAGTCTTTTGAGCCTTTGATCGACTTTCTAGCGTTTATGGTTCAAAACTTATGATTTAAAATAAACAAATTATTTAATTATCTAATTATTCAAATATTTTTACTAACTTACATCATAACTTTTGAACCCGAAACCCCAGCAGGTCATCCAAAGTATAAAAAGACTCGGATTGTAGCCTAGTTTCCAGTAAAAAATTCAGCGAAATACTACCACCTAACGGTGCACAGGGCCAGGCAAAACAGGGCGCACAGGGCCAGGCAAAGTGGGCCAAGGTGGCCACTCCACTTATGACGTCACTCACAAAAAAAACGCAACCCCCAAGCAAAAAAATTTTCGAGTGCAATCTACTAGACTGGCCGATCCGTTTGAGCCGCTGAACAGCTCTCTAGCGCAATGGGCGGAGGAGCTAGGGCG
>Ga0210059_1007045_pt1 | contig 17937 bp, 12 predicted proteins | sample Ectturendosymbi2_FD_188042 | JGI IMG/M metagenome (GOLD analysis project Ga0210059, IMG submission 188042) | Ecteinascidia turbinata endosymbiont from Florida, USA - Sample 2 (SPAdes) (version 2) | ecosystem: Host-associated > Tunicates > Ascidians > Unclassified | place: Key West, Florida... | reverse complement strand
TATTTTCGAAGGTCGGGTGCCTTCAATGTGGGAGAAGGTAAATGCAAATGGCAGTGTAGTTTTTGACGAATGTTTTGGGAGTTTTAATAGCTCGTCCGCTGTTTTTTGACCTAGAAACAAATCTATGCTAAGGCTTCTACAACAATAATTAAAAGCTCTAGGTTTACTGCAAGCTTTTGAGGAATCAGTCGACTGGGCTCTGTTTTCTTCACTTTGCAATGATTCGAACTTGCACATATTTGTTATCAAGTAACTGGTCTCCACAAACGCAACGAAGTCTAATCAATCATCAAAACTTTATTAACAGCAGATCGATTTTATACTAAAAAATTTTTGCTGATTGATTAGACTTCGTCGCCTTTAATTGTTGAGACTATTTGTTAATCTTTATCACTGTCTATCGAGAGGAATCCTGTCCCAGCAAAGAATCAGACACTAACATCTTGCAGAGTATATATTTCGCCTACTAGGTAGGCATCATCAGCTCTTGTTCAAGTATAATCTAATCTATAACATTTTCTTGCACGATGCGCATGAGTAGCCGCAGTATGTTGGCCGTTTGCGCCATGAATAAATTTTTTTGCAATTCAAATTAATCAATGTACAAGTTATTTTAATAAGATTTTTTGAAACAAAAAGATTTCCAAAAATGTTTCTTAAAAGTAAAATAAAAATGTGTTTCTCGTTAATGTTTAATAAATTCCCATACTCATGGAGCATACACATCGCATTACCGTTTGCCAGGATTCGACCACATGCAGATTGCATCAGGTCGTCTGCACTGCAGGCTTGCATTACTTTCAAGCCTGAAATTCCGACAGTGGAACGACTACCTTGATTTAGGTTTCAAACGTCAGATATAAACTGCGTTTCAACGCACTAAGAATAAAAACTAATTCTTATCATGTTGCTTGCAACTAAACACTACAAGCAACATGATACGAATTAGTTTTAAACACTTTAAAACATTAAAACACCAAAGAATTGCGAGGCACGTTTTAAATCTGACAAAAGGAAATAGAAAACCGCGCAAGTTGCAACTCCAAGCTTAGCACTATATCTACTTTACCTAAATTCTAACCAAACCATTGTGCTGTAACTAACCTAAGCCTAATCTATCAAATATAGTGCTGGCAAATGGGAATCAATCTTTATTTTAATCATGTCAGAGTTCTCCTGTGCTACAAGCCTACAACTGGTATATTTATAGCCTACCTAATTCTAGGAGCAAACATCAGTCTGATGCAAGTTGAGAATCTTATAGAACTGTACAAAATTGTCTGCTGCTAGCGTCATTACAAACAAGAATCATGACCTTTTCCAATGCTTCATGGTCTAGTATTCCTCGTTACACCTGTGACATATATCAACTGCACGTAGACTAATCTAACTGACAGGTGGCAAATGTCATGATATCGTACGCTTACCATATCACCAACCATAGTTTAAAGTCGACTTCAGCAAAGATTATTATATAAGACAGACTTGGTTGAGAGAATGTAAAGCAGCATTTCGTAGAACAGTGGTTCTCAACGTGGGGCGTACGCCCCACAGGGGGGTGGGGCTATTTCATTTTTAAGGAGGGCATTGATTTTCATGGATGCTGTGCACGTTGGAAGCTTGTTTAAGGTATTGGCGTTTTAGGCTTTTTGACTGAGTTAACTTTTTAAATCATAAAATTTATATTTAACCACATGTGGGCAACCAGGATTTTAGAGGTGATAAGATGGAATATGGTCAGTGGTGTGGGAGGTTGGGGATGTAGGGGGTGCAGGCGCACCCACAAAAGTTTTAATCTGTCGAAAATTAGGGCAAAATCTGAAAATTTGGGGAAAGGAACTTCGACACTTTTTAACAATATAAGGAATTTATACTTCCTTGTTATTGAGTGTATAAATAAAAGTTTATTGTGTCATAGAAAGCATAATATCAAATCAACAAACTGTTTCTGGTGACTCTGTGCTTTAGTTTGTGAGAGTTGATGAGTAACTGATTCACTTGGAAGTTTGGGCAAAAGAAGGCATTTCATTTATGTGCTTTATTAATTGTACACTGAGGTAATCGAATATGCTGCAGGGCACCTACTTCGTATCATTAGAGTCCATGCCAGGACCAGGAAAGGGCAGAAAAGCTTTTGTTTTAATTTTACCTACAGTATTTGGATGAACAAATTTTGCGTTACAGTTTATTGCACGTTGCATGTATGTATAGTTGAACAGACAATGTTGTGAGGCTCACGGCATAGTCATAATATAAATAATATAATACATGCCACATATATCACATTATATGTCTTCAGAGAAGGAAGCAGCTTTAGACCTACCTCAGCTAGGTGTGAGGTTCCTTACTGATAGCAACAACTGGAATGTGAATGGAAAATCTCAGAACTGTGAGGCAGATGCTCAACAGCACTGAGCCAGCTGGTTTCTGACGATGTTACTGCACAGCCAAGCGTACTTTTTTCAGCTGGTCATTAAGGACCAAATTTAAACTACCAGATTTTCTAAGTCTATGGGTCAATGGTAACGGAAACTATAACGCACCAACAGCTACAGAGAATATTTGTAGGGAGGTAGTTTGTCGCATTAAAGTTTTTCGAGCAAATTTGGTCAAAAGATCCTTTGCACCCCCAAAACATTTCCTGCTCCTATACTTGTGACCATGGGCAAGAAAAGGTTGGGAACCACTGCCGTAGAATAAACACGGTAATTGACTTTTTAAGACAAACAACTAGTAAAAAACGAACATGCAACATGAATTTACAAAATGGTTTGTTCGCAAAGCTTATGGGAAACAGTTAGCTGTCGGAGTTCGGCATAGTGACGAGAAAAAAATTGTCATGAACTTTTTCTTGGAAACAAAGACTTCGCGAATTGTTTTTTTTCACAATTTTTCTTCATTTTCAAAGAACTTTCCAACTAAAATAAGTTTTTTACAAAAGTAAATTTTTTTATGGCAAAAAAAATTACAGTGATATTTTCAAAATAACAAAAATTGTGCATGGTCGAAACAGGTCGCCGTACTGAAGTCACACCCAAACTGACTTGCCTCTTGACGTTAAGAAATAGTGTAGAAGCCTCCAGCTTCATGATTTTGAATTGTTTGCTCTTGTTGTGATGAACAATATATCTGTATTTAAAACGGGCAAAGGCGAGACACAGTGTTTAAACTCAGAAGCACGCGTATTTAGTGTTCTTTGGTCATTAAATTTAGTGTTTTTTCCCCAGGGCTTGGGCATGCGATCGCTTCAGCCCCGCCCCTGCGGGCGTCCACGCTCAGCCAACCTAAATAGTTTCTACTCTGTCTATGACAATTTTTTGATCGCGCCCCCCATACCTACGTTCATAGACTTGTATTCTCACTCTGGGTTCTCCGCACAGGCCTATCCATCACTCAAGCCACTCGGCGCTTGGACCCGAGATCTCGTGTTGAGGGTGGAGCAGTTCGCAAAGTGGGCGGAAACCGCTCATCCTCCCACTATCTTCTGGATGTCTGGGTTCACGTTTCCGACTGGATTTCTCACCGCAGTGCTTCAGACTTCAGCCAGAGCAAACGCTGTAAGCACGCCTCTGTTTTTCAAGCAACATTCCACACAGTCAGAGGTTTCGTGTTTGTCTAAAAATTGAATAAAAACTGCTACAACTGCCGATAAGGTTTCTTGACGCAGAGTGAAGGACGCAAGCAGTTGCGTGTTCAGTACGCTCTTATCTTACGTTTTGCCACCAGGGTTCGTGATCGAAGAGCTTGTGAAAGTGTGTCTGTTTGTCAGGTGTCTGTTGATTCACTGTCCTGGGAGTTCGTTGTTTCGACGGTCGACGACAATCACATCACATCGCCACCGAAAGATGGGGTTTGGATTAAAGGACTTTTCCTGGAAGGAGCGGGCTGGGACAAAAAGAACTCATGCTTGATCGAAGCCGCGCCTATGCAATTGACTTGCCCCATGCCCACCATACATTTCAAACCGAGCGAAGCGAAAAAGAAGTCTGGGAAAGGTTAGTGTTTGTGACATATTTTCAAGCATTCAGTCCTTTTTCAGCCAAGTACACACACAAAGTACGTTTTGGCTGTTTTCGGCATCACTTAATGGAAGAAGCGGTTTGCAATTTATTACGGAGTTCTCCAGTAAAGACCGCGTTGGATCAGTTGTAATAGTCTATCAACCCAAGCATTGCAAATGCCAGTATACAGCGCAGAGCAACTCTTGAAAATAGATCATCAGCTAACTGCTCTTCTTGAATTCATGTTGCAAAGCATTTAATTACCAAAAGCAACTGCGCAAACGGGTTCCACAGTCGCGGATCCGAACCTGGTGTTTGGTGGTGCGGCCAAAAAGCAAGTCGCCAAAAAAAGCCGCTTAAACCTGCTGTACTTGCTAAACATCGAAAATTTTCGCGTCACTGTTGACGAAAACCTGCTTGTCGCTTTCATAGTTTGGTGTGTCTTTGTCTGCAAAACAGGATGACGGCGCTCCCTAGCTACACCTATTTTATCAAAGCACAAAAGCTTTGGCGTAGCATGCGCTTAGTCTTAACAGACTAGGAAGCACTGATACGAAACAAAACATTAAAGGTTTTTCTTAATCAGAGGTTACCGAATGGGGCGCCGCTCTGACATAGCAAGGGAGTCGCAAGCTTATATCCAGCTGCTTACATCCATTTTGCAACTAAAGAAGGTCTCCCGATTTTTATTCCATTTGCTGCTTCGCACTTGCGCGAAGCTGACTTTTCCGCTGTTGCGGTAATAAAACAAAGTATCGCTCGAAGATAAGCATCGAAAGAGAAATGCGCTCAGCCGTTTCGAAAATAACATCGCACATTATGTGCCACAACAAGCATGCTAGTGAGTCGCATTAAGTAATAATCTGTGAATGTCTTTCGTGCAATGCGTCGTTTAAATTTATGCGTAGGATTAATGCGTCGCCGGGATTTCAGGCATGTTGGGAACTACTGACTTCAAGAAATATGTTTGTGAATTTATGTCAAGAAGTTTTTCTGAAATTTGATGCATATTGTCAAGGTTAGGTCACGTGTCAAAAACGTTTGAGAAGGATTATTGTGCTTGGCATGCAGCCAACAATTTGAATTACACTGTTTGTGATTCGAGATTTGTATCAGTGTTTGTGATTTGTGACGGGGAACCGAAAAGGCTAAAACGTGCGTTGTGGCATCATACGAAGTGTCTCTAGTATAAAAGAAAGACGGGGTCACGATAGATTTGTACAATTCAAAGGCAAACATTTTAAGCAGGCGGGAAATTTCGACATGTACTCAGTTTTTTATTGTTGCTCTCCAGTCATATAAGCCGAGACAAACATACTTACTTCGTGTCTGTGATAGTTTTTACAAGAGAAAAGTTCCCGCAAGTAGTAAAGTTCAACCCCCACAGCAAATTATTTAGTTTTCGTGCACAGTAGAGACTAGAGACGGTATCTAAATTAAAAACTGCTTTACTATCAGATCAAGGTGGTAAAAATCAGCCGGTGTTGCTTTTTCACGTAGCTGTGCAAAAAGCAGAGTTTATGTTTCATTTGTCTCAAAATGTTGGATGACATACTGCTACAAAAATCGAAATTGAATTTTTTTTCTCCAGGTCTGTACAGTTCACCGTGTTACTACTTCCCAAACCGGGCTGGAGCTTCTGGGAGAGCATCATTTGTTGTTGCTGTCGATTTGAAAGCTGGAGCTTCAACCTCTGATCATTGGGTGAAAAGGGGAACAGCTTTGCTTATGTCTCTCGACGTTTGAAACTAGTTCATTGCGCATTTCCCCTTGTCAGTGTTTTCTGTTAAAATTGCCCCGTATATTCTTCGCTCTTGAATTTTATGTGTTTCGTTTTGCCAAAATTATTTTTACAGCACAACTGAAAAGACTTTCGTGCAGTTGTCGAATTGAATTTTTTAAATATGTTTATTATGAAGCATTTACATATTTCACTTTTACTTCTCAGTTTGTTGTTTTTCAAAAGCACCAAAATGAAAAACACTTCTGCAAATTTTTGTGTCTGCGAAGCCGTGAGCACTCTTGAGGAAAGAGGAAAAGTTACTAGAAGTGGCAAGGTTATGTCAGACCAGGTTTTGACGCTCTTTCAGTAACTTAATACCTATGACAGGGGTGCGCTACCTGCGGATGCGGCCTTCGATAAAAATGTACGTGACCGTGCACACAGGCGCATAGCCAGGGGGAGCCAATGGAGACAATTTCCCCTCCAATTCCAAAAATTGCACCAAAATTTTCAGTTTAATCATGCCAGAGAAATATTTCAGTGGAAATCAACGAAACTGCGAAACCTATCCTACTTCAGCTCATAGTCCAACCTGATCAAAGCAGTATGGCTTACCAATTGCCCATGATTTATCAAACGTTGTGGAAGGAGTGAATACTAGAGCAGGGATCGACAACCTGTGCCTATCCGCGGGCCAAACCCGCTCTGCAAGGTATGGCGGGCCGTACTAATTTCCCACCAACAACAATCCTTTCCCTTTGCAGTTTATGATGTTGATAAAACTTGGGATTTTATGGAATTTTAATCAGTTGAACTCCTGATTTTCACAGTTCATAACAAAAGCCCAAAATACGACATACACGTCCAGTTGCGTACGCAGAAAATATTCATGGGGTGTTTTCATTGAGTGGCATATGGTAGTCATTTTGTATTTGATGTGCGTTGTTTGTGACGCCACAATTTGACGTCATATTCATGTTTCCAAACCAACGTTTGGACGAAGTTTGTTGACATAATATGTATATTCTTCTACTCGCACTCTCCTTAATTTATATGTCATTGCACTGCACATAAACTATCAGTGCTCCAAGTTAGGATATCGGAGGAAAATAAACTCAACCCTACGACACAGCAGTCCATAACTGCAAAAATATCAGGCTATGTGTTAAAACGGGAGTAAAACACACTCATCACTGCGCCAGAGCAATTGAAAACTGCAAAATGAAGCTGCGCTAATGTCTAGTCGAATACGAGCAGTCGAGTACGGATGGACTGGCTGGAGCACACCCCGGTTTGCAAGATCGAATTTTGCCAAACCATACAAGAACTGAGAGTACGCAAGAAAACTTTCGATTTTTTATCATTTATAGAAGTCTGGCAAACTTTTAGTTTCCTTTTTCACTGCTGAGACATCAAATGCTTCTATGTTAACAACTCCTGTTTCTGAACTCATACAACAGTTCTATCATGCTACAGAAAATGGTAATGAAGCCAATGCGGTCAGCGCTTGCGCTGATTAGCCACAGTAGACAAAATAAAGACAACTGTTTTCGATAAAGTGAACTATCGCGGAACACAATCTTAAACATGGGCCGTGGACGAAACGTCTTCAAAAAGTGGCTAGATGGTTTCTGCATGCAGACGATAATCCAGATTCCCGCCAAACCTAATTATTACTTTTTGGTCCATTAACAATGTTCCTTGAAATTTGCACGCAAGTTCATTCCGTGGTACTTGCATTAAGTCGACAAATTAACAAGCAAAAAGTATGCGAAAACAGTTAATCCCCTTTGCGCAGGTAATAAAGTTTTTGTAAAATATCAAGCTGAAGACGGGGGTTAACCAAAACCCAACCCCCCTTGTGTACGCCCTTGAACAGGTCAATTATAGCACATACCGGCTTCTCATCATAAGTAGTTCCTCATAAGTATGCAATAGAAGAAGTTACAAGGAGGACAGATTCATAAAAGATAAAACCGCCAGGTGGGTAATAGAGCTACTACAATTTGTGAAGGGGCTGCGGCCGAGGGCGGTATGATTTTGGTTGAGGGCCGGATCCGGCCCGTAGGTTACCGACCCCTGTATTAGAGAAATCATATCATGGCTGACTTCCACGAGGTTTAAGAACTCGTTTCAGTTAATTAATTTACCTGAATTTATCCAGGCTGCTGTATTCCATTCTGCTGCCTTATGTATACGACTTCGAAACATCTTACGTAAGTGGTTCGTGACTGCAGTTTTAACTCTACCCATATGTCCTGCAACCTCATAGAATTTTGTACGAATTTTCTGTAATGATTCAGAAGCAATTCTTTCGGGTATTTCAGCTCTTTGACCTGGATGTCAAACACTTTTATCAGAAACACACTTGAAAGAATGCACAAATCATATCCATTTAGTGAAAATGATTTAAAACGTGAAATAACTTTGGCAAAGAATTTGCTTTGGAAGGAGCCGAAGGTGTCTATATCGCTCGAACAACTTTTTCAGTTATAGCTAGTTTAAAAAGCTGCGTTTGATTGCTACTGGTAGCTGTAACTCTTCCCGTCACCGGCGCTTCATGCGAGAGAAGTTTTTCAAAAATGAATAGTGAAAACATTTCCGAGAAATTCCATGACCAGTGAAAGATTGGGTAACATTGATCTACTTTAAATGGTAAGACAGTGTAGCTTACAAGCTGCAAAACAGATTTAGATGAGTTTGTTGATGAATTTGACAGTCGACATGATAATCGAGGGATTGAGTTACACTGAGGTGATGATGATATAAAATTCTAACGTAGGCTGTGCAGGGATCTGTATGAGAATTATATTGCTCATTGTCTATTTGTCTGATTTTTTTTTGGTTTGGAGGTGGTGCGTCAGTGGCGATTCTAAGGCGGGGCCTGGGTGGGCCATGACCCCCAAATTTTTGGCTGGCCTCCTGCTTGGCCACCCCAGTTTTGTGCTTAATTTCACGTTCAAGTTTGTTTGATTGACATATACAGCAGATAAGTTTCAGCCAGAAAAATTTGAAACGATTTTATAACAGCATGTTTCGGGCCTATTCCCAAAGTGCTGTTTTTAGATACAGCATTATTTTTACAGGTGGGTTCGCGTCATTGCCGTATCAAGGACAGTAATAACAAACCTCACTCGTTTGTTAAAACCGCCCTGCTTACTTCTGATACTTCATTAAATCTGTCAACAACATAAAATGCAATCTGTATTTTCTAGTTAATCGTATTTTATTTGATTTGATACACAAATACAAGCAACAACGGGTATTCATCAATATAAAATAAACGAACTATAAACGAATTCTCTCGAATTAAATTCACAACCATGAGTTAATTTCTATGACCATCTTTACAACCAGCAAGATCATCCTAAAAACTAAAACCATTACTCAACTTAAAACCTATTGGTACTCTAACATATTGTCAAATGAATGGGTTGCATTTAGTGATCAGCCCTTTAGATAAGTCTGATCGTGACAGAGGTTTCCAGTGTGGAATGTTTCATTAATCACAAAGTAAGTCTCAGTCAGTTTCCGAAGTAACTGTCACGTTTTTAACGCCTTTCGTTTGTCAACGTTACAAAGTTTTAATGTCAACAAAGATAGTTTTTGGTTGGGCACGTTTGGAAACAGTTGTTTTGAAGTTTCCAATTTTACGGTTCTGACTGTCATGGATTAACCCGGACAATGCCACTCGTGTTGACCAGAACAAGCCTTTCGAAATGACTTGTTCAGTCAGAAACTCTGATTGTCTAAAAGCCCGCGTCGACAGTCCAACGGTCCGGGTTTAGACAACTTGACGCCAGTGGGGCAAGTTGGTTTTACTTCTACAGTCAAGCCTTATGGGCTTAAACTGTCAAAGGAGTTCAGTACCGTCAGAAGGTCATAAGTACCAATCTGATTTTCATTGCGAAAACCAGCCTATTTATACCTAAGTTCACCGGAAAGTCCCCAAAATTATGTACGTAGTGCTATGTACAGGATACTGCGTCATAATGCTTAGCAACGTCGTCATTTGAAACGTCATTTTGCTTAGCAACTCCGCCATTGTAGTTCAAGGTTGGATTATCTGTGTCATCAGTAAACTGCTTGAGCAAGGGCATGTCCATTACGTGGTTCATGCATGGTTGACTTTGTTTCACGTTTGGGTAATTTGGTGTTTTTCCGCTTTTGCTTCTGTTGTTTCAAGACTAGATTCAGTTTGTATTTTGCAATATGATATTTCAATCGTAGTAGACAGTTTCTGTCTGCTACATTCCTCCGGGGTCCACAGATATTGATTGTTTAATCAATATGTTAGTGTTTTCTTCTTGTATCGTTTAATGTTTCGTTGGGGGAGTGATCTTTACTTCTTCAAGTTTTCATTTTTTTCTTCGTGAATAAGTTGTTCTTCTTCTGGTGATGCTGGATATCTCAGCATTGATCCATAATCCGAAGTGAAGTTTTCGGAATTACGACTTGAATAATCACTCGGTATTTCCCAGATGCCTTTATCATCAGACCCAGATGCTGTGTCTCGGAGATCTTTTTTTGTCTTTGCGTGTCTTTTTTGTTTCTTTCTTCTTTTGTTTTTAGCAGTTTGACTTTTATAAACCATTTTTGTTCTTATGGCGTCGAGGAGCAATATGAGGACGAACAGGGTAGTGATAGTGACGATGCTTAGAATGGTAGCCAAGGGCAATTTGGATTTCCAGTGGGATAGTTTCTGAAAAGCGAATATTCACTTAATAGAATTCTTTCCTCCATGATATTCTTCGTATTTTTTCCAAATGTGAAGACGTAAATGAATATTCGTGGCCAGGTTTATGTTGGCTTTTTCGTGTTTTTCTTTATAAAGATATTTGTAGGCAATGAGGAGTATTATAATTCCTCCCAGTATACTGGCAGCTATGATTATTATTTTTATGGGTTCACTTATTACGCTGACTCCTTTGTCAACGATGTCCCTAACCAGGTTTGATCCTGTTTCAAGGATTTTTATTCCAGCATCACTAATATCCTTGATGACCCCTGATATCCCGAGACCCATGTCTACCCCTGGAAAAGGGATAGGTTCGTAATTGTTAGTAAACTCTAGGATTTTTATTGGTTTAATTGTTATCGTTGCCAGTTCTTGAAGTATTTTAATATTTTCTGAATGTTTATTTTCATCTTTTAAAATTTTTTGCATTTCATCAAATTGTTGTAATCGTTGTGATTGATTTCTTATACCAAGTGGGTGTTCCTTGACCCATTTGGTTAGATTATGATGGTCGTTTTTTATTATTCTATATATTTTTGTATTATAAATGATCCCACTTTCAACTTGATTACGATAGACAGTATCATTTCTCAAAGAAGGGATATTTTTTAACTTTTTTAGAGCTTGTAAAATTAATTTCCTTGAATTACATTCTTTAATTGCTAACTGGGTTTCACGTGCATTTCGACTTAATATTAATTTTCTATTTTCAATAGACCTTCTGGTCGTGACAATCTGTTGTTGCAACAGTTGTCTATTAAATGCCAGTATATAGGTTTCAAATCGTTGTTGTCTGTTTGCTAAATTGCTGGTAATTCGAGAGAGTGTAGTAATGGCATTAGTCAATTCAAGTTGTTGAACTTGGAGTTCTGTAACTTGATCTTCTACTTGGTTCAATTGGAGAGTAAATCTACTCTCTAAATCTTCCAGTTTTTTTGTTAACCATATCATTGTAATTTTTCATTTGTACTTCTATTATACTTGCTATTAACGCTCCCATTAGGACCGAGATGAGGAGTACTACTGCAAGAGTGACCTCTCTTCGTGTCCTGGGATCATCATGTATTCTTGTTGCATTCCCATATCTCGTATAATTGTTTGGAAGAAAACAAGCATTTGAATATGCAATTGAGGACTTGTTTTCCTCATTATCTGGAAGGATTCCTGGTTTTTTTAACGCAGTTTTCATAGAACCTACTGTGTATTTACATTCTGGTTCTTGTGTTTTTGCACATATGTTCGTGTTGTTATGGTAATTGTAACATTTTTTATATGGCTTTTGTAGTGAATTTTGAGCATTGTGCATATCTATTTTTGCTGAACTTATTCTTTCACAGTATCTTTCGCCTTTATGATAGGCCATGAGTGTGTTTTTTGGTAATAGGACCTCGTTCAACATGACATCCGATATTGCCGTTAAATAGGATGACTGATGTTCTAAAGCAAAATGAATTGTTGTTTATCTGTTTCTCGTAGGTCCATTTATGATAAAGATTGTATATCAAGTGGGTATATTAATTGTTTCATGCAGCTATTACTTTTCTCATTGGGAAATATTAGATTATCCATGAAAAGTTTTCATAAAAATTTTGTTATGGTAAAAAGGAATATTGATGAAACTTATCTTTTATATAGATGCTTTATACAGCATCTATCTCTATGTCTCCCTAAAGATTTTTGCAGGAAACGTTTTGAATATTGTGTCAACGTTTCTGGAATGTTCCCAATTGGATCACTTCAATGCAATTTGGTTGGTGTGAATATGTTCGTGACTCGATGGTGTGACAAATTGACTGAAGAAACTTTTTGATGATGTGTGTGGATAATCTGAAACACTACTCTGGCAGGTGTGATTATCAGCTCAGAAGTAGCATAGAGCTTGTGATTGTTGTTGTTTTAGAACAGAGGTCGCAAAGCAGGCTCAGATTCATCGGTTTGCGCCTCAGGCTTGCCTGTGCCAGATGCTAAAATATAATGAAGACGTTCAAATTATAATGATCATTAATGTTAACCTATTCCTATCTAAAATGAGACAGTGCAGGTTGCATCTTGCACCGCAGTTTGTTGTTCAAATGTCTGCCAGTGCAGAATTCCGATATGTTGGCTAGCGGTGATGACTATGTCTTTGGAGAAGTCAATGTAAAGTATTGCTCCGTTCATTGTCCATTGGAGACGGGTAGCTCGTATATGGGGTGGTGGTGTGAATTTCACCAGTATCTTGTCATCAGATGTCCGTAAACCTTTTAGATGAATGCCAATGTCACCGTTTTATTGTTTCGTGATAGGTATTGGAGAACGAATAAGGATTTTATCCAGTGTATTTGTGAGATAAGAAACGTTGGTGGAAATTATTTGTAATTGCGGCATTTTTGTCTTATTTGAATATCTAGATGTTATCTGAAGAACAAAAAGGAATTAGCGGATTTTTTGTAGTCCGTTAGCGGTGGTTGTTAATTCGTGAATGAATGCCTTCACGTATGCTTGTATTGTGACAAAGTTAGAACAACCAAAGTTGAGAATATTAAGATGCTGATCGAGTAAACTGTGTAAACTTGTATTTTGTTGTCGAATGTTATCTTTGTAGATATGATAAGTTGTCAAATGTTCGCATAATAAAATTTCGATTGGAGCTGTCGACCGAAAGCTCGTTTTTTTTATGAACTAAAGCTGTATGAGCTCTTCGAGTTCGTGTCAAGCGTTCGTGTAACAAGTTGAAGCCTTATAGGTTTGGATCATATGCATGAAGCGAATTGTAATGATTTCCCTATGGAAAATGCAGTTAAGTGTAAATTTTGCTTTGAGCACCTGATAGTGTGATATAGTCAGGAATTGTAAGACTATCAATTTGCAGAAAAAATTGCATGCATATGGCATGATTGAATGTAGAGAGTATTGTGTGTCTTACCTATTGGGTTGTTTATTGTTTATGTTTCGACATATCAGGATTATTTTAGTAAGAGGTAGTGTGCATTTGAGGAATAATGTGTAAAGCACCAAGGTGGGTGCCTCGCGGGAAGACTGTTTGTTGTTTCATAGCCAAATGTTTGAATGTGATGTTAATGCCTTTGCGTATGGCTACTTTACCGTGAACTAGTAAGTCGCGGTAGGTTCGAATTGGTGTGAAGTGAAAGTGCACTTCATTATTGTGAATGACTTTAAGGTCAGTTATGTATAGACCGTTGGTGTAGTGTTGGACACGATCTTGCATTGGTGCACGTTGGTCACGCGAGTCACGCCAGAGTGGCTCGGTATCATATCGATGTGGTGCTTTGATGATGAGCTGTTGGCGTTTAGGACACCATTTTATGTAATGCGGGTTGTGAATGCAGAAGACCACTCGTGCTGTGGTAGTTGTCAATTCATGCCTAAATGCATGGATCCATGAAGTAGTTTGTTCTGTGAGGTTTCCATGTCTCTGTAGAGGCTTATTGCTTCTTTGTGACCAGTTGACACGAGCTAGGTCGTGGTGAATTTTGTCAATTTTGCGAACCAAATTTTGTAAGGTTTGTTGTGTGTTGTGCAAGTCGTCTCCGGCACTTTGCAGTGATGTATCGTGTAGGTCTATTGTCAACAATTTGTCTGATAGCACCTCTGTCACACTTTGTTTGTCATTCTGTGTGTCCGACCAAGGAATTGATGGTGAAGCAGGCATAATATTATTACTGGTCTTTTCGTCCAGAAATGTGTCAGTTGGTTGCAGCATTTTTGTGATTGATATAATGACGTTTTTGAGTTAGTTACTGATATTTCTGTAAGTATAGAAAGAATAATTGTTATAATGAAATGATGGATTATCTACAAGCTTCACACGAATGCAACGTTGTCATGTGAACTCGACAGGATCGTAGCGAAAAGGGTTTTGAATGAACATAAAGAGATAGTCGCAGTCGTGGTCCCAGAGCGCATGATCACAGTACATTGTAAAAAAAGGAAAACTAAAAAAATCATAGAATGAAAATAGAGTTGTCTGCACTAGAACAAGTTTGTGTCACAGAAAGTGAAAAAAAATTGAAATTGTCTCCAAAGAAACTGATCCGTGCCACAAGATACAAGATCATCCTCAAAGATACAGAGTCGTCCACAAAGATACGAATCTGTCCACAAGATACTGGTCCGTCCACAAAGATACTGGTCCGTCCACAAAGATTCTGATCTGTCCACAAAGGTGCAGATTCTGCCACGAACATACAAATCTGGGCACAAGCTACAGATTTGTCCACAAAGTGCAAATCCATTCACCAGGCTACGAATCTATCCACAAAATGCAAAGTTGTCCACATAAAGACAGAGCTGGTTCCACAAGGGAACAGAATGTTGATTCTCATTAAGCAAATTCTGACATGTTAAGGGTTGTATTAATGTTCCAGTCATGCCACACTGCATTAACACCCCTGCCATTTCCCGGACCACCAACACAACTCTTGTGTGGGTATGTTCAGTGAAATTGCTGTTTGAAAAGCAAGATTGTGGAGACTCCAGCACCAGCGCTCATTAAAAAGAGAAGAAAGATGGAGATGTAGAAAGAAATAGATAGAAGAAAAAGCCGACATGAGAGACAGGTACTAAAATCTCCAGATCAAGCCTTTATGTGAGGTGTGATTGTGAGAAAGTTTAATCACAGTATTTGATTCGTGTGTCATATCTGCTTGTGTAATTGTCGCATGCTTGAAGTGATATATTATTTGGTTCATATAGTCGGTATTCACATCGGATCCCTCACAATGAATTATTGCTTCGCCAATCCGTAAGTTATTTCTTCTTTGTGTGTATGATTGTCGTATATTCTGTGTTTGCATCGGATCCCTCACAATGAATTATTGTTTCGTCAATCCGTAATTTATTTCTTCTTTGTGTGTATGGTAGTGTGTATTAGTTGTGTTTAATATATCCCCATAAAAATAGCAGAGATTATTGTGCAGTTAGACAAGTTGCCATTCTGGCCAAGAAATGTATATGTTGGCATAAAACTGCTTTGATTACGTCTTATAAAAGTACTATGTTGATGAAAAAAAATTTTTGGGATGTATCATAAAAAATTATAGACAATTTGAACAAAAAGGATAGGACCACTTCAGATCATTATTTGCTTACCTTGTGAATATAACTAAATATTGGTATAGTCAATGTTCTGGGTCGATCTTCGTTTTCAAGCTTGTTTTCTAAGAGGATTCCGGCAAGCGGCTTGAGTCCGGGCTTAGGGATTTAGAGAACGTGATATTGCGTCGAGGTGTTAAAATATTTGGAGATGATGTTTGTTTCGGTCGTCGAGTCGTCTTTTGCCAGTTATCACGGGTGTGATAAATTAATGGGTTGTAACCAATGTTTCATGAATTGTGATAATTCAGCTTTTTCTTGAAATGTTGGTTCCTTAGAGGTTGGTGTTGTCGGATTTGTTGAGATTGTTGCTTTTGTAATGGTCGTGATTGACAATTTTTTGCTATATGTCCAGATTTTTCACATCTGAAACATATTCGATTTTCCGTTTTTTTCATTTGTAGCGTCTGTAAGTTTTTGTCTCATCGTATAGACTGTTGCAGACGTTCCACTTGTTTAGACAAGGTTTGTAATTGCTGAGAGTGCTTGTTATATAGAGTGTTACTGGGAGTTCTGAGTTATAGTTTTGTGACTTTTGTCAGTTGCGTGAAGATGCCATGTAACGATGAAGCAATAGTGTGGAGAAGTGTCTCAGTGGTATGTAAATTAGTCTGTGTTTCCTGGTCATTTACATTCATTCGGGGAGATGAGGTAATTTTTGAAGACTCCTCTGTTCGAGGTGGATTAGAAACACTATCTTGTGCATGAGGAATATCCATTTTTAGAGTTTCATTTGTTAACGGTTCAACAAGTTGTTGGTTGATTTTTGGAAAATCAATTTCAGCTATGTGATTAGACATGGCTTGTTATTAAGGTTTTCTGAAAAACATGAAGTTTGAAGAGTAGCACCTTCATGTAAATGAACATGTTATGTAGGTTTCAGAAATGCTTGTTGTGTCTCTTAATTTGTGACAAAAGAGTTTCGTAAACTCTTCGATGAACAAAGTATTCTTAATTTTTATTTTTTATGAATTGTGGACAATGCTATTGAAGATGACCTGTTTGTCTGCATTTATAGCAAAGACGATGTTGATGTCTTCTTCGTTTCGTATTGTTGCGTTTTGAAAGTTCTGGTTTCTGTATTTCAGGACTGACTTGTGGAGTTAGAAATTCCGAAATGTCAGCAACTGGCGAATGACTGTAAGTGTGTTGCGGATCTTTCAGTTGAGAGGGTAGAGTTTGTATTCCTGAAACATTGCCATTTGGCTTCGTTATGGATGTTGAAAGCTTTTTCGTAGGATCGTCAGTAATTTCTTCAGCTGAAGTCATTGTTGGTTGTGCTTCAGTCCTCTTTGATGATGAGTTGGATCATTTGCAATAGTTGTTGGTATATCCGTAGTGCTCGTTTGTTGTATGACCACTGGATTGGTGTCCGCTGGCAGTGAAGGAAACAATTGATGCAGAGATTCAACGTTCTTGCGTGTTATTGGCAAATGCTTGAAGAGTTTTAATTTCAGCATTTTGAATAGTGGTTCAGTTGATAGTTTGTTCTGTGGAAAAAAATGTCGGTGGAAAAGAAAGGCTGTTAAAAGTCTGAGTTGTTTCGAAGTCGTTCTATGTTTGTTTGGTCCCCTTAACCAAATGCGTTGGTTTTTGCAAATGTGCGAAGGTTGCTAGATGAAATCTCCAATGAAGAGATAAGGCAAAAAGTTCGTGTTTGGGGTAGAATGATAGTGAAAGAGTCTTCGTTGTTTGTTGATGAATTTGGAGCATGTGGTAAATAGTTGTTTTTAATCTGTTGTTGCATGTTCTATTGCTGAAGTGTCTCGACTTATAGCTGATCTTCGCTGGTAAGCTGAAACGTGTTTTTTGATCATCAAGCTGCTACCTGTACGTAAACTAGCGAGTTGACATGGCTTTCATAAAGATAGATTTTGACTGCATTCTCTGAAAGATGATGCTGTTTGTGAATCTGGTGCATGATTTGTGATAGTTTCCCTTCTGTCTGCATTTGCGATGGGAAACTGATGGAGAGTTGTTGAAAAAGGCAGGAAAAGGTATAACCATGTTTGAAAAAATATAAAAAATGATCAGGTCTAAGTCTAATTCATATCCTGTGATTTAAGAATGATGTGAAACTGTTACATTTAACATTAACATGAAGGCTTATGGTAAAAGGACATGTTGATTGTAGTGTGCAAACTCAAACGCGGGTTTGTTTATGTTTCCAGACCGCAGTAACCTATTTTTGCAACTGCTAGCCCATTGCGCGATCTGACTTGGAGCAAAAAGGAAGTCACGTTTGAAATCTGACTTAAAAGCAAGTACCTTTGAGACTAATGGGCAATACGATAATAAACGTTTAAAAAACCATACTCGAACTGTTTGGCTTGACAAGTAATCCGGCCGTGCGAGTGCTGGCGCATATGAAACTCACAAAA
>Ga0210059_1007044_pt1 | contig 17938 bp, 15 predicted proteins | sample Ectturendosymbi2_FD_188042 | JGI IMG/M metagenome (GOLD analysis project Ga0210059, IMG submission 188042) | Ecteinascidia turbinata endosymbiont from Florida, USA - Sample 2 (SPAdes) (version 2) | ecosystem: Host-associated > Tunicates > Ascidians > Unclassified | place: Key West, Florida... | reverse complement strand
GTTCAAGTGCCAAGTTTCAAGAAAGTGTTGCAGAGATTCCAGCAGGTTTTTTAATTTCACAAAGATCCCAAATTGTTTTAATTCCGGGCTTCTTTAAAATGCGATGCGTCCACTGAAAAGACACGACAGCTGATTTGGGTTTAGGCGACAAAACATGAAACTGGAGTTGACACCTACACGATTAAGTGAAACGTTTTCTAACACAGGCTAAAAGTCGATCACTTTGTTCGCCCTTATACAGTCAGCCACAGATTCGCACAGCGAGTCAGCATCAAACTTCCAAATCTTTTCGAGTCGCATCCGTCCTTACACTGAGACACGAGCTCGACAGACGCGCGCAAAATAAATAACGCTAAAAAGATACAGGACTCGTTTTTGCCCCCAACAATTCAAGGAAACGCACGCTAGGTGCAACGGCATTTGCATCATTCAGAGCTTCACCTGATAAACTCCTTTCGTACTCGAGTCTCAGAATAGAGCTTCGGTAGAACGGAAGGCAGCAAGTCCCTGATCAGCGCAGACTTGTTGTGTGCTGCTGAGTTCAGCAAAGTGAGGGTGACTCGTCGCACGTTCAGTTCAGCGTCCTGTAGTTTGAGGAACATAATTGAACATCAACGCATAAAGCTGGGTTTATTCAAGAGTCTTTTAAAGGAAAAATGGGCTTGTGAAAAAAAATGCTTTTCAGCGTAAATATGAGCTTGTTCGAGAGATCCATTTCAATTTCTGCTTCGAATGTTCAAAATCGCAGAACTACAGGATTTCGAAAATGTCTCAACATTGGTAGCCTCCTCTGTCTCTCAGCGCACAGTCCCAAGTTCAGCCAACTCACTTCGAGCAGAGCGAGGAAATCACCGAAGCAGCTTCTCAGCAGCGGATCGATGGGGAGGGGATGGTCGACGATCGTGAACTTGACCGCCGTCACCACTGTGCTGCGCACGAGAGCCGATTCGCACGAAAGGAACGAGCGCAGCTTGGGCAGGAAGCGTTCCGGATGGATGAGCGTCAGTTTTCCGAGACACTCAGCAACCACGTTGCGAGTACCTGCGACATTTGAAAATGGCTGGAGGTGAAACAACTAATGCTTAAGGACCAATCCCTCGAACAGGTTACGAGAAACTTCCTCAGCGCCACCGTTGGGCGAAACACATCAAAAAACTGCAACCAGTGCCTGGACATAATGAGTGACGCAATGATCTGTTGCGTCATCGAGTTTTTCAGAATCGAACAACTGCTACAGAACAGATTTCACTATAGACCGGGATCCTGTGGTCGTTAGGTTAAACTAGGGGTCCGCAAATAGTGGGTCGCGAGACCTTTCACTCTGGGTCGAGAAATTATTTTAATTTAGATTTTAAATTTGCCATTGTCATTAGACAGAATAAAAGAAATCGTTTACAGTTTTATGCGCTAAGTTTCATACAATTTTGTGCAAGAAAGTTGCTACTGTCAATACTAGTCTTGAGACTGATATTTCATTGTGAAGCATTTTCCACTAAATTACATGCTCACAAAATGTCTGGGGCGCGAGAATTTAGAACCATTTTTAAGGTCACGCCAAAAAGTATTACGCACCCCTGAGTTAGAAAACAGAACTGACTACGTAAGAAACACAGCGCTTTTAAGACAATTTCGGAACTCGCGTCCATCGTGTGTCCTTCTCAGGAGCTATGACAGCGGCACCGCGCAGACCTACAAGGTGGTACGCGAGTAGGCCTCCTTTCTGCTTTTCTTCACAGAAAGAACTGTATTCACACCTATAGTTTTATTTATCGGGTTCTATTATAGTCTCCTAAATTTTTTATATACTTCCCTTGTTGTTGACCATTATAATTTCTCACCGTCGTTTTGCTCATGTCGCATTTGTGTCGATTTTGGTTTTCCAAACTTTTGATCGAATGATATTTGGTGGATTGAGTTTTCCTAAAACAAGGTGTTACGTGGTGACAGTTCGGGATCTACAAATGGTACGCGATCAGAAAAAGGTTGGGAAGCACTGCCCTATGACAACGCAAGCATGTTTGCGAATTCGGGACGATTCTGCACAAGCGACTGTGGAGTCATTCTCTGTCGCACCCTCGAATAAGGAAATTCTTCCGCATGGGAATATTTAGAAGTTCATTGGAAAAACTATGGATACCGGATATTAATAAAAAAATCTAGTGAAGAGTTCGGTTGTGTGAGATACGCACAATCAGTCCGTGAACAAAACCAACAAACAAACGCGCAACCTTCTTCGGCGCTCTCGGAGAAACGAAAGAGAAGATCCCAGATGTCGCCCATGTAGCTCTCCAGCGCCTCAGGCGAGGAGAACGTGATCGTTTCTTTCAACGAATGCAGGAGCAAGTACTGGGTCTTGGACTAAAATGAAAACACAGCAGGTGAGTGGAGAGTGCTTACCACCGGGTGCAAGACAATTTCAAACACGTCCAGTAGCAAATCTAACCAGAAAAACACCGCAAACAGTAAGCTGCAATGTAGGAGGAGGTGAAGCAAGGTGTGTTTTATCTTAACAAAGCAGAATGTGACTCACACTGCTGGGCAAAATTCTTAAAAATTTCGCACGTTTTCTGGTACGTTTCGCGCAATTCAACACCCACACTGCACTCATTCAACGACCGAAAAATTTTTGGACAGTTACTATCAGGATTGCGGAGTCGTAAGGAGTCGGAGGTTTTCGCGTGGTGTCGGAGTCGGATCCTAACAATACTGGGAGTCGGAATCGGATTTTTTGTCCAACTCCGGATGTCCAATTGGATCACTTTTTACATCATAATCCTAAATTGGGAATTCCTGTTGAAATGGTTCAATTTCTTTTGAAACTTTTGTTGAAACAGATTTCTTGCTGCGCATCACGATTTCCATTGATTGTAATAGCCAAATTTCATTCCCTTTATGTTAAGGAGTCGGAGTAGAAGATTTTGGAAAGGTCGGAGTCGGAAATTTTGGGAAGCCTGAGATTTTAGAAAGGTCGGAGTTGGAGTCGGATATTTTACCTCCGACTCCGCAACCCTGATCACTGTGTAAAACTGCGGCTAGAATGAGCATATGTCTTCCGAACGAACCGAAAACTTGGAAATTTCAAATCGCAGCAAGTCGCAATCGAGACTTGCAAGGAAAAGGTAGAATGGGTTTCTGCTTTGTTTGAACAGTGATAAATTTTATTTTAATCGCAGGGCAAGGCCTAAGACAGAAAAGGGCTCTAAAATAGTAGGATCAAACTATCCTGGTAGGCCATAAAACAATTTCTCCCACTTCACACCATTAAACAAGCGCACCTGCATCTGTATCTGGGTTAGCATGCCCGGAAGATAGTGCTGCAGATTGCCGATGCAAATGCGACCGAGTGAAAACGAAGCTGCGTACTTCACCTCTTCGTTGGAAGCGCTGAAAGCTCCCATCACCACCTGATGAAGAAGTTTAAAACAACTATCAACGGATAAAACTCTTTGAGCAGCATATCGATTAACGCTGCCTGAATTGCTTGAAGATACCCGGCAGGCGAGTGAGAAGGAAAAAATGCATATTCACGACTGATAGAGAAAAGCGCAAACCTCGTCTAGGCGATCAAATCCGCTCAAGTCCGTGTTTTGGCCGATCTCGCCAAGGGCCAGAAGGACGAAGGTACGGATGCTGTCCGTCGACTTCTGGTTGCCGATGTCCATCATGAACTGCTTGACGATCATCTCGCACTCGTTGGGACAGGCACTGACCAGCGCCGCTATGCACTTCGCTGAAAAATTTCGTGTGACGGTTATGCTTTGATGGATTACCGTATTTACTCGATTAGCCGCCCTTGAATGTAAGCCGCACGAAATGGTGTTAAAAAATAAATCTAAGCCGCACTTGAACATAGGATGCCTAAACCTCTGAGATACCTTCGCGTACTGGAACGTTTCGCGTTCAACTGGCGACTCTGGTAATGATGCTTTCACCACTACAACTGCTATATGTTCATAATAATCCTTCCTGTGACGGATGTGCGCACGATGCTGAAGGTAACAGAATGCGAAGAGAGTTTGGTCGACAAAATGTAGTCTAGGAAAGACTGAGCGTCATCTATACCTTTCGATAAGTAAAGAAATAAAAAAATGTAAGCCGTCTTTGATTGTAAGCCGGCCATGTTCATAAGCCGCATAAAATGATGAAAAAAGCTTTGTAAGCCGCGGCTTGCAATCAAATAAATACGGTCGCACGTCCCCAGGCACAAATTTCGAGTTCCAACATAACAACGCAGGTCCTTGGCGGTGCGAAGAATCAAGTTTAACTTCGATCTGGAAATTCTTGTCAAAGACATTAGAACCATCCACAAGTTGGTACACATGACTTACGTACAACACATCGCTTTCCTTCGGTTTAGCAATGCTACAAAATTTATGAAGAGGCCACGCCAAACTGACAGCGAAAGGAGAACCAAAAGTCTCATCCAAGCCCAGGCAAACGCCAACGGATGACAACTTGTTTAAGGTCAATACAAAAAATCTTGGTTCATTTGAATGTTTTCAAGAATATGCTGAGTTGACGAACCAACTGCTAGATGATCACTATCATGTCGCATAAAGCTGCAGCTTGGTTTCGCAAAATCGAAAAACGTTTAAATCGGAAAAAACTACAGAGACCTACATCTTCCCAGAGATAAGACCGAGCTTACATTGCGGTGGGGTATCAGGACACCTAGTGCAAGCCACTCAGCACATCATTAACTGAGCGTTAAATTTGCGATGCTTATGTTCGCTCAACGGTCCACAACGGTGATCGGGATTCAATTTTTTTCGGCGCTATGAACCCTGCAGCTTCACAGGAAGTAAAATTGTGCTAAATTGTTTCTTTACGGACGGGTAATAACAAACGAAACCCCAAAACAGTTAATTACTGATATTTCTTTCGCTAAACCACAGTACACATCATATTTTATGAGTCTTCCACTAGAACGAAACGCAAACATAATCGTGGCTGCGAGTCAATGTACGTCAGCTGTTCCAAAACTGGGGGCAAATTTACCTACCCCCCAGGGGGTAATATGCGATTCTTTGGGGGTAATGCGGAACCGAAACCACAATGTTGTTCTATATTATAATCACTACGAAATATTGGGGGTAACTAAGACATGATCGCTACCTTGATGTGGGTAACGTCTAGAACAGGTTTGGAACCACTGATGTACGTCATGACCAGCTTGTAAGGAAATCAGCAACGAAATGCTTCACAACAAAAACAGACACTGCATTTGCATTTGTTTCGTTTTTGTTTGCACGCAGCAAACTTCTGCCTGCCGGGTCGTGTCTGGCAAATTACCTGAACCACGACGGTTAACTGACAACCGCAGACGTTTCAACAAATACCTGTCGAATGGTACGCTTGCTTGTGCAGGACGGGTGGCGAAGATTGAGGAGTGGATGGTTTTTGCTTGACGGCTCGCTGCGGGTAGATGGGTTCGATGAGTGAACGAAGAACGTCGCGGAACGAAACGAAAGCCTCCTCCCCGCGCTGACGTCGCATCTCGCTGCACGTGACCAGAGCGCGCAAGAACTCGAGCACAGCGTTGAGTGCGCCGCCTGCCGACAAAAAGGCGGGTATGAAAAACGCGGGAGACCATCCGGACGCATGTCAAGATGCTGGAACGGCGCCGTGTTTTGGGACAGATTTCTTTTCTTTGACGCAAGATCGCGCCACACCAAGAAACGCACGCCGTGTTACTTGGTGGTGCCTTTTCCCTTTTTTTATAATTTATTTTTTTCGGTGACGACAATTGGCGGCAGGTAGAGGCCTGAATTGTGCTTCTTGCCGGGGCGGATGAGGTGAACGCTCTTGCCCAAGGAGCGCTGCGGCAATTCACTCAGTGGCAGTGGGTTGAACACCCAACTTTCCAATTAAGAGGTGGACACTTTACCACTGAGCTATTGCCGTCCAATTTTTTTTGTGGCATGAGATACCTTGCAAATAAAATGCACGTCTCAAAGTCTATGTAACCTCAAAAATGCTTTTTTACGCACGAGTTTACCAGGAATTTGGCCAAGGTAGACTTCCGCACTCGCTGGTAACCGTGACGGACTTTTCTGAAAAAGCAGACACTTATCGCAAAAACATTTTTGATCGATCAACAACCTACAGGGTTCACGGTATGCAACATCAGGCGCGTTTGATCTTGCCACAAATTTTAATTTCACAATTCGTTTTTATTGTTAGAAGTTATGACTTCAGCTGATCCGGACAAGATCGTTTGACGGCTACAAATCGCGAGCGAAATTATGCTGAATTTACACTCTTTTTGAAATAAAATTGACAAGTCATTTTTATTGCAGAGTACAAACACCAATGATAGCCAAACCTTGCAACAGTGGCGATTTCACGATAAGGTAAACATTCGGCAATATTCCATTCAAAAGGCCTTTGATGCCGCCGGCAACCGGATGCTGGATCATCAATGACGTAAGCTGCATGGCGAGTTGAGTGATGTGCAAGTCCGCTTCGTTGATCAACTGAGGAATTTCATCGGCCACCGATTTCATCATATCAATCGTGACGTCACTGCAAATCAAATCAAGCGTTCACGCAACGATCGAACGTACAAAACAAGAAACAGATGTTGTGTTCCTGGAAAATCGAATCAGTAAAACTTCTCCCGAGCGACGAACAGGTGAATTTTCTCCTGAGCACTAGCAACGAACGTCACTGTAAGCTACAACAGATAAATGATTTGCGGGGGGTAGTTCAGATATACCAACATCTGGTTGCTGCTTACTCTTCTACGATTAGCGCGAATCGCCGACGTTGAGTGCGAAACCAATAACGAAACGCTACGTAATAGTTGTGTATGATAGGGCGATAGGGTTGCAGTCAAAATGAAAAAATTTGTACCATGCAATCTGATTGGGCATAAGCCCAAACTATTAGCACCATTACGATCGAACCTTGCAAAGCCCTTGAAAATACTGTCCAGGCATTTGAGAGTCGAGATCTTGAGGGAGCGTTGGTTTTTGCGCAGAAAGTTTGCCAGGACGGGCACGGCCTTGTCCAAGATCGTGGACAGGCTCACTTTGCCCGAACGCGCCATCGCATCAAGGGACTTGACGGCGGTAAGACGAGTGATTTCATTTCGGAGCCGGTCCAGGAAGAGTTGAAGTGTGGTTGGCACTTCGGCAGTAAGCCTGCTGGGGAAAACGACGCATGATTTTGCACATTCATCACAATGCAATTCTTGCAAAGGTTATTTAAAAAAAGTTTCTCCGATTAATCGGTGAGTGTCAAACGGTTCTTCTGTACGTAGAAAAAACGTTTTTTATAGGTTATGAAGAAAACGCTACAATCACGAATGACGTAAATATAACAGTCATTCAAGCAATGCACAACAAGATGCAGAAGTGAATGCAGTTCAACATTACAGCATTTCATGGAACCACTTTTTTAAATAATTCTTTTTCTGCAACATTGTTTCAGTCTTACGACATGATATGAAACGTTTCGAATTTGTCACGCTCGGCTATGGAGTTATTGTCAATAATGGAAATGCTCTAAGAACATTTTTTCCACGAACTCAAAAAAGTTGGTTTATGCAAGACACAAAGAACGCTTGTTAACAAGTTCAAAAGCCTGCCCCACGCACACTCGTGGACGCAACGTTAGCTGCCAAGCGGCAGGCGCACCTGTGACCGGCGGAAGACATTATCTGCCCCATGCAAGTGATCGCACGTTCCTTCACTTCTTGATCGATATCAGACGTTTTCAGGCGATGCAAGGTTGCGAGATACAGGGTTTGGATCAATAGGTCGGGGTCGAAGGTCACGGAGTCGACGCAGATAACCTAAATCGCAAGAAAAGCGCGATTTGTCGAGAGGCCACATTGACTGTCGATTCGACAACTAAACGCAAGCGCGCAAACAGGTCACCCTGGAGAACTTCAAACCCTTGAGCCTTAACTGAGACAGGAAATTTGTCGACATTCACTGTAAGAAGCCAGAAAAACAAACAAAAACGCGGGAAAAGTGAGCACGCCAGGTTCCATGGCTATGGCGCAAGAACGAACAAACTGCCACAAGCGTAAGACAGTTCACTGCTTCACAAAAAGTAGTACGGTCGATCTGTGGACTTGGCGCTGACTTTTAAGCATCAACTCATTATTCCGGAGCATAGGATTAGACTTTTAATGAGAAAGCCAAAAAAGATGTTCGGTTTCCGCTGAACAGCAGAAGACTTACTTTCACCAGATCTTGCATCACCAACAGCGCGTCAGACGTGATCTTGTAAAACGGATCTTTCGCGCATGTAACAATGAGTGGGGCAATGGTTTGCACGTAAGGATGAACCACCTGCACGATCGATAAACAGATGACAACTGAAAGTGCTCCAGAAAAACTTCACTCAGGTCAAGGCAGAGGCAACAAACCTGGTTTTGAACCGTACTGGACAAAACAAACAAGGCCGGCATTGGCAACACTCTCACGCAAGACATAAACTTACACTTGGAAGCAAAAGTATTTTCAAACGTTTAAACACCGATCCGTTTCTACTACACATGAAACAATCAAACATTTCCTAAAACACAGCGAGATGTAAGGCTGACGGGCATGGAGATTTGGTGAAATCGCGCAATAAAGTGTCGGTTCAATGAAATGGGGCTTGGACATTTTTGGCGATGTCGTTCAAAGAGGGGCATCGAGCAGCAAACTGCTTTCCTCGTGTTCGCGTCAAAGCTTTCATGATTTTAACGTAGTGTGTTTCAAAACTACTGAAACAAGGTAGTATGTATATAGCACAAACCAAGCAATCATTTTATTTGACCAACGGTCGAGGAAGCTAGCTCTTTCTTGGTAAACTACATTTCCATTAAATTGCCTGAAGCCAAGCAAATGCAGTCATAACTAACAACTTTTCCCGTTAACCTCAGCAATTGTACAAGGAAAGGCTTGAGTTTGTAACGCTTGTATAACTCTACCACTCGATAAAAAACTGTTACCTCCGGTTCGTGGTGCGTGAGCAAAATGTGTAGAAAGTTGAGCGCGTCGATCTTCATATTGGACGAGTTGTTGCGATTCGCCGACAGACTGAACTCGATGCCGGGCATGAGCGCCGCCAAGTGACCAGACAGGCACCCGGGGATGGTCAGGACGAGCTGGGTGAGCAGCGAGAAGCAACAGTGCCGGGTCTTCACGCTCTTTTCTGTCAGGTGCTTGTGGAGGGCTGCACGAAGAAGATAGCAAGGTTATACTCGCTAACAGGCTCAAGCGAAAAAGCTTGCATGGAACTAACAGACGTAAGTTCACGGTTGGACGCTTTGGCACAAACCGCGATTCGAACCCCCTCGTATTAAATCAAACAAGCAATGCGCATATTGCACGTGTATGTTGGTAATGTATACTAGACCTTTTAAACTAACCATGTCAGCTAAATAACGGGCTGTTGTAGAGGTTGCCGTAATGTTCCCTGCAAGTTATTTCGTTTTTTTTTTCAACAGAATGGGCTGAAAAGCGCTGTAAAAAATGAAAAACGCAAAGGGCTGTTTCGGTAGTGACGCGAAGCATACGTAGTCACATGACTCAGCTGGATACGCGCCGATGGTGATGGCGCGTGACGTCATGAGTGAGGCATGAAGCTCTGTTACAAGTTAAAAATTCGGAATTCAGCCAAAATTAAAAAATTGGTTGAATTCCGGACAAAAACCGACCAGGGTCTTTTGAAAAGCACGCCTGAATCTTTTCGCACATAGATCTCCCAGTCTCGTTTGCTCTTCATTTTGCGTGTTTTTGGACTGCATGCAATGCGACAGGTTTATTTAACGACAATTGGCGGCAAGTCGAAGCCTGAATAATGCTTTTTGCCGGGGCGGTTGAGGTGAAAGCTCTTGCCCAAGGAGCGCTACGGCGAGTCACTCAGTGGTCGTGGATCGAACACCCAACCTTTCAGTTAAGAGGCGTACATTCTACCACTGAGCTGATTATTTTACGTTGGAAAACATTGTTTCATAACAATATTCTAGGAAGCGGCCAATGCATCAAGTGAAAATTTGGAAAATGATTTTTTACTAAATATCAGAGGGCACGCCAGGTCGTGAAAAAACTGAAAGGGAGCACTTGTCGGCAAACTCCAAAAAGTGAAGCTGGAAGCACACCTTTCACAATGTTGGCCACCTGCCCCATGAGCAAGGAAAGTGACGTGTCTTCCATCTCCATGGCGTCAGTGGTTCCCGGGGAAACAGAGGGAGGGGAAGCAGAAGTGACCACTCTGGTGTGTTTTACCAGGGCGATAAACGCGTTGAAAATATCGGCTTTGACACTTTCTTCGCGTTCCTGAAAAATCGTCGACAAAAATTTGTTTGTTTTGCAAAGGAAAGTTTTTAGCAAGGCGGCGAAAACAACAACTCAATAGCCACGCGCTGACCTATGAGAGCGGAACAACGCGAAATAAAGATTTCGCAGATGCAAAAACATCGTTTTTGCAGCGCAGCGCTCACCTTGAATCTTGCGATCAGCGGAAGCGACACCGTTTGATAGAACTCGACCAGCAGTTCAGGACGAGTCGAGACAATCGCTTCCAAGCACTTCGCAGAAGCTCGTCGTACCTGCGCAGAAAGAAAACGAAGCTTTCTCATTTGAGCGCAACCGCTCCGACGAGCTCAATCCTTCTCTGTGCAAGCCCGCGCATACCAAATGCGCGCAATATCGTTAAAATACTTTCCGTCACGTTTTGAAGGACGCAGTTGCGCACATAGTTCAGGGAATGGACATGTTGCGTTAGGTTCAACATACCGGACGGATTTGTGGCAGCAAGGTGTGTTAAACGGTATGTAAATAAACAACAGTATTGTTGTTCGATTCAAGTTTCGTAAACATAGTGTTTTCTCTTCGTGTTCCACGAGGTTACTAATTTAATACTTCGTGCCTCTTTGTGACAATTCAAACCAGAAACTTTAGCAAAGCAGTAATATTCCGCTCGAAGAGTTGCAACCGCTCCAAGTGCTATTCCACGATTACTTCTTAGTTTCGACCAGGGACTTCCAAACGTTTTTGTCAGAGGACCACAAAAGCAAAATACACAATTCGAGGACCGAACATCTAAGTAATGTGATTGTTTAGGGATATATTACATTCTAACAAATAAACAATTTTTCCGTAAATATATTATTTTTCGTTATTGACAACATGTCTTTGCGGCCGGATAAAATAGGTTCGCGGCCCGGATTTGGCCCGTGGACCGTATGTTGGAGACCCCTAGTTTAGACGATCGTGAATTGTCATGATTCAGCAGTAATCACGCTCATATTCGACTAAAAAACTTGAACGGCGGCCGAAAGAAGTTTGTGTTCGTTACATCGCTTTAAAATCTGTACAAATCAATTTACAGTAGTGTCGACCGGCAAAACACGTCAAATTTGCACTGAAAATCACCATTGTTCCAAAACAGAAAAAAATATTCCTGTAACTTGTTACCCAGTAGCGTGTAAGACGTTACTTACACACTTTACACTGCACTATTTTCGGATTCGCATTGGATTGGGAATCCCACAAATCACTCAAGCACGACCGTGAGTGTCTCGCCGAGCTACTTGAGCGCGCATTTTTTCAACCATATGCGATTCAGCGAATCCAACTAGCAGAGGTGGATTGAGAATCCGGTAATAAGGGATTCGAGGGAAAAAGAGGTTGGGTGGTTTGTAGTAAGTCTTGGACAATCTTTTCTGTACTTGCCTAGTGCTAAAACCACTACCGTGGAACAGATTAGCCTATTCAACCTAATCTGTAGCAAAAATGATGGAGTAATTTATTTAATAGTTTTGCCTGTAGGCTAACTACACCTAGTTAGGGAAACAATCAGCAAAATTGAATCGGTTAAGCAAACTGAAAGATTATTCGGTAGGTTATAAGACATCAGATAGTGGACTGAAGGACTATCACCTCAGTACTGATTAACAGGTTTTCATTATACTTTGTCATAGTAGAATGATACAATCTGTGCAAAACATGGAACCTAATATCGGAAGTGGATGACTTCAGTATAGGCTACACTTTGAACTTGGTATCCCAATTATGTGGCTAAAAGTTTGTGAAATAGACTGTAACCGCAATTTGGCAAAGTGGCTTTGCAATGCAAAAACCAACTCTCATTTCCTGCCCTGTAGAAGCTGTTCAAATTCTATTAAGTTACTTGAAGAGTGCAATTACGATGCGATGCGACGCTCTTTTCCTGACCTCATCGCCCAGCAGTTCTCTACGATTTTCTCTGCTGCCTGTTATTTTTCGAACTACGTTAAATAAAATCACGTCTCGGCGATTCCAAAGCACCTTTCTGTAATGGAATCAGCTTTCACGTTTTCATTTTCACCAATTCCCCAGCTTTGGCAATAACATGGGCCAAGCACACGAAGCAAATCTTCTAACTCCTTTCAAGTGTAAAAACGCCCCAATATCGAGTTCGCAAGTGCGTTCACGAAGGTAAACCAGGGCGACGAATCTCTCACGCGTCAATCCGATAACAGTGCAGTGTAAAGTGGGTAACTGTTTCTTTTCTGTTCTCGGTAATTTTAGTGCTCTTAAAGATTACGTCTACTGGTGCTTTACACTGGTTGACGTTGGGGATTCTTCTCTGCCTTTCCTGCATGGTCCATCTTTCCAATATACGATCACGCATCAAGAAAACAATTAAAAATCGTCAAAAGAAGAATAGGTTTGGTATTTCGAGGCAACTGCTTACGCAAGAAATCGACGCATCAGCATAACAACAAACGTAAATCGATCTTGACTAGTCAACAAAATCCCAGTTCGCTGGAAAAACCAGAAGCTGTTGACCTGTAGACGTGCACAGGAGCAATGAACACCAAAGGCAAAGTAATTGAACAAGTAGTGCAATATAACCAGCCAGGACTGCGACTACCTTCCAGCTCTATTTGAATAAGGACTGATGATGCGTTGGAAAACGCGAAACTAGTTTCCCCATCAATAAACTGTGATTGATTTACTTGCCGCCATCTTTGTGGCCTTTAACTACGAAAAATAGATACGCTTACAAGTTTTAATCGTCGCAGAAGAATGAAAGCAGAAAGCAGGCAGATTCCTCAGAAGCTTGCCGCAAGGCTAAAGTTTGTTTACTACCTTCCAGCTCATGTCCTCATCATCCGAGTAATCTTCTTCGTCATCCTGATCGTCAGCATCCAGCTCCTCTTCCATCGAATCCTCCAGATCGTCGTCATCATCGTAGTTATAATTAGGATCGTACGTTATGTATCTGAAAATGAGAATAATAAGATCGTGTCTCATAAACATAAATTGCAATATTTTGATACATAACATTTTTTTCCATATTGTTGACATTGGCAAAAGTCCATAGAGATTACGAATGGAAGCACGGCGTTCGAAAGCTCAATTTCGAGATTTAAATCTTGCCCATGATGAAGAGCTACAACCAGATCCTGTACAATCACAAACTCTGCTTCAACAGCGCGTACTCCTAAATAGTCTTTGAAAGCACCTCAGTCTGAATCAAGTCAGTGGGGTTAAGTTATTTTACTAAACTGTCACATTACTCGAGTTAGAGAGTATGTCGTTCGTGCCTGCTGTCGGAGTGATCGTAGGAAACTGCTGAACATATTTGAATGTAGCTCCGCGCGGTAAGTTTGACAATAAATCATCACAGTTAACTACGATGCGCGTCACGTGCAAACCAGAGTCAATGCAGAGCCAGTGCACGCAGCAAGAAACGACCGGTATGAAAAAAATGTCCAAGACAAGCAAAAAGTTATCCTGCACGAAACCAACAGTACACCTGTGCGTGGGTATTCCCTATTTCAAGCAAGAACGCTCGCTAGAAACACAATGATATAAAAATAACGTCCAACCGCAACAGGTCAGAGCACGTTACTGATAAGAACTCACTTCAAACACATTTCGATGACGGACGGGAGGTGGGCCGTTACTTCCATGGGGCATCGCCGCACAAACAATTCGAAAGCTTGCAAGCAATGCTCGCGCAGTTCGTCATCAGCCTGTGCGAAGCGTTTCGCAAACGTTAACTTGTAGCGAAGTAGGAGGAGCGTAACGAGGGTAGATGGCGCCCCGGGCAAGAAGCAATTTTGGCGCCCCATGTTGTAACCTGAGATCTTTCGGAAGCAAATTTACTGTATTGAAGAGAGTACTTGTCACATTGTTGGGACATTTCGTCGCTCCCATAGTGATTCGGCGCCCGAGGGATTGTGCCCCCATTTCCCCCCCTTGTTACACCCCTGGGTTAACAACAACCACTGCAGTAAGGAAAAGGAACGACACCACTAGAATCTCCAGACCCTAATGCATAAGAATCACATGCACGTAATCACGTGCCACTGTTGATCGTCGAGGGTTCGTACCATATTCTAAATGGCGACATTTGCGATGTGGAACATATTTTACCTCGTCTTGTGTGCAAAACTGAGTCAGCAATGGCATAAGTTCCTCCAGGGATTTGCCGACACGATGCCCTGCCTGGCGAGTTATGGCACATATGCACTGAACGCATGTACGCCTGGTCCTCAGCAGTGAGTCGGCGTCCCCACTTCCGGCTTGGTTGTTCAATTCTTGCACCAAGTGAGATACGAGTTCACCGAATACACTGTTATTACAGCTGATGACCTAAAGATACAGCGAAAATATATTTGAATTCCAGGAAAACAATTCGTTCTAAATAAGAGCGACATCTTTTTTTAATGAACAACATTATAGTTAACTGCCCGACAACCTGGTGGGGTTATTTTTTCAAACGCAAAAATGAGCTCATTTTGGCAATTTTTGCAATATGAAACTTAGCCGACTTATATAGTACTGACAACAATTTAATTTGGGTGCACCCTGCATATAGAATAAACCACAGGGTACACTAGAGGTATTGGAAAGAGCGCGACTTCGTCAGGCAGCAACCAGACTAAAGCGTACGCAAAAACTGGGAACACAATGTAATAAGTTGTGCAACTACACACACGGAAGTTCGCATGCGATAACCATACATATACGCCAGCGTTAACTCAATTAAAATAAACCTTGACTCACCAGATGGCCAATGGCAGTGTTGGCCCGTTTTCGTACGGCCATCCTTCCGCTGTTAAGCAACGGCAACAAAGCCTCCTTGATTTGTTGATGATAAGTGACCAACAGAGCACCGTGTCGACTGAGCAAGTCACCTGCACCGAGTTACGTAAATGGCATTTGAACAACGATAGCATTTGGAAAACGATTGAGTCTTATATTTCAAATGTCACCTAATTGCTTGGCAACAGGAGGGCATTTCTTAAAGCTACCAGAAAGCATGCCATCATTATACCTAGAATGTCTAGCGCTTCCAGCTGCACAGACACATCCTTCTGCTTTGATATTGCAGCAGTAAGGCGACCTGTTATTTTCTTGCAAATGTTTCCAACCAAACCCATGTTGCTTTGAGGAAGTTCTGCTATGACTGTCTTTAAGCCAATACTGAAACATAGGAATACACAATTTCAAACCCTACAAAAAGTTGCTTCAAAGAGTTCTAATTACCAAAACTTATTTGTTAAAGTCCATCATTATTCTAACATTAACGAAAATTTAAAAACTCCACGTGAAAAGTAAGACCACATACCTTGATATATCACGTAACTGCTCCTTATCAGATATCATATTGTTACAGAGTGTTTCTACAATTATTTCAATCTGATATTCCTTCACTTTTGTCACAAGTGGTCCCAAACTAAAGAAAAAATGAGGTGATGAACACAATGGTTTACATTGCATAGAAATGACAGATTCATCACAACAACAATAGAGTAAGAAAATTGGGTCTCTTGCATTTAAAGAATATTAAAATTCAATGCTTTCATGTCAGCTGTAAATAACTGTGACGGTCTTTTTCAGCTGACACCACAGGGTGATTTCAACATCATGCCTAAACAACATAAATTGAACTTACATCAGTTAAAAAAATGAAGATTCAATAACGAATCATTCCAAAATGGCTCTGATCAAGATTTTTTCAAATATTTTCAATTTTTCCATTATTTCAATATTTTATAAATTGAAAATAGTAGTTTCTGAACAAACATGCCTATATATTAGTGAACCAGCACTCACATGACACTTCTGGATGTTTATACACCAAGAATATCAAAAACAACAAAGGTTGCTTAACACCTTTGGAGCTAGGTGGATTACCTTAACACTTTTGTGTCCGGCCTGTTTCGAGAATTTTTACGAAAAAAACGTATCGCACATGGCTTTGCAGGAGCATAACTCTAGTGCCGAAAACAGGAGAGAGCTGCTAAAAGGCTCAAAAGATTCAGCAAGTCTTCTAGTCTGCACTCAAAAAGAACTTTTTGGTTGGGGGGTGCGGATTTTTTCTTAGTGACGTCATAAGTGGAGGACTTTTAGGCCACCTTTGCCCACTTCACCTGGCCGTGGGCCCAAACTGTTACATGGTAGTATTTCGCTGAAGCTTTTATTGGAAACTAGGCTACAATCCGAGCCTTTTGATACTTTGGATGACCTGCTGGGGTTTCGGGTTCAAAAGTTATGATCTAAAGCAGGATTTTTATAAGGGAAATGTTAGGTACCCAGTATGGACCTGTAGGGGTCCGATTTCTCTGCTTCTAGGGACCTGATGAAATTTTTTTCTGATTCTAGGGACCCAATTTTCATTTCTAGGGAACCAAATCGGGTCCCTAAAACAGCATTAAAAATCCCTGATCTAAAGTAATAAAAATATTTGATTAATCACATAATTAGATAATTAATTAATTTGTTTATTTTAGATCATAACTTTTGAACCAGAAACACTACTAGAAAGTCGATCACAGGCTCAAAAGACTCGGACTCGAGCCTAGTTTCCAATGAAAACCTTATCGAAATACTTTGGCCTAGCTGTTGGTCCCTAGGCCAGGTAATGAGCCAAAATGGCCCAAAAACTTATTCACTTATGACGTCACTCACAAAAATTTCGCAACCTCCAACCAAAAAATTTTTTTAGAGTGCAGACCAGAACACTTGCTGAATCTTCTGAGGGTTTGAACAGCTCTCTAATGCAATCGGCGGAGGAGCTAGGGTGTTGGTAAGGCAATCGAAAACTGCTGGCTTTAGGCTGATTTTCAGGTACAATATATTCGCAGACCGGCCATCACGGTGTTAACAAGAGGGTCTGAAGGTTATTTTCTGAGCTGTTACCATTATCAGTACCCTCTAAAGCCATTATTTGCTATTTGTGTCAAGACATGCTTCTACTCAGTGAATATTTCCTAAATGTCATAAATCAGATGAATATTTAGATCTTGACCAAGAAGGGTCTCACAGTGGGTGGTCAAAATGTGACAAACATATACTCTGCCTGACAAAAATCCAGTTTCAAGATGCATATAACCTTTGATCCAAACCCCCAACTCAATTCAGAAAGAGCATGCCAGAAATATGTACAGTACGAATTTTCAGACCTATACCTTGTACAAAAATGAAGTTAGGGTCCTCCAAAAATCTTTCAAAATGCACATGGTGATCCATGAGGGCAAAAGTAGGTTGTGGCCCTTACAGTTTTAAGGGCCACAAAATCTAAACCACTTGGAATTTTGGTCTGAAATTTATGCACATTTGGTGCACCATGGAAGCATTGTTTGAAGTCTGGCCTGACCCAGATTTCTTTCTTGGTAGTTCGCAGATTTTGACCTTTAAAAGAGCTTATTTGTAACATGTTCAATTGGCCATCTATGGAAAAAGATTGCAACACAAGTGCATTCAGCAAAGCTGAAACTTGGTGGGGTTCAAGCGTAAAAAAGTTGTGTCAATTAAGCCATTTGAGACGGTACCATGAAAACTTAAGCACAATTTTTGACCACATCGCACAATATGTACACATGCAAACTGGTAGGATACATACAGGGTGACCCAAAAAGATGTGTACCCATGAAAATTTCAATTGTGACTTTGATTAAAAAGCTATTTATTTCAAATTACAACCACACATTATT
>Ga0210059_1007043_pt1 | contig 17939 bp, 5 predicted proteins | sample Ectturendosymbi2_FD_188042 | JGI IMG/M metagenome (GOLD analysis project Ga0210059, IMG submission 188042) | Ecteinascidia turbinata endosymbiont from Florida, USA - Sample 2 (SPAdes) (version 2) | ecosystem: Host-associated > Tunicates > Ascidians > Unclassified | place: Key West, Florida... | reverse complement strand
CAGTAAAAACTATCTCTGTTACTTCATAGACGGGATTGATCGCACCTTTAGTATATGGTTCTTCTGAAGTCGTAAGTTGTTGACTGTTGCAAGACTTGCTAATATTTTGGGTAAAAAAAACAAGATAGATGCACGTAACCAGAGGATAAAAAAATTAGAAACAGATATTGCATTCACCCTTTATTCACCCCTCTTCTTTCTTTCACCCCAGGAAAAATTTCATTCGCCCTGGCGTGAACCATTCACCCGGTTAAGAAGCACTGGATCAAACTGACTACAGTCGCGACAAACCCTAATGCCAGAAAACTCATTTAACGATTTGCCTCGATTGTTACTGATGGAGCAATCCTTGATGACATTTTCACGTCACACCTGCCACGGCTCATTTCTATTCGGTGATAAAAAATTGTGTGGTGGCTCCGCATAGCCGGACTTACACTTCAAAGTGTAGCCTAAAGAAAACTTGCAACTGTCGTTATAAATGAACAAAAATATTCTGCGGGGCCCGTCGAAAAAGTGTCACTTTAGGCCAGTGCTTCTCAAACTTTTTTGTTCCATCGACCCCATTTCATTCTCGACAAATCGTTGTCGCCCCCCAAGCCTGATAAAGCAAATGCAAAGTAGTATTTTTAAAGAATTTTATAAGAAATGGTTATATACCATGGTTCCCAGTTCAGTGTGATGGACGTGCTTGGCGACCTTCACAAAACGTCAATATATTGGGAGATATTTTAGTGAGGTACGGCCGTAGATCACCTCGCTTATGAATCAACTTGCGGCTTCTTTACTTTGAGATCATTAAGGTCACAGCCGAAGTTAACTTAATGATCGTTAACTGAAGTTAAGTCAGTGATCGGTTAGTAGTTGATTGTTTTCGCCCTTCGTGCTGTTTCATCCCCTATCGCCGTCTTTGTTTTGTTCGCCCCCTTTTCCTTCAGAATCGCCCCCAAGGGGGCGATTCCACCCACTTTGAGAACCACTGCTTTAGGCGAACTGTCGTTACAACCGAAGTCGTTGTAAGGCTGAAAAAAATGTTGCTCAATTTTCCTTTAATTATTTTAGTAGTAACAATTAAGATATTCCATAATGTGAAGACACTGATCATGCTAATGTTATTTTTGAAACAGGCCGCGTGTAGTAGCGCAGCCAGCCCGAATTTTTTTGGGGGGCCAAATATTTTGACTTTTGTTAGGGACAACGTGAGCAACAGTGTTTTGTTAGGGACAACACCTCTCAGAGCACAAAACGATAAGAAATGCTAGATATGTGACCCCATTTGAAAATGCGGCCATGACCCCATTGGCTACGCCTATGACCACGGGCAATCTGCTTGGTCCTTTTGGGCGACCTGGTGCCCGTGGGCACCATGTTGGTGACCCCTGGAGTACAGCATGTCTCTACAGACACTCAAGGCAGTGTATGCTGCAAATGAGCAACAATACACTGCACTAGGTGGAACGTGGAAGTTCAAGTACCTTGGGCTGGTATTCACGAGTGACGGGAGGCAGAACATGGAGGTTGATAGACGGATTGGTAAAACAAATGCAGTTCTGTGTGAGCTTTATTCCTCTGCGGTAACAAAACGAGATCTTTCAAACTTCGCAAAGCTGTCAATGTTTGAGTCGGTCTTTTCGATCCTCACCTATGGTCACGACTCTTGTGTAATGACTAAAAAAATACTATTTCACGTGCAAGCGACAGAGACTGGATTTGGCGAAGAGTTCACGGTTTGCCACTTCGCGAGCGCGCAGCTGTGAAATTCGTAAAACCGTGAATGTCGAGCCACTTCTCCGAATCGAGAGATCCCAGCTACGTTGGTTCGGCCATGCGTCCAGAATGCGCCACGAAAGATTGGCGAGGCAAATCCTGCTGGCTACACCCACGGGAAAGCGGCCCAGAGGTCGCCCAAGGACCAGGTGTAGTAACTACATCTCCGACCCTGCTTGATCCCGTTTTGGTGTGGAGCCAGATGAATTATCTGAGATTGCTGTTGACAGTGAGGTATTGGGATTCCTTCTAGGGCCGCTGCCCCGGCGGCGCTCCCCAGAGGAAAACGGGGTGTGAAATGAATGAATGAACCTTATTTGTCTACTTCATCCCTTCTGGGCTTTTTATCATTTGAAATTGTGCATTTCTCTTGAAAAAAAGAACATTTTACTTGTATGTAAGTTCAGTTAATTGATCAGCTGCAGAACGCTCATAAACGCAAAAGTTTTAGTTATCTTTTCACACAACATTTTGAAGTATTTTGGTGACACTTACACGCCTGGCTCACATCTTCTGAAATAAACTGAGAACAGCAATCCTTGTGATGATGAGTGTCTCCAACGTGCATGTCATCCACGTGTTTTATGTAAATCTGTTTAAAAATATGATGTATTTAACCAATCATGGAGAAATTTGAAAGGGTATACAGCATCGAAAGGTTCAAGATAACCATTCATGTGCTTGTTGACCATGCATCACTCGATAGTTTTCTTCCTGCCTCTTAATTATGACTTTCATTTCATAATGTCGCTATTTAATAATGAATGTACATTACTTTGTACGGTTTGATATAATAAGGAAAATCTCTCAAATGATTTGAATTAGACCATTTTGAACGTACACCCTATAGAGGAAGAAACCACTCAGCAAGGCTACGTTTTCTTAATATTATGACCGTCCTGCTAAACAATGCATTTCCTCTAACGTTACTGGAGTGGTCAAAGATGTAATTAACGTGTTTTTTCCGAAAGTCCATTGCCATGACCTATCATAGTCGCACCCACTACATGCATGATGACGATGAAACAGACAAATAGTGTAATACAAGGTAATATCAAATGTTTTATATCCTTGTTTTTCTTCGCTCTTTGCACGCTAAACATCAAAGTAGAAAGAAATTTTGATACCTGACTCTTGAATTTGGTGATTTGGTTAAAGCTATAATGTCACCAAAGATTAATGTTAGATTTGCAAATTACATCTTTTAACCTGGTCGTAGGTGAAAGTTACCTTCTCTTCCTTAAGTCCTTTCCCATCTCTTTGTGAAGATATCGGTTCCATACTTGTTAATGTATGTCAGTATCAGCAGAAACAGCAACTCATATCCACCTCTGACAAAAAGTGGATCTTATACGAAAAAGAAATGTTTTTTGAACAACTGTTGGTATTTTACGTACGGAAATTTGTTCATTATTTCTAGAAATATTTACTTTGAAAAATGATATATGGAACACTTATGGTCTATTTGTTTTTTTGCTTATTGCAAGCCAGTCTATGCCAGCCTGTTCTGAAACATACATACCGCATGCTAATAATATGGCTCATTGGGTTGGCGCCCAGGGCCAGGCCAAGTTGGCCAAAAAGTCACGAAAACATGCCCCATTATGACGTCACCCCCAGAAAACCCAAACTACAAACGAAAAAAATGCTTTGAATCTGCAGTCGAAGACTTGCTGAATCCGTAGATGGTTTGAACAGCTCTCTAGCTCAATCGGCTGGCGAGTCGTGGCGTTGCAAACTTTTCAAAAAATGCAAAAAAGTGGGGCACGCGGGACGCAGAGGGTGTATTTTTTGTTTTTTAAAAGAATAATTGAAGTGTTGTGTTTATTTCATCTACTTTGACAAAGAACTCATCAAGTGCTAATACTAAAGTTTTATCTACTTAGTACAGACGCAAATACCTAGGAATCATTTTTAAGTAATAGCACACTTCTGTTCAACTGCTATAAACACTTGGGCCAAAATATATCTGGTCCAAAATATATCTGTTCCATAATTTGCCTCCCATTTTGCCAGTCTTACAAAAAGGTCGTATTACGGTTGAGTGAACACGGTGAACGCAAACAATATTGTTATATTTGTGTGATATGCACAATAACATGCATTTCACACAAAGTTTGTTCCCCCCAAAGTTTTCTAACGAACTCGGTACCTGCTACACTCTTAGGGAAAAAGTACGCACTGGTTGAAGAAACCAAACAATATTTCCTGGTTATTGTTGGCATCTCTCCGACTCAGCGTCGTGACTCTAACACTACGCACTACGCAGCCGGGCTATGCAAGGAACAACTCCGTCTTTGAACCAACAACGCCTGCCCAGAATGTGGTGGGGATATTCGTAAGACCCAGCTGGCAGGTTGTGTTGAATGGATTCCACTGGCAGGAAGGAAGGATATTACCCTTTGACTCCCGCGCGTGCCAAAATTTTGGTGCAAGGATTTTTCAAAGATTTTTCCCAACATTTTCAACCACAATTCGCTAGCTGATTGAGCTAGAGTGCTGTGGCAAGCCTCAAAAGATTCGGTCAGGCTATTACCTTCGATGAAAAAATAATTTGGAGATTTTGAATTTGAGGTTGTTTGGGGTTGACATATTAAGTGGGTGGATAGGTTTAGGTTTGTTTGGCCAAGGTTGCCAGACCCAGGGCTTCAACCCCTAGGGGTAATTCTTTGTTTTGTTTCATTAGTGAAATTAGGCTAAAATCCGCATCTTTTGGTGTCTTACTCAGCTATTAGGGCACATCTGTGGCAGACTGAGAGTCCATTTTAACAGACTTTTGAGACCAGTCACTTTCATACCATCAGACATGCACGAGGTGTATTTTAGGAAGAAAATACCATCACTGCTACTGAAGTCTCCTGAGCTATTAAGACACAACTGGAGTCTGGGAAGGCCACAGATTGTGATGAAAATCGACCTGAAAGCTTAACGCCTTGAACAGAGGATTGTTTTGGCTAACTCGAGTGTATCAGATGGCTTAGCGATCTGTAAAAGACCTAAATGTTAACAAACTGGGATGATCATCCCCATACATGAGAAGCAATTTGTCGACATTGAAAAAACATAAGACCGGACCCTCGTTAAAAGTTTTGGGGAGTTGTGCAGGAATACGACATTGACGGCCACCTCCAACTGGCTGTCAAGTGTCAAGTCATTTTATTCCCGCTCAGAAGCTGTGTTCGTACCACCAGCCTTAAATCAAACCGTTCGCAGTAGGTTAAACCTCAAAGTATCCAACTTTTGACTGATTGATTGACTGCTGATCTTGACAACGGAGAAGGGTATATTGCCCTTCAGAAAAATTTAATGCAAAACCGACCTCATTCAAAGGTTTGAAATTGTTTCTGGGAGCAGTAAATTTTTACCAAGCAACAACACCAAATGTTACCCCCATTGTGGCTCCTCTGAACAAGCTCTTAGAAGAAAAAGGTATGTTTCTCACCACTGACTTTAATAATAAATAAGCCGACGCTGCCTTTGGAAACTTGAAACATGCTCTGCGTAATCACACCAGTTTCGCTCACCTCGTTATGACGCTGACACTGTGCTAGTTTCCGACGCTTCAAATGTTGGCTGTGGCTCTTCCACTATGCTACGTAAGGACAACGCATGGCGTACAATTGCATTTTTTCCAAACACTTTTCTCTAGGTCAATGCAAGTAAGCAACGCTTTCCAGAGAAGTCCTAGGATTGTAACTTGCTGACAAACACGTTCGTCATTAGTTTGAGTATGATCACGAACCTATTGTGAAAGCTTTTTATTCCAGGAACCAACATGACAACGAAAGAGAATGTCGTCATCTTAGTGAAATCGCATCACTCTGCGCAAACGTGAGGTTCATCAAAGGATGTGACAATGTCTGAAGCCATCACTACTAGTACATTTGCCGAAAATTTCTCGTTTTTTTGCGTCAACCACAAATTTACACACCCTTTCTCTTCCTTTCTTTCATTCTCTTCAGTTTGTCATAAGGCGTTTTTTCCAACTTTTATTGCACTTCATCGTCGGAATGACCGTTCTCGACCTTCACTAATTTCGACAGCACATCGTTTTTATCGTTTACACCATATACCAAATTTCTCGCGCAATCTGTATCACGTGCTCTTTTCGTAGCAGCCCCTCGTTGTTGAGTTGCAACCTTGCCTCGAGCCTAAGATATTTCCCGTCGCATTTTTTTGCATTTTTCAGTTTCCCTTTATTTTGTGTTTGTTTGCAATGCCGTGATTTTGCGTTTTCCTGAACTAATTATTCCGTGCGTGTGATTTTGTTTTGTATCGCTTTCACTCACTAATTTTCGTTTTTGTGTCACTGACTCAGGGCGCACGGATTTTCACTCACAGTGTTGTTTTCCTTTCCAGCCTGAAATCAGATAGTTTCATTTTTGCTGCCTCAGTGCAGTTGCAGACTTTTGCACAGTTCGTTTTGCCAACATGCCACAACGGAAGAGCACACTTTGCTTGATGCTGCACCTTTCTTTTGGCAGCATCCATAAATAAAACGACAACTTTCCATTGTTTAGTTTTTCATCTGACCATTTCATCTGTCTTTCGTAATTGCAAACACTCGAAAAAGCATCAACTTTGGGTGTCAGTTCTACTGAACCTATCCATCCTCTTTCTCGAGGAGAGCATTGTTCTACAGTGAATGTATTCAAGTAATTCGCATTTTGTGCATCTTACGGTTTTGTGTTTGTTTTTATGGAGAAGCTGAGTTTCTCGTTAAGCGGCTGTTCCGTCAAACAGCGTGCAAGGTGAAGGTCTGAATCATTCCCAAAACGCAACAATTTGTTGCGTTTGTGTGCATGTACAACGCGCTCTGATCTCGTTTCCCTCAGCTGAGAGTTTCCTACTGGACACCGGAAGCCTACAAACCACGTTGGGTTCTGTTACAGCGCTGCTGTCGATCTGCTGCTCCAGCGAAGCCTCCTTTAAACAAATATCCTGCTCAAACGAGGCCTCATGTAAATAATCTGCTATCGACCTGCTGCTCTAGCGAAGCCTCCTGTATATAAAGTTTTGTGTAGTTGCATCTGCAAATCTGTAAACAAACTTAAAGTGGTGTGTGCCTTACATCAGCCTTTCTTCGGCTTAGCAACTTAAAACGTAATGACGCTTAGTAGGAAGACAAGACCAGTACTTATACAGTGACTAGGCTGAAGTCGCTGTTCGTAGCGTTTGGGGATAACTGTGATTCAGAACAGGCCCGTAGCCTCGGTAGGGGAGGCATTCTGAGGCAGTGCCCCCTAAACTTTTTTCGTGTTCCCCAAATTTTGTTGCATCCAGAGAATGTGTTTTAAACATATAATATAAACGAATATCTTTTCCCCCAAACCTTAAAACCTGGCTGCGGGCCTGATTCAGAATTCAATTCGCGTTCAATCCAACCTCCAACACAACTTCTTGGACTCTACAACGGTTTACCCACTTAATGCGCTGTGTTACTGACCGCTGGTCTATATGTGAATAAGAAGTATATCTTGTCATAAATTGTCATGACAATTTGACTAGCTTTGGACAGATTAATTCTAGTTTGTTTTTTATTGCTTGAAACGTTACGTTGTAACATGACATCGGTGTTCAGGAGTCTCAGGCAACTGATGAACATCTATAACACGCCACACAGTTGAAGTTGAAAAATCCTTTGCATGTAGAAAATTAGCTGTTCCTGTTGCTAAAGGTAATTTCTCGCCATTTGGTTAAGCTTAATGCTTATGAAATGAGTAACACTGGTATTAGTTATACATTGCAATTACTGCACAAAATTTTTGGTCTGAGAAATTGCAACGCTTTTAATGATTTGTAAGTGAAAATAATTTTTATGACGCTCTTCTAGCAACCCTTTTTTATTCGCAATTTGTGTGCGTCGAAAAGATTCAATGGAAGTGGGATAAATGGCATTTATTTTCATCAAATTGCGCTTATGCTGAACAACGAAAACACCCGCTGGTCTACCCTGCACACTTTAATTGTCCAAACTGTGTTACACATTATAGCGCAAGGTTATTATAGATATGCTATGACTCATTCTTCACTGCAAAAAAATTCTTTATACGTTTATTTAAGATACAAAATTCGTGCAAATTCCTGTAAAGCATTACACATCGTTCTGAGTGCTAAGCATACTTTACACTTGTATAGTAATACCTAAAGAAAACTGTAATGCAAAGTAGCATACTCAAAACAGCTGATCATAAAATCTACGCAATAAATCTACTGTTATAATCACCCCTTTTCTATTAAATTCATTTTCGTTTCAAGTAAGGAGTGCAACTCAAATAATCCTGCAGGTCTCTTGCAGTTTCACTCACACTGATGTACAAGCAATTTTTACACAAAATTTAGTCATAGCAGGACAAAATGGAGGCTATTTCTGGTTTGTGTGTTAGTGGTGTGGCAATGCCTCATATTGCAAACAGAGTGTATTCTTTTATTATTTTGTGTCGGATGTGAGTGTGATGATTTTAATAAACCTCACCAATGTCGCTTTTCACCGTTCCGCGTAATCATGACCGTGCTGTTGGGTCTTATAATATACCATGTAAAGTTACTATTCGTGCTCTTTGTACGAGCATGTCCAGATACATCCTAGCCATTTCAAAAGAGCGAGAGCGTTTTCACTATTCTCTTTTTGAAAAGTAAACTCAAGTGGTTTAACAACGGTAGTAGTCAGTTTGGGAACTTGCTTCAATGAGTTGTCATAAATGTTTCATTCTGCAATAAATTCAAAAATTCACTCATGTTTTCTTTTCCGATAGTTACAGTATAAGAAAATCATGGTGGTACCAATAATCCGATTGCCAAGTTTGTTTCATCAGCAACTAAGAAATCCCACTGACTGTCAAAATAAGTTTTATTGCAATAATTTTTTTAAATCTAGCAAATTAAATTAATCATTTCAACGAAAACAGAATCTATCTCTATAAATTTACTGGCTGATCCTCATTTTGGAGGTATTTTTCAAACTAAAAAATTGTCTCAATTAATCACCACAAAATTTTCAAATTCAAAAGAAGCCAAACCTTATTGGTGAATTGTCAAAAATGTGTGCCGTAATTTATGTATATTCTTTCAGCACAGCACTGTATGTATTTTGCAACTATAGCGCCAGTTATAACACATTTGTCTTTCAAATTTTAAAAACAATCTGACTGCTGGAAAAACAAACCAGTTGTCAGGAACGCTTTATACCTTGGATATCGATAGTTTTCTTCGTTTCACAATAAATGCAAAAGTACTTTTGAAAAACTACTTCAAACAATTTCTATTAAAGGTTTTTTTTAAAGGAACTGCAAAGTAATTTCGAAAAACTGCAAAGATACTTTCGAAAAGCTACATTAAAAATTTTGCTGGTTGGTTCAACTTCGTCGCCTTTGTGGAGACTAGTTATTTGAAAAATTACAGTTCATCCGTTGACAAGCACATTTGTTCATTCGTACGATGAAATTAATCTTCCTCAATTGTCATACAAACTGATATTCCAACTAACTTAATAAACTAAATAAAGTTACCTTTCTAATTCACTCAAAACGTCAGGTAACTATGGTGTTTTTTCAACATCAGCAAATATTCATCCTTGCTAGTGTGTATTCATTTCTGCAACATATTTAAATGCCACGTTTGGGTCTCAATTCTTTAAAAGTATTCTTGCAATTACTTCTTTAAGAACACTTAAAGCAGCTTAAATCAATGGACTTCCAGCTTTGCAACTTATTGAAGTCCCTATACGTTGCAATGTTTTCAGTGCAGTACCAATTCAAAACTTCATGCCAATTCTCAAGATACGTCAGAAACCTTTTTCCCGATTAGTCAGATTTTATAAGGGGTTTTCATTGAAATTTCTAAACTTTGACATCGTCAAATCATGACATGCTGCTAATCAGGAAAATGTTATCAAAAAAGTGAGTAACTCGTCAAAACCTGTTTTCATATGTTTTTACTTTTTCCGTATTACCGTAGTAAATTCTAGCAAGTGTGAGATTAAGTTTCGTGGCAAATGTTTCAAGTAAAAGAAGCAATATGATTGCCAAGATACTCTTTTCTCAGCACTGTACGAACGTTTTTCTTGATAATAAACGATAATCACTTCCTAAATAGTTTTTGACGAAATCAAATCAATAGTTACATAATAAAATCAATAGTCAGATTGTTATGCTTCTTTATTCTTATCACCTGCATTCAGGGGCGTATTCAGTCAGTAAGTTTAGGGGGGGGGCAATTTCAGTAATATTTGGCAGCCAAGTCTCATTACGGGTTCACTACTGCAAGCGACATGAACTATACTTCACAACACTGGGGTGACAAAACAGCGGATGTCAAAATGGCCTTCTATCGCGAATGCTGATTTCCGGATTGTACAAAATTATGGTGAAAAAAGTTACTTTCATTGGTTTTAGTGGGCGGGGGTGGGTGATGGCCCCAATCGCCCTCCCCCCCGGATCCGACACTGCCTGTATTGTATGCATCATTCTTGATAGTGATCATGCTTTTCCGAGACATCATTCGAAATCTACCTAAGTGTACTGCGGAACAAAATAAATCGTTTGAAGCTGAATTTATCTAATATATAAATGCGTCCATTTAATGTTTTTACTTTATCTCCATAAATCCTGTAGTTAAACAATAGGTGGATACAATCCTTTGGAGTTTAATTACACGCATTGGTGAAACCTCTGAGATAATCATTTGAAGCAATCTGTATTAGTTTGTTAAATCGCAACAAGAGTTAAAAAGAGTTTTGTCGAATTTTTAAGAAAAAAGTGGCTCTAAGGATACTTTTTTTAACAATTCCCAGCTTCATCTAGTGCCGAGATAGTTTAAGCAATATCGCAGAACGTGTACTGACTTGGTGCCCCTGACTTATCTTTCTGTACTATTCCTATCAACGCACATTCCTATCAACACAAACCTATTTGCTGATGCTTCTGCTGCTGCGTACTCCAGCCATCCTGAGTACTGAAGTGACTAGTTCTGTCACAACGCCACTCGTCAGAAAACTGAACAAGATTTCAAAAAATTTTGATCTGAAAGTGCTATCTTCTTCCACACAAGAGTTTAATTTAAACAGAAACTGCACTACATAATGTTTCAACGTTTTGCACAAAGGCATAAAGTTTGAAGCGCAGAAAAAGCTCAGAACAATGACTGTGATCACAAAACCATTGCTCAGAAGAAACGCAAACAGAGCTGAAACGAGGCAGTAAGGAACGTAATCCGCTGCGTGATGTGACGTTTTGTACCACACCCGCCCACAAGAAGCACGAGCTGAAATTCATTGAAAACAAAACTCAAGAGCAGGGACATCTAGAACTCCTAGATATCACTGCTCAAGAGAAGGGTAGAACCTTGAGCGGTAAGAATACGATGTGCAGCCGCCCGTCGCCGACCACGGCTCTTTGTTTTATATCATTTGCTGTTTGGGCATATATATTTCTTCTAATTTGCGATTTTATTGGCACACACTGTTTTTGAAAATTATCTACTTTCATTTATGCTGCGTTTAGTGAAACGTGATGAGAGGATGAAATAAACAAACCATAAAACCAGTAAAAACAAAACTAAATCCACTTACACTTTAAAATATCTAATTGCCCTCGACAGTCCTAAGACGATGGCATTAGTAGATAGCATCATGGTTCAGGTCAAGTATAAACGCTCAAATTGAATGTACCTTGTGTGGTGAATATTTGCTGCTCTTCAACATACTGTAGATGTACAACAGGCACTCCTTTCAGTGGTTGTGTTACGAATGGCTGCTGAAAATGCAGCAAATGTCATTTCAGGACATTTTATAGTAGTTGTTCCCTTTTCATAGCAATTGTAAAATGCTCAAGAGTATATAACAACCAGTTTGAAAAAGTCCAAAAGTGTAGACCAATGTTGGAGCAAAATGTTAGGTTTTTAAAGACTACACACTGGAAGCATATCAAGTTTCTGAGATTTCAGTGTTTGTTTCGACGGTGTGCTAGTCTTAAAAATCTAACAAACAGAATCATGCAAATAGTTTTCAGGTGTAACTCCGATCTGTGGGCCCTTATACTATGCGATTTAAACGTTTCTTGAGGCAATGCTAACGAATGTTTCACTGTATTTGTACGTTTGTAGTCAACGCGAGCTTGAATTCTGAGCACCACACCGCAGGTATGTTTCGATTATTCAAGCCTTTCTAATAAAATATTACGCATAGAATTTTTTGTTACACTAAAACGAGCATGTTGTTCCCTTGAAATATGGATGTGGTGATTGCTTTATTTCCCGTACTTGACTTCTTATTGCATGCAAGGTGAAAAACATCAATTAACTTATTTTTACGCAACTTTTAAACTTTCTTCAGTTTACTGCAGACCAATTAATTTTGATTTCTACTCAATTTGTTAGTTTTTTCGAATGAGAAATGTGGTTAATCGTTTTCAGTTTCTTGTTTTGATAATAATCTTTACTTGATTACTGTGATTACTATTGTGGGAGAAGAACTTATTTTCTAACGAGAACACTCTGAAAGTACCTTAAATCTACCAGATTTGAAAATGATGTGATGTGGCATACCCATCCCGAACACCTTCCAATGCCACTGCTGTAGTCACACCAAATGCGCTGGCGCAGCACAAACATCATACACAAAGATTGGAGGCCATGTGCTTATTGGTTTAATTTGAACGATTCGTCCCATCCCGCACATCCATTTTCTGGGAGTGAGGCCCATGCTGAAGATCCGGTATACATAACTCACAAGCAGCACATTTCTGAAAATGCGCTGTGAATGCGCGACCCAGTAAATAGCCTGTGAAACCTAACACGACGCAGATAATTTCCAAGCGCTTGTGTTGAAACATTCGGGATATCTTCCAATCAACATGATTTTGCTTGCTGTCACAGTTATGTCAACCAACTGACTTTTAGTGGAAAGTCCATTGGTTGGGCTTTCCACTAAAAGTGGAAAAGTGCAGACAGATGTTTTATCGTGCATGGTTCTGTTGCATACGTGTCGTGCCAACAAAAACTGTATTTCTCATCAATCTTCCCACAACGTCGCAAATTCGAAATGCGCTTAAATTTTGCGTGCAACATTGGTAGGCTAGTCAAAGTGACCAAAAATGCCTTTCCAGATGCCCGTGACTGGTGGAAAGTAGCATACACACCTTGGGGTACGGTCAGCCTACAGATACTGTCTTCCAATGGCCAGCAAGATCACACGCAATTTCTCATAACTTCAGTAAAGAGTTCGTGCATGCTTCCTCGAAGGAAAATTTAATGACTATCCTGCACGCGTAGCTGTCGTCAGTTGCTTTTTTGTGTGATTTGTGCACTGAAAATCAACTGCCCTTTCATTTTTCGGTGTTGTTATCTATATTTCACAGTCAATGAAAGCTCATTATTTTTAGTGACATCTACAGCTTTGCTTTTATCCCATTTGCTTTGATGTACGTCTGCTATTAGCTGGCTGAAACGTCAGCGTCGTTTAAGACATCAACAGCAGTTTTGCACAACATTCTATTATTGTGAAATCAACTGTTTGCAAGAAAAGGAAAGCAAAGATTCTATTTGAATAAGATGATATGACTAACGACGCGTAGTGTTACGTGAAATCGATTTCCTATTAAAATTGTGTGATTGATTCCTTGCTTTTGAAGAAAAATTTGTGATTGATTCCTTTTGAAGTTACTTGAAGAAAAGGAAAGATGCATTATGCGTCGTTCAATGGAAAATTCGTGCTTTGCAATACTAAATGTCTAACCCAGCGTGGTCCAAACCCTGGCACGAGGACCGCATGCGGCCCGCGGACAGTTTTTGTGCGGCCCGCGAACACTGTGTGTGCCGGACATTACACAAATTCATAAATACAGTGTGTTAGCCACACAGCTCTAGTAAGTCACACATCATTGAAGCAAAGTTAGTATAAAGACTTTATAGTAACTTTGCATCGAAGTGCCGGTCAATATGCAACTTTTATGGGGTGACAATATCTATGTACAATTTATGACGTTACAATAACTAACCTCTAGGCTAGGCTTTCTGTGACCACAAAGCATGCGTGTTTGTGTTTGATAATTAAAAATTTTTGTAAGTATAGACTCTGTAATTCGGTTGCAAGTAAGATTAGAAGCTTTGCATTGTGGAAGTGATCTTAGTCAAACGTAGCATTAACAAAAAATAAGTGTCAAAAGAAGTGTCAGAGGTGTGAAAACGTCATTCTGCTTTTTAAGTACCGCAGAAGCCAATTATTGGCTTTTTAGCGCGGTTTTTGCCATAACTCGCGAACCACTGTTAGCAAGATCGACAAATCAGACATTGTAGTAAAGGTTTACGAGCGATCTTTTTGATAAGCCCCCAAAAAGGTATGTTTGCATTTGAAATTTTTGAAAAAAATGCATTTTTTTGTTTATTCGCAAACGATATTTGGCAATTTCCGGTTAGTTTCAAAAAATCGACTTCACGCTTACCTGAATCACAACTAACCACAAACACGAAAAGAATCACTCATTCTTGCTTTGCGCGGAAAATATTTGGGCGAAAAATCCATTGTTTCAAAATTTGAAAAAATGCGATTTTACAGTTTCTACGCCAAAACTTTTGCCAAAAACGTTTTGAGAGTGTACCATTCGAAAGAAGGCGAAAACTCCTAAAAAAGTCAATATTTTTGATAAATGCTTCGTCAACTTTTTGTGGAATTTCCGTCCATATGTTAAATTGCCATGACTTTTTCCTCTATTTTTTCTCGAAAATTGGTAGTATTTTGTAAAACGTTAATGTCAACATGTTCTGCGAGTTTCAGATTTTTTCGTTATATGGAACTGGTGGTATGAGACTTCGAAGACGAAAAACAATAAAAACGCCCCCAAAAAACTTCCCCGTAAACATGTTGAGGTTTTTTGCCTACATTTCTTAAAAGTTTTAGATATGGCTGAATTTCGTATGCAGAACGAATTCTCTGCCGTTTTTTGTTCTCTCTCCACAGGTCGTTGAATAAAACCACTGTTTTGCAGCAAGATCGTTTTTTTCCCTGCCCCACATCACAAATACGCCTTTAAGACAACAAAGGATATGTCGTCAAAAAACCTTGCTCACAATGTCTTGCGTGTTGACGTAGCTTCAGTGGTTCACGAGGTATCGCAAAATTCGCAATGAAAAGGCAATATATTCGCTCCAGGTCAATCAATTGTGGCACGATTTTTTTGCAAATTTGCCTACCGACTGTATTTGGTGGACGTGCATTGACTCTGCACATCTTAAAATTGCCGGGTCGTCCTAGGCAAGGTCCATTAAGTGTCCTAGGCAAAAGGTCTAACAGGCATCCCTCCCCCAAAGAATACCCTTTTCCGTTGTACATCTGGCGTAGATAAGGACGATTTTTGTATCATGCAAATTTTTTGATGAATACCGAGCGTATTTGAACACAAAGTTCATCAAAATATTATCTGCACAGGTTACAGGCGTTAAAGCATTCATATAAACAAAAAATCTAGTATAGGCCTCAAAACATTGTTACAGTCGCGTTGCTACAATCTGGTATTGTAACAATCAACGAAGTTCCACATGCACAGCAAACCTCTAACCTTGGCGGACGTCACCAAGTTGGTTATGGTGCGTAACAGTTGGAAGCTGTGTGGTTAAATAAATTAAGGTGGAGCGTCCAATAATAAAAAAACGAAATTTCACTGGTTAACTACAGTACTACTCACGCCAATAACGCTGATTGGCCAATAGCGACACATGGAACAGAATGGCTGATGAAACCCTGGATACCTGCTTGCGTCTGTCGACTACCAAGATTAATGCGGACATTGACTTAAATAACCAAAACCAAGAAACAATAATTTGTTTTGTTATTTTGTTGGTGTGTTGTGTGCCTTTTTTCTAGCAGAAAATCTCTTTTTGAGTCCCAAACAATGAAACAGAAAACTTCAATGTGAAAATTACCCTAGAATCCAACATTGCGTCAGGCGTACAGCAAACATTAGGTATGCTGGAACAGCAAACCAGTCTCCTAATCGCAATGGAATTCCTCTCTTTGCGGCCCGCAGATTTTTCCTCAAACCGCAATGTGGCCCTTCATGCTCGCAGTCTTGGACCACCCTGGTCTAACCGATCTAAAAGCTCTTCGCGTAAAACGTTATGGCATGAGTTTTCGTGGCCAAACAAAAAGATAAATGTGCTAAATCAAGTTACTTTTGACAGGTATTGCAACGAACATGAAAACATGAAAACTACCATGTAAATGAATTTTGTTTCTGACGTCATAAACGTCTGACCGCAAAGCCTTTTTTTAGCTACCAGAAGAGCACGTTTGCACGCAGCGTGCTCTTCTGGTAGCTAAAAAAAGGGCTGGCTTGCAGGCCGCCGGAAAATGCTGATTGCATTGCCGATGTCGGGCGTCACGCCGCGATGCGTCATTGCCGCGATGCAAGGCTGTAAAGTGAAAAAATCATAAAAAGCGAAACCGACATCATTAGTATGCGGCGTAAAGTAACCACAGGATATTTAGATGACAGACAACCGCAATGTGAAAGCGTAATAACGTTTTTTGAATGAAAATCTTCAAAAACAGCCCGAGATTTTGCGTTGCACAATCATTGTGGATGCGAAATTACAGTATTAACGGTATGTAAAGCGGTCGCTTGAAAATTTAGCATTTTACTTTAAAAATAAACTTTAGGCTTGCTCATTGAGCGTAGTATGACCGTTTATGTTGCATATGAATTGTTACGTATGATTTTTGTGTTGAAAGTTCCTTGTTTGTGATTGTTGAGTGCAGGCGTGCAGCCAGAAAACGTTTGTGATGGGGCGAGAAATGTTTACTCGACTAAATAATTGGCATTAGACGTTCATGATAACTTGTTCTCAACGGTTCAATAATTGCCGCCAAAAATCTGGGAGGAGCAACCGCGCCTTTGGCTCTTCCTGGCTACGACCCTGGTTGTGTGAAATTTCATTGCTTTGTTGCTAAAACTGGGCCTTTGAACCCAAAAAACAGTTTAACGCGGTAAGGATTCGGGAGTTCTGCAATCTTTCTTCTTGTTGTGTTTCGCAGTTATAACTTTGGGTAAATCGGTTCACGCTTTAAAGTGCATGGTTGTCAAATTAAGGCGCAACTTTCATAAAGAATAAACTGTGAGAAAATAAGTGAACTTTTATCAAAGTTCATTTCGGTCCTGTTCGCTGTCTCGTATGAATATTGACTAAACCTACAACAGTCGCGTAGGCAGCTGCAAAACTTTTTCTGAACATGACCTCCTAAATTCATTTGATCGATTGGCGGTTGCGGCCATTCAAACTGGTATGAAAGTTAGAACTTAACAACTGTCTCTCTCTACAACTCAAGTCAGTGTGCACTGCAGGTAAGCGGTAAAACATTGTAACGGATGGAGACATTCAAGTAACTTGGGATGAGATTAGCGAATGATGGAAACCCGAACTACGAGATTTGCTCCAGGATCAGAAAAGATAAGGTAAGAATGTGAGAGCTTCACTGTTATGTAATCATACATCGAGAACTTTCAACGACGCTAAAACACTCCGTTTTCAAATCAGTCTCTGTTTTGTACCTCACTTCCCAGGGTTCATCGCTAGGTCCCCTACTATTTGCCTTATATGTGAATGACCTCCCACAAGCGTCAAACTTAACTCCTACACTGTTTGCTGATGACACATTGTTGACAATATCCTGTGCCAATTCCACCAACCTACAATATGGAGTGAATAGTGAACTGCAAAAAGTTGATGAATGGATGAGATATAAGTTGTCTATATATTACTCAAAAACCACATATATGCTTATCAATAGCAACTCAAGTCAATCTTGTAATTTTGAAGTAAAAATTAATGACTCTGAAATAAAACACACAACTTGCGCCAAGTATCTTGGGGTGTATATCGACCAATATCTTTCTTGGACAGAACACATACATAACCTTGAAATGAAACTATCCCGAAGTGTTGCAATGTTTTATAGGATAAGATACTACCTAAGTAATAATGCATTGAGATCAGTTTACTACAGTTTAACTTATAGTCATCTCCAATATGCAATTGGTGTCTGGGGTGGAGCTGGAAAAACAGCTTTGAAGCGACTGAATGTTTTACATAACAAAGTATTAAGAGCAATGACCTATAGCTCTTATAAGTCAAGAGTCTCACCATTGTATAAAAAGTTAAACTTACTTAAAATTGATGATATA
>Ga0210059_1007042_pt1 | contig 17943 bp, 13 predicted proteins | sample Ectturendosymbi2_FD_188042 | JGI IMG/M metagenome (GOLD analysis project Ga0210059, IMG submission 188042) | Ecteinascidia turbinata endosymbiont from Florida, USA - Sample 2 (SPAdes) (version 2) | ecosystem: Host-associated > Tunicates > Ascidians > Unclassified | place: Key West, Florida... | reverse complement strand
AAACGTGCTCAGTCCTGAGGAGCTCCGTATTGCAATCGCCCTCCTAACTGGTGCTAAAATCTTTGAAAGCATAAAATGCCTCTGCGGCAAAATTGTTGATGAGCTGGGGCTTCATGGCCTCTCCTGCACTAAAAATGCAGGCCGCTTCTCAAGACATTCAGCCATCAACTCCATCCTCAAGAGGTCATTGACCCGCATTGGTCTCCGCTCTACCTTGGAGCCTATCGGCCTGACTAACGATGGAAGGAGGCCGGATAGCCTGACTTTGGGCCCCTGATACAGAGGCCTGAGCCTGGTGTGGGACGCAACAGTTGTGGACACCTTTGCTCAGGGTCACTATAAAGACTGCCAGCCAGGCTGGTTTTGCGGCCACAAAAGCTGAGGCCGCAAAATGCCAAAAATATCATGACCTCCAAAGCAATAACCACTTTCAACCAGTGGCAATTGAGATCACTGGCGTGTATGGCAAGTCCACTGCCCCTTTTTTGAGTGGTCTTACGAAAAAACTTGTTGATGTGTCTGGCGGCCCCAGGGAGCGCCAGTGGCTCCACCAGCGTCTGTCCCTGGCTGTGGCCAGGGGAAATGCTGCCAGCACATTGGCCTGTGTGCAAGTTTGATCTAATTTTACCTGTTCTTTTTCCAGCTGTTTTTAACCTACTGACCACCATCACCGCCTACCACTTGCCCCTGTATCAATGTGTAGCTATTTCCTTCCGAATCCTCGTTAATTCTGCAAGATTCATTGTTCCCTCAGTTGTGCAGTGTTACCTAGTGCATTGGTTAAATATCTTGTCAATCGCATGGCCTATGATGAGAGTACAGCGTGGTTCCGTGTTCAACATTGCTTGAAACTTCTGAGGCCTTTTATTTAGATTTGCTGAAAAGACGTGCATGACCAACCAAGCGAAAAAGGTTGGTCTCATCTTCTCGCCTGCACAAAATCTTGATCCAAGCATCTTAAAGGGTTATCGGACTAGTACCCGGTTAAAGAAACGTTACTCATGGTGTGTGAACAATATAAGTTTTTCAGATCAACTGCAATTTTCTAATGAGATAGATGGTGGATGTGTGGAATTGCGCACTGCAGCTATGATGATTAGCGAATAAATAAACTATGTTACCGATCAAGCTTTCAAAATGAATCCAAGCCACAGATACTTTGACGATACTTGAAAGATCTGCTTTCGTTTTTTCCAAAACATATTGCTGTCGACAAGGGTAGATATTAGAATTTAGGGGCCTGAGGCAAAATCTCTTAAAGGGGCCTCAAAACATCGCAAAATTTTCGATATTTCATGTATACAACTATGTACTCTCCACGATGAGGGTAAGCAAGGAATCGATCAGCAAATTTTTAATAGGAAATCGGTTTCACATAAAATTACGCATCCTCACTCCTTATTGAAATATGATAAGTTTCACGAGACAAAAGTTTCATGTGTACAATATTGGGTCTTAAACAATGGGGCGCTGTCCCCTATATTTGTTCACAATAAAAAGGGGCCATATGTTTTTCACATGCTATACAGAAACTTTATTCGCTGAAATCAAATTAAACCTTTCATATTGTCTGGGAATTTGCTTCTGCGTGAAAGTCCTTTCCATACTGTAAATTGTTTGAAGTCATTTGATTTTCAATTTTTCTTTGTCTACACATTCAAGTTGTTGAGAAGCCCCGTTTGGCACATTTCAACATAATTTTTGGCTTATTTTGCAAAACATATGACTTGTTTCAGAGTTTAGTGAATGTGGCTCTGGAGTGGTTCACAAGTGTTTCAACAAAGCAATGCAAAAACTAAGTGCGGAACTCTCAAAAGGAGGCCCCAACACCGCGTCTCTGAAAAAGGGGGTCCGAGGCGACCGCCTCGTTCGCCTCCCTTAATACAGGGTTACCATATGTCCGGAACTTCGGTGTCATAGTTCGTGTCCGGAAAATTTTTTTTAAATCTTTTAATGTCCGGAATTTTGACAGTCAGTTAATTATGAATAAAAAATTTAATAATCAGGATTGGGAGAGAAAAACATGCGTTTTTGTAATTAATCGCTTGTAGCCTATTGTGTAACAATTCTGTGATATTTTTTCTGTGATAGTGATGCGGTTTTGCGGTGGATTGGTAGTTGTAAGAATATGCTGAAAAATGCCGCATATAGCTCTTGTTTGTTGTCGCTAAAAGTAGCCACTGAGACTGTCAGGGATTTTGCCGTTTCAGATACGGTAACCCTATTATCCACCCCTGGCTATCGATGTGTTCCTTGCTCACATGAACGGTATGCTTTGAAACGTGTCAGTTACAATGTATTTCGTCACTAATAGCTGCATTGTTTTTAATGACGTTTTGAATAACATACTTGAATTCGGTTTTAATATTGTGACCTACGAAAAACCAACGCACACTAGTTTATATGTGTATAGTAACGGCCTAGATTTGTTTCATGTTCACAATTTGGATCAAGTTCGTGTCAATTAACGCATGAAGATTTCGAAAAGATTATTTTGAACATTGTTTTTTCTCCTTCATTGGTGACTACATTGGCAAATTTTTGTGTATGCAACAATCTAAGCACGAAGGTGAACAAAAATGTGTCCGTGATCAAACATGTGAAGCAAAGAGGCACGTATTATCTAACTGCCTTTTTGCAAGTACAAAATAACAGCGCATAAATAAGAACATTCTCGGTTGTTTCAAACTTAATACTGTGGTCGTTAGGCGCGTGCACGACACGGTTAAACTTCAAAACTTCAAACTAATTTTCCGCTGAGTGAGCCTCAAAGTGTTTTGAAAAGCTCAGGCGCCATACGTACATTGAAATGTTCTTGAGGTTAGACCTAAGCGGCCGACTCAGCAAACTTTGCTGATCGATTAAATAAATACCAATCGTACCCAGATTCCTAGCTGCATTAACAGATAAAGAAGCACCCTTAAAATGTTGTTACTAAATCTTACCTCTGCCTGTTGGTAAAAATGGTTTGAGTTTTTTAAAATCACTTCTAATTCAAGGCACCGTCCTCCTTAAAAGTTCGATGTGACCCCCACACCTCTGCGTATATTCACCGTGCAGATCAGCCGATTACCCCGTCTCTATCGACTCTGATGCAAAGAAATTACCCCCTCGTTGTTTTGTAAAGACGAAAACAAATTGACACGAAGACATCGGCGTTGCGTTAATCTGCAATTACGCGCTCTATACTGCCCCATTTGTCTGCTGCACCCCTTCAAGCATCTTGGGTTTCGGTCATTCATACCTTGCCTGCGAAGGAAACAGTTTTGTTTCCAAAACATTTCACCTGATTTCAATTTAATCTAAGGTCCTTACTTTGTTGCTTCTATTGCGGTTTTGCACGATTGCGTTATTTTGATCAATTTGATAGAGTTACCATGAAATTCACATAAGCGACACATCTTATTCACATGCGACACATCTAAGCGACACATCTCTGCACCCGTGAAAAGTTGAGCAATAAAGAAGATAGTCCAATTTAACCTTTATGCCCCCTGCTGCGTCAACATGTTAACTATTCAGCTCTATCAACTGAAATTTATTAATTAAATTTAATTACCTCATGAGACTAAAATATTTTGTGGCTGACAAAACCAACCACTTTATCGTAGTAAATCGAAAAATTGATTCTATTGAAAATGACCTGCACCGCCCTCAAACGAGTACATTCACGCAAAAAACAGATGACGCAGAGAACCTGATTTCATGAATGTTAAAAATCAGCATAGCAATTCCATGCAACATTTATGATTCATTTTCAAGGTGTAAGTTTTTATAATATTTTACGTTGATGTGATGTCTTCGCACGTGCAAAACAGTGCAGCGGAAGCGTAGATGGAGTTTTAGCTTACAGCAACTTGGTTTGTTTGACTGCTACTCCAACCTAAACCGACAAAAGTTCACAAAGAAACAAAGAAGACATGATTCTTCTCGAAAATTTGTTTTTTTATCTAATTGCCCGAAAATGTTAACGCAATTTTTGTTTTCCAGTAAAACGTTTTGCGATATTTATGTGAGTGAGAGCATAGGTGGCTTTGGCATATTGGCATACTTTATAATGAACAATCGAATGTCAGAAGCAGAGCGCAGCAAAAAGTATTCCTATTACAAGATGTTGTCACCACTGAAATCACAGTCCGAAGAAATATTGAAAAAAAATCCTCTGGGGATCAACAGCGTGAGCAAACCTGTCAAGTATGTCGTTCCTCATTCACTATCTTTGACTCAGCTTCGTAAGTCGAAAATTTCATCTTCTTTTCTGCCAACTTTGCAAAGGCTAAGAAGGTGACTGGAAGTGACTTGAATTGGGCCATGCAGAGTTCTTCTTCGAATATAAGTCTCTGAAGAGAGTTGTTTCTTGTGATCTTTTTAATAAAGTAATTAAATTGTTTACTACTCTAGCAACTGAACGGTTTTACGGAATACGTATTTGACACCGGTGGCGAGGTATTTTGCAACAAATATTCTTTAGTGCGATCCACAAAGTATAATTAAACTTCGTTTTGATGGACTGGTCAACCGAAAATTTTTACTCTTGCGAAAATATGTTTTAAGAAATGTTGCGCTAGTCATGACTGAAAAGAAAGTACTGATTGAGAAGATAAAGATTAACTTAAAGTCCACAAATAACATTTTTCTATTCGAAGTTTAAGTATCTCATTAAAAAGTAATAGATTCTCTGCAATGAAAGTTTTGCTGACAAATTTAGTCACTTTTTAAGTTTTTGAAAAAAAATATAATTGAAACAGGCATCTTTTAAATGTGCAAAAAGTATTTGCAAGTAAACTGACTATACAGTTTCAAGCGATGCAACACATGATGGTAGTACATGCAAAAGAACAAAATCGCTTCTTCGATGTTTGCTGAACGCTTGAAAATTCATTGAAAGTGGTTTGCAAGCACTCAGAATCTAAACAAGGTCAGCTTAGGAGCCAAAAACACTGTTGCTTTGATTTTGTATGATTTTCGTATTATCAACCATTGCACCTGCTGATGATTACCAGCGTAGATTGACAGTAACCACCACCCAGTTGAAAGGCTTACCGTGGTTGCAGGAGGGATTTTGTTTTGGACGGTGTGAGGGAAAATACCAGCTTGTCGAGCGTGCTTCCCTCTTACAATGCTTTCAACGACAGGCACGCGCAGACATACTTCAGGCAACCGGCTGTTCAAGACATGTTTAAGCGCGCTGCAAAACAAAGCAAGGTGAGCAACAACGAACTTTGACAACATCGCCTCACTGAATTTCAGTGCGTTCGGCTGCACGGCCCTCTTAAATGTTTGTGGAAAGTGGTAGCGAACTGGAGCGATCTGCATTGACGGCAGGCACTGACCGTAAACCCGTCGGCTTGTTTCATCTTGCTATAAACTACATTATTGACGTGCCGAAACAATTTTTGGGCTGTAAAAATCCGACAAACTCCAATTTCTGTAATGTAATTGTTCATGTTACAAACTATCAAGTTACATAGGAATGTTTCGGGCCTAATGCAGCTCTTGAGATTTACAGCAAAGTCTGCCTAAGCCCTAGGCCTTCATCTACTTTTCCATACTTTTTACCAAATGGCAGATAATTTGTTGTGAACTATTTTCGGCTCTTCAAGTCAAGCGTTTGCTTTTCTAGTACAGAAAGTAAAATCAGTTGCCGGGCTTTATATAGTCTCTACTTTCAACGAACAACCAAGTAATCTTCTTGCTGAGCAGCACATACGTTTCGTTGCATTATGTCGAAGTCGAACCTTTGGGTATTTTATGTGAAAATCAATAAAACAAGTGTAGGCAATGATGCTTGGATTCATTATCAAGTACAACCGTCAATAGCAGAATTTTTCTTTCTTTTTAGAGTGAACTCACTTCATCACTGCAGGCATTCAAGCTGTCAAATCGTCATCGCGCTCCTGCCACTCCAGGAACCACAATGTTACAGAAACTAGAAAATCGGTACAGGCCTCTTGCACAATGAATAAAAGTCTATCTAAGTCATTAATTTCGTCAAAAACAGTTATATTGATGCGGGTTTGAACTTGATACAGGTTTTAACAACAATTCGACGTGCTTGGGAGTTTATTTTTGATCGAAACTGTGCAACTTTGCCATTTCAGATAAACTTTTCAGTTTCTTGTCTCCTCTCCCCAAACCTCTTCAGTTTCCGCATCCAAGCACATGTCTGTTCTTCTACTTTTTTCACTTGTCTCTACTGTGCCAGGTTTATTCTTTACTATAGATGTAGTGACATCACTTCACCTGCCAGTGGCTTGTTTGCAGAAAGACAATTCCAGCAGTTGATACCAAAAACGAAAAATGTGCACCGTTGATTGGCATTTCGTCACAGCGCGTAACCACATTTTCTGGCATCACATCATCTATCATCAGTGGCGTACCGAAGGGGGTGCGATGGTCCTAAGAGTCGAATTTTCGGGGCCGCCGAGAGATTGAAAAACAATGCGACTTATTCGCATATAGAGAAACCTTGACTACCCTATGAAAATAATTTTTAAATACCTATACAAAACCTATATTTATCTTGAACACCACTCCCATTATCCTGACATCTTGTCATACAAATACCTTTCAGCAAACCTTTTATTTCTATTTATTCAAGGCGTAATACATAAAGGCTACGTGACTGATCGAGTCACAGATTTCTTTGCTCGACATGCAGTCCAGTAGAGCTACATTGCGCAGCATTTGCTTTTGCAGGAACTTGTACGTTTCTACATAGGCGTAGCCAGGGGCCAAAGGGGTCATGCCCCCCAAATTTTTGGAAAAAATAGTCATTTTGTGCTTTGAGAGGCGTTTTTCCAAACAAAATAGTGTTATTAGCCTAAAATCAAACATTTTGCCCCCAAAAAATTTTGGCCCCCCCAAATTTTTGGGCTAGCCACGCCACTACGTTTCTATGAGATATCGCTTTGCCTCTCTTATTTCTCAAGTATAACGTTGATAGGTAGACATTAGCAATGCCCAGTCGGAAGCTTAGTGGTATTCAGTATAGAAAAAGGAATGCAAAGACAGAACGAGAAGCGTGGAAGTCAGAAGGAGCGTGGCTGCTTTTTCTTGTGCAGCAAAAATTGGCAACCTTGCTGTATTTTCCGAGTACTTTTATCGCTCATGAGCAGTGCGCATGTTCATGGGCTGTTTGTTCGCTCTCACAGTGCTTCCTAGCGATGTAGAGTGTTACTGTACGAGCGCGCATGTTTGCGAAAGAACACAAGAAAAAGTCCCTCTGAACGACATAACTACAACGTAATTTCGTAGTGGAAAATTTTTGACTAATTTTTTTCTGATGCATGCTAGTGGAGTGTCTTTTGTTTATGACCAGTTAAGTCCTGCTCGTAGAGAACATTGTCAGTTTACAATAGTCTTAAACGAATGAAACCATATTACGATCTTTAACCTACTGAACCTGCGCATTTTAATATCTGAGGCAAATCATATTCATTTAGCATTAGTGCTTTGCAAGGTTAACAGAGCTCCAACCTGTGAAAAAAGATGAAACTAGCTCATACAATAACTGTCGCTGCTGAGTCAACTATGCCGACTGATTTCTGCGCTTAGAAGGCGGATTGATGCTTGCAAGCAGCAGTACATGCGAGCGTGGAAATTTTAGGGTTACATGAAATAGGCTTTCGTTCCTCCATTTTCATGACCGCTTTTCCTCTGGAGAGAGTGGCGGGGACAGCAGCCCTCTAGGAGGACTAGAAATACCTCACGGCCAACAGAAATCTCAAATAGTTCTGCTGCCCTCACACCAAGGCGGGACCAAGCAAGGTCGGAGAAGTATAGTCAGGGCCGGCCCTAGCAGATGCGGGGCTCAATGCAAGACCTGGGCGCGGGGCCCAATGCAAGACGTAGTCGTGGGGCCCATCTGAACAGTGATTTTATGACGTCATCGTGTTTAGTCAACCGTGTTACGATCGTGGTTAAGCGCAAATGTATAGTGCAGCACTAACACGAGAATTGAGCACGTTTGCTAACGTTCGAGAGGAAATTTGTTAGTTCCTGACGAGAGCTTTCTTTGTTAACAATGAAATTTATATGGCGTTTCTACTGAATTCTCAAGCGCAAGGTGTATCTGGCAAATATGAACAATCTACCCAAACACCAAGGCGCGGGGTCCAATGCAGCTGCATCGGCTTAAGGCCGGCCTGCATCGGCTTAAGGCCGGCGAGGCCACAAAGGCGCGGGGCCCAATGCAGCTGCATTGGTTGCATCAGCTTAAGGCCGGTCCTGAGTATAGTCACTCCACCTGGTCCTTGAACAACTTCTGGGCAGCTTTCCGTGGGTGTAGCCAGCAGGATTTGCCTCGCCAATCTTTTCTGGGACAGAAGAAAACTTTGATTTCTAAATAAATAATTTCTTATGGGTTACAATTTACACAAGGAGACCCGCAAAATGTCTTTTGCTCCCACTCAACTTTACCCCGGTTCGCCACTGTCTATCAAGAAATATACGGTAAACGTTATGGACAATTTGGCTCTTATTTTTCAAATGTTTTCAGAAATACCAGGTCTGGATGATCCAATTGCAAGTGTAGTTTTTTCTGCGGTGTCTATAGCCTTACGGGTCCCCGAATGATGGCATTTTTGGACGATCAGAACCAAAAAAATGACCTTCAGCACCATAGCAGGGACTCATTCGAATAGCTGTGGAGCTCTTTGTTGCCAGGAAAAACTTAGGCTTTTTATGTAGTTATCTGACAGTTGGGAACAAGCATGAATAGGGCGTATCCAGGGGGATAAAGCGCGGTCGCTACACCTAAATTTTGGACGGGAATTGTTGAACCTTTGAGAAAAAATTGTCATTAATCCTAAAACCAATTATTTATTCGAGTTGGTAATTCTTGGCCCCCAAAGTATTTTTCTGGCTACGCGCCTGACCACAGATAAAAAATACGAAAATACACACCGATATAAAACATAACTTGAGTAAGTTTAATCAATATGGAAGTAGGTTTAAAGAATTCGCTCAGAAACCTGAAATCAACGAAAGCCTACAGATGGCCTGTTTGTTTCCGACTTGAAATATTGCACAATCGCCGCACTATATTTCGTTTTCTAGTCAGGAACTTATTTTGTGAACGGAACGGTGTTTTGCTATTAGTAAGTTCAACGATTTGAAAACTGCCTGAAAACCTGCACTGTAATGATTTTCGGTACAAGCATAGTTTATAAGGTATTTTTTCCTTTTAAGTTCTTTTTAGCCACTTGTTCAAACCAGTGCTTCGCCGCACTAGATCTCGGGGCAGATGTTGAGCAGCCATCCGACTGTCTCATCGTCCAGAACGGTCAGGTCGTGCAGTCCATGAGGAGGTCGATGGGTTGGACATGGGAGAACAACATGGTCGACGGCTTGTTCTTCTGCGCCACATTCACAAGCCGCAGAGGCCACACCCCGATTGTACAAGCAGGAACGGAAACGTCCAACACCGGTGCGGAGGCGGTTAAGCCGGACCCAGGCTCTTCTTGGGAGGGTCATTCCGGGGGGTGGGTGCCGGTGTCGGGAATGATAATGCGGAGTCTTGTGGGGTTGTAAATGTGGACAAGCTCAGAGCTATCTCTGTTTCGCGAGATCTGATTGCCCAGTGCAGTCACGTGACAAAGGTCGTTGACCTTACGTCGGCGTGGTGATTCCGCATTCGTTCGACAGAAAATATATGAGCAAACGAGAATGGTTGCGGTATTGGATAACGAAAAGACGCTTGTGCGTTTGCATTACAGAAATTGTATTTGTCTTCCAATATTGCCTTTTTTGACTTACTGAGAAAGAAAGATAGAGCGTAATATCTTGCAGTGTTTGTATTTTGCACTGTAAAAGCACCCGCAGGTGGTAAGTATTTACAGAAAAGTCAAAACGTGGCGTCAGCTTGCAGAACATTAAACAAAATACCCGTAGCTCCTCATAAAAATCGGCACATGGCATCAGATGACAGAATGTGGAATCAGCTTGCAGAACATTTCAAAAATGCCCGCAAGTCTTCACAAAAAATGGGCACATGGCATCAGCTTACAGAATGTTAAAAATGATCCGTAATTCTTAACAAAAAATCACGATTTCTGTGCCGATGTTTGCGAATAGTTGAGTCTTTTTAATGTTCTGTCATCTGATGCCATGTGGCGATTTTTTGTGAAGAGTTCCGGGTATTTTTTTAATGTTCTTCAAGCTGACGCCACGCTTCGACTTTTCTGTGAATACTTGCTACCTGCGGATGTTTTTACAGTGCAAAATATAAACACAGCAAAATATAAGTTTACAGTAATTTATGCTACAGGTTTAATTAAGGTTTGATAGGCAATATTGGCAGATAAATACAATTTATGTAATGCAAACATACAAGCGTCGCTCTACAAAAGCATTTTGTGGTTTTGTTACATATAAGTGTCTTTTGTTTGTCCACTAGCGCAAAAACTCTCGTTTTTCTCATGCATTTTGTGTCAAACAAATACAGGATCCCGCCCACGTAAGGTCAACGACCTTTGTCACGTGACTGAACTGGCCAATCGGGTCTCGTGAAACAGATATAGCTCTGAGCTTGTCTACGTTTTGGAAATTCGCTGTCCGCCCACTCCGCATTCCATTGGTAATCCGCCCACTGCGCCGCACGTATGTTGTTGTCGTCAGATGAACTGATGAGATGTTGTGCGGCGGGTACAAATGGGTGTCTCGATTTGAGGCGCCGTGCGTTTGCACTCGATGGACGGGTGAGTGCTGAGTGGAGCAGATGTCCAGGCTCCATGGCACGGCCTGCGAGACAGTGTGGCTCCATTGCGACGAAGCTCAGCAGGTTGGATGCCTGCGAGAATTGGAAGGTTGTCCGCTGGTGTAGGACACAGGCATCCAGTCACAATTCGCAAGGCGTCGTTGGTGGCGGGGTGGATGAGGCGGGTATGAGCACTGTGGCACCATATAGGAGCGCAGTACTCTGCAGTTGAATGCACCAGGGCTCGGGTGGCCATTCGCAGAATTGTTGCTCCAGCACCCGAACCGGAGCCAGCAAGCCGCCTCAGGAGCGCAACGCGTGATGTCAGCTTCTTGCGAAGTTACTCCTTTAGTGACTTCGCACAAAGAAACCCAAGCTTACTTGTTATGCCACTTGAATGCATTCCTATCACGGCTTTTGACCACGAAACATTCAAACAACAATTTTTTCGGATTGTTTCTCGACACCAACTATCAAGCACGATCAATGCATGATTTCCGCTAATTTCTGTACGCAAAGACCTCTGACATTTTTGTTTGCTCTTCACGGTTAAAAATCTAACCAATCCTCCAAAAGGTTCCTCTAGTGCAGTGGCTCCCAAATTTGTTTGAGCCGTTATCCAAAACAAGGTAGAGATTATGTCTTATTTCCCTCAATATTTTGTGTCGTAGAAAGCATGCAACCAGTATACTTGTATCTATATCGTTCTCATTACTTTTCAGTAACTTTATTTAATCACTGCAAAAAAACCAGTTATAGTACATTAATCAGAACGCATTGCGGCATCACAAACGAAAGTCAAAAGCCATTACAGCTGTTAGTAAGAGCCTTTACTGGTGGCAGCCACTGTTTATTAATTCTGCTCGCATTTCAGGTCGAAAATTTATTTTGCAATGATCGCTCATAATACAGAACAACATTGTGATTTTGGTTCTGCGTTACCCCCCGAAGAATCGCATATTACCCCCGGGGGGTAATTTACCCCCAGTTTGGGAACCACTGCTCTAGTGCGACGCTCCCAGATACAACTGACGTTCCGATGCATTTGACGTTTGTTTCAGTCCTTTCCGTGATCGATATCTTTTTAGACTAGAATACTTCAACGCACACTTCTTCCAATTTTTGATGAAATTAGTAATCCCTGTTTTCTTTCAAAGGTTTGTTGTGGACTGCGTAAGAACAGACAGCCTTAAATCAAAGCGCAATCCAATCATTCCGCGATACGACGCCCTCAACGACCTCCATGCCCAAAATTATTTCAGGAAAAGAAGCGTCAGAGCATTGCTTCGTCAAACATGCGACGTCAAGTTTTAAAATCAGGAATATTGGCATTGTGCTTTAAACATGCTGTGTGGAAGAGTTATTACCTCTTTTGCTTTATGGACACCACTTACCGTATAATGTGGTGTGAATGTGATACATTATATAACATTTACTGTAGCGCAGTTCTTGCTTTTGCCTGTTTACCTTCTCTTGCAGTTGCAAATTTGGGTCCTTGCTCTCGTTGTTTATTTGCCGTCATATTGCGGTTTCTTAAAGTTATATTTTAAGTTTGTGTTAGCAATCACCAATCTGACAGGACACTTCCTTGTAATTGGGATCGTGCCTATCCATTGATTTTGAATTTATTGTTGAAATGGGTGCATCGGATGATCCAATCTTGAGAAGATTTTGCTTTTCATATTCTCCGCTGCTTTCATATCACTTAAAAATGGTTGTGCTGACCAAGTGCAAATAAACCAGAAGAAGAAGGAGTAAACGTTCCTGATATCTGAAGTGAAAAAACATCTTTGACAGCCGAACTATCGCCATTTTGCATGTTCCATACCCCATATTTTAAAAATTTGTGAAATTAGTAGAACAGTAACCAGTCCTAAAAAATGACTGCAATTCAAAGTGAGCGTTTCAATATTACAGTATTCAAACGTCAAAAGCCTACACCGCACAGCTAGGCTTTTAAGTTCTTTGAAGAGTTGAACGATACGAAGGTAAAAAACTGTTTAACAAACATCTAAACAAGTGTGCGTACAAATTCACAGATTTTTGTTGGTTAATGCAATTTAGAAGACAAAGATTGTGTGATGAGTACTTTTACTTTGCTTCTTAAACAGATGTGACCAAAGTTTACTTCAATAAAACAAATGTTGTTATCTGAACCTCCGTTTTGTTCCAAATAACCGCAAATTTATGCACAGTCAAAAATTGGAAAAAAACAGCTTGTACGAGAAAATGTTTCTGTTGCTCTTTATTTTTCTCTCTGCTGTCATCGTTAACTATTGCTATTTGTTCTAATAAATAATTCTTTGATGTGTTTATTCATGAATATCATTAACCATGAATTCTGTGACAAACCAAACAGTTAAACTTCAAAAAAATCTGATAAAAGCATAGAATACTAACAAATGATCTCCTTGGTGAGATGCCTTCATGTACGTTTTCAATACGTTCGCAACTCTCGAAAAGAGCATTCAGTTGAACCATGGACGATACATGTTGCAGAACCAGCCAACAGGATAACAATAATAAAAATCTTTGCTCAACTGTTGTAAAATTTAAAAACGACACCGACGTTTCAGTCAACCAACTAAGTAGGTTTTCATCATCATGGCCAATGGCAACTAGAACAGGAAAACACTAGAATTCACCGAAAGAACGCGCGTGATTGCATGACGTAGTGATAACAGTGATAACAACGTTGAAAGGCATGGACTATACGCTCCGCATTTTCTGCAGTTCGTTTTCACAGGTAATTCCAGGAACTGCACGCCATACCTTGACACACATGCTTAATTTACCGTAACCTTTACGTCTTAACATTGTGATAAACTGTTTTGATGCAGTGGAGCATGACGATGGTTTCTACAGTACTCTCAGAACATGGGTCACACGGTCACAGTCTATAACAGGCACTGCACTGTATAGAGAATGTTTGAAACAAATCCTACACAACCTACACTGAAACGGTGCTTGCAATCTATTAGCAATACCAACCTTCAAATCTTTTTGTCAGTGGTTTAGGGACCATCTTGAAAAAGCAGGCCAGAAACGAGATAAAGAAAAAGGCTGTGATGAAGTAAAATTTGCTCAACCTGTTCACACATTTGTTCAAAAATTCTTGCACGTCTCTGACAGTCAAAACATGAACTTTGTGCTCTAACAAGATATAAACTTCTAGTTCTATATGAGTGAATCCATCGGCAATTATTTTAGGAAATCAATTTCACGTAACGCTACGCATCCTCAGTCCCACAATCTTATTCAAATAGAAACTGTAGGTCTGAGATTGCAGGACTGAGGATGCGTAGTGTGACGTAAAATCGATTTCCTATTAAACATTTGCCATTGGATTCACTTGTTTGCCACAGTTTTGGAGACTAGTTACTTGAATACAGATATGTGCAAGTTTGAATCATCGCACGAAGGAGAAAGCAGAGCCCTGTCAGCCGATTCCGCGAAAGCCTACAGCAAACATAGACCTTTTAATTGTAATTCTCTATGATCAGTATTTTTTCACTGAGATAGGTGACCACCTCAGCAAAGATTTTTAATTACGATTTTCATCGAGGGATGATTGATTGTTTTGAAAACACCACCGTCGTCAGTGGAAATAAGCCAACAACGTTGTAAGACAGGCTTCGATACTATTTAAGGCAGCTATGTGCAACCAAAATTGCTTACTGAGTCAAAAATTATGTCAATATCTTAACCACGGCCGCACATTTAATGACTTACTTTGATCGTAGTACACTAAATTTAGTTTGAGCTAACGCACTGAAAGCGTTCGAATCCTAACTGCAATGGCAACGACAGCTTGGCATTTTTAACCACTCCGTAAGCGTGATTTCACAGGGAAGTTCAGTGCCAACGAAAGACAGGTTGACAGTATGTAGGCTACTCACAGGCAGCACAAAACCTTCGACAAGGGCATGTGGCCCGTGGACCGCGGGTTGGACGTAACTAATTTAAGGGCTTAGAACAGCAGTACTGTGCGATAGGTAGGCTGTGGTGTAAACGCGTGGAACACGATATGAATCACACAAACATAAACACTTGCTGTTATTGCTTAAAGAAGGTATCTACTCTTTAATCCTGTGATGAAGGCAGTCCAAGCAGATAAGATTCTTTAAAATTTATTCTATGACGTGTTCTCAAAGGTTTTGTGTCAAAAAGTAGCAGTTTACCTGTTGCAATCAGATAAAAAAAAATTTGACTAAACAGTCAAAGCAGTGGTTCTTAACCTTTTTTCTACCACGCCTCCCCAAGTAGTTTTCCTTTTTTTCAAGCCCCCTGACTTTAAAAAAGCTGTATAAACAAATGTATTTATTGCTAAATTTAATGATCAAACATTCCATGCTTTGGGCACGTAAGGGATCGCGCCCCCCTGGAAATTGAGCTAAAGGTTATAAACAGGAATTTTAGTTCTTTGCAGAATACTCAAAACTTTTAACTTATGCGCTACCTACTGCTCCATAAATGCGTAAACAAATTCACGGCTATTATCCTTTAAATCCCATTCAGAATCAAACTAATTGGATTTAAATCACTTGTTTCAAACCGAGAGCACAACAGCTGCTTTCTGCTCGACTTGCAAGTTAGGCAAGGCAGCATGCGAAAACAAAAACGTTTCGTAGTAGTACCATTTTCAATCAAATGTTGTTCATTCCAACAAACCCTATACACAAATACATCAAAAGTCACACAATTGACCAGTTGTAACAAACATAACCTGATGCAGAATGTTATCTAGGTTTGGTTAAGTTTCCTAGTTTCTTGCAAGTGTTTTGAGTGTTGTCGAAACGTGCTCGAACTCTCAAGCGTTTATTTTTACTAAAAAGTTACAAGAATGAATGTATTCGGGGTTTTCCTTTTCTGCTCATGTGTAATGCTTGCAAGTTCATGTTAACAAGATCTAGTACTGCCTTCACACAGATTGGCTAGAAGGCTAACTCTCAAATACACTCTTTTTCCAACTCCCCACACAAAACTACTATCAGAGAAACTCGGAAAACTGCTAGGAGTTTTCCAAACAAAATTCTTACTGAAAACCTTAGTAAAAAGCCTTTTGAGGCTTTGTATTAAGTCTTTTTATTAAGGTAGTGCCAGCGAAGATTTTACTTCACAAAGTTGTCTTAGATTTAGACTGCGTAGCAAGTTGTTTTGAGCGGAACGTTTGACAGCCATTATTAAGTTGTCGTGTTCGAGAATTCGCAAGCAAGTTTAGGAATATAATTGAATCTAAAGATGTTAAGAAAACACATCATGTCAAGAAAGTTTTAAACCTGTGTGAACTTTTCAGGATGAAAACGTTTTAAATTTTTGTCGAAAAGAATCTGGTAACTTTTTTTGAAGAGCGTTCACAACAACTGGTTGTTCAATTGCTCTGGAAAAATGCAATGAATATTGCTAAAATATATTCCTACCGGATATCGCTAAAAACAGGTAAGCGAGAAAATATGACCACTGGTGAAAAATTTGGAAAAAGGTCAATTTTCCCGGAGGTTTATTTTGCTCGCATTCTTGAAAAAACTCGAGAAAAAAGATCTTTTTTCCCTAAGCGAAGTTTTGTTGCTTGTTTTGCAGCAGTTGCTTGATTTGGTGTAGACGTCTGAAGCGAGTCTCACATCATGACGCCTAAACGAAAGCAGCTGTTTCTTGCTGATGATATTGGGTGAACGAAAGCTTCACAGCCTATTGAGTTGTAAATGAGCTGAGCTGGTTATCAAAATATCCTCGAACAGCAAGGCAGTAGCAACAGGTTTGTACGAAAAAATGTAACCAGATGGTGTAGGAAGTATAAGTGTAAGCAGAGATCAGTGTTTTCGAGAATATTGATCGTGGAAAAATCGCATCGTGACAGCGATTGTGCACGATTTGTGGCACTTCGTGGTCTGATCCATGCATTCTCCAATCCTTGATAAACACAACCGAATTCCAGCAATTTGTGCAAAGTTTGGCTGCAGTTAAGATGGGAGTAAACATGTCAATAAGCATGAATTATGTCTCATGAATCCAGTACCTTATTTAAAAATATAAATTCCATCAATTTGAATTGAGCTGAAGTTGCAATACTCAGTCTCAAGCGAAATATATACTCTGTTGTAATCAACGTGACTGATTTTTAGCTAGAAAAGGCTTCTTTATGTACAGCAGATCAGGGGTTCCCAAACTTTCTCTCCCCATGTGACCCTTCACCATTTTGACAAATGAGCATGTACCCCTAAAATATCTTACGACAAAAAGGCCGAGTAAAATAAAAAAATCCACTGGATGTTTAATGGAACTTTTAGATTTTTATAACTATAAACGTAGACTCCATTTATATGTTTCAAAGTTAATTAGTTTCATCTGTACAATAAATGTACCCCTTCCGATAGGTAAATGTACCCCAGGTTGGGAACACCTGCATCAGATACTAAAAATTCTACTTCATCGTAGGTAAAACTCTTATTGTTTTGTGCAAATAAAAACGGAGTCACTGCGAAAGGTAAAATAGGCGTGTAAGCTCAATTATCCCTAAATAAGGCTATGTGATCTAACATAGTTCTCTAAGCAATTATGTCAAAGGATAACCAAAGTGGTATTTAAAAGTTGGGAAAGAGTAGTTCTATTCTATACCTGCAACATGCAAATAAGAACCATCGTCGGGCCTCGTTCTGAAAATACATAAATTGAATCAGTGAATCTTATTCACTCTGTCCTATGAGAGGTTGAAGACGTCACTCACGACTCGCGGCTGCTTGAGAAACCAAGCAGGCTGGAGATTTGAGAGGTGACTCTGCACAATGCATTGCCTTCGGCTTGAGCACGCAACGGCAACATTTGTCGATCAGGTGTATTGATACAAAAAGCGAGGCGTCTACTCTCTACCGTGGTGATGAGACTACCTCGCAGTGAAAACGTAGAGAACAGCCTAAAAGCGTTGATAGACGCGAAATTGCTAACTCGTGAAGCCAACCTCGAAGATCACACGGACACTGACTACAATCTAATTCTTGGGCCCATAATTCTTTAAAGCTGCATTGTGTAGAAAAATCTCAATCGATACACCATGAGTGGATGTATATCTATAGATATTTGATAACTGGATATAGGTTATGGCACCATGAACATGGGCGTCGGAAGGGGGCAGGCGGCCTTGCCCCCCTGGATTTTAAAATTTTCAGCAAAAAAAAGTTGTTTTCTTGACTTCGAGTGGTAAAAAACAAATTTCACCACTTTTGACCCCCCCTGGAAATCTCCTAGTC
>Ga0210059_1007041_pt1 | contig 17943 bp, 15 predicted proteins | sample Ectturendosymbi2_FD_188042 | JGI IMG/M metagenome (GOLD analysis project Ga0210059, IMG submission 188042) | Ecteinascidia turbinata endosymbiont from Florida, USA - Sample 2 (SPAdes) (version 2) | ecosystem: Host-associated > Tunicates > Ascidians > Unclassified | place: Key West, Florida... | reverse complement strand
TTGGGAACCATTGCGATCTTGATGAGATTTCGCAAGTGAGTAGCAGTCGCTGGCATTCGACATTTTCTTTAATCGTAATTAATTGCATCCATTGACATTTGACATTTCGTAATTATTACATGCTGACCTCAATTTTGCGCCCCCAACACGCTGCGCCCGGGGACAGGTGTCCCCCCTTTCTCCCCCTTGTTGTGCCACTGCGATTAAGCCGTCTTCCCACAAGTCTTTCATAGAGACATTCTAACTAGCCACGTAGTTTTATACCAGTTATGTCCAACCCGCGGCCCTTGGCCGAATGTGGCCCAGTCGAACGTTTTGTGCGGCCCAGTTCAGGTTTTCGCTGTGGTATAAGTAGCCTATACATACTGACAACTTGTCCTTATTTTGATAATCTTAAATTTGACATTTTTGATGCAGGTGGTCCTCAGTATCATTTTATCACGTCTGTACTGCGTGCTGGGAGGTTTCCATATGTCCACAGACGCCGTGGTGCAAAATGTTTTACTAGTTTTCTAATTTCTACGCTTGTTCCATTGGCACTAAACCTGCTCATGACATCACACTTACGGAGTGGTTTAAGGTACCAAACAGTCGTTACCATTGCAGTTAGGACTCGAACGCTTTCAGTACATTAGCTTGAACAAAATTTACTTCGTTAAGATAAAAGTAGCCATACAATATGCGGCCCTCATCAATATGTCAGTCAATGTGCGGCCCTGGTTAAGATACTGACATGACTTTTGGCTCAGTAAGAAATTTCGGTTGGACATAGCTGCTTTATACCCTGAACATTATATACAATTCATTTGACTCCGACCAGATGGTCCACAGAACACACATACGCAAACGATTATTCTTTTACGCCTTAAAATCTTTCAATATGACTTCAAGGGCAACACCTTTGCCAAGGGCGTACGCAAGGGGAAGGGTTTGGGGTTAGAAACCCCCTTGAGCTTTTAATCCTGCGCAAAGGAGATTAATTGTTTTCGCATATTTTTTGTATGTTCATTTCTCGACTTAATGAAAATACCACGGAATAAATTTGCATGCAGATTTCAAGGAACATTGTAAATGGGCCAAAAAGTAATAATTAGGTTTTGGTGGGAATCTGGATTATCGTCTGCGTCCAGGAACCATCTCTCCATTTTTGCAGACCTTTCATCCACTACGCATGTTTAATATTATGTTCCGCGATGGTTCACTTTATCCGAAACAATTGTCTTTATTTTGTCTGCTAAGGCTGATCAGCGCAAGCGTTGACCGCATTGGCTACATTACCAATTTCTGTAACATGATAGAACTGTTGCACGAGTTCAAAAACAGCAGTTTTTAACATACAATCATTCAGGCATTTGAATGTCTCAGCAGGGAAAAAGGAAAACTATGTTTGCTGAACTTCTATACATAATAAAAAACTGAAGGTTTTCTTGCGTACTTTATGCGCATTCTCAATTTTCGTGCAGTTTAGCAAAAGCTTTGATCTTGCAAACCTTGGTGTGTGCCTGCGCCAGCCAGTCCAGCCGCACACTTTGTATGCTTGACAGCTCTTATTCGACAAGACATTAGCGTAGCCTCATTTTGCAGTTGCAAATTGCTCTGACGAATTGATGAGTGTGTTTTGCTCCCCTGTTTTAACTCGTAGCCTGATAAATGCAGTTATGAACTGCTGTGTCGCAGCATTGAGTTTATTTTCCGCCGACTTCCGAACTTGGAGCGCTGATAGTTTATGTTCAGTGCAATGACACATAAAATAAGGGGAGTGCATGTAGAAGAATATGCATATTATGTCAACAAACTTCGCCAAAACGTTGGTTTGGAAACATGAACATGACGTCAAATTGTGACGTCACAAACAGCGCACACCAAATACAAATGACCACTATAGTCTACTGAATGAAACACCCCCATGAAAATTTTCTGCGTACGCCACTGACCTTTACACATGGTAAATTACCACATAGGGGAAAAAGACCAAAAACGCGCATCCACGTCATTGCTCTTGAGAAATTCCTTGTGCTCTGAAATGCTCAACGTAGACAAATGGGAAATGACACCTCTGCTTCATGACTTTCAACATGGCTACATGCGCAACTTATTAGAAACCAGAGACAAAGATAACAAGAGGTACTATAGCAGCAACACTTGTGCTTCTTTGTGCAGGTCACTGAAACTTTTAACAGCTGACCGCAGTGACTTCGTAGCGGTTTTACTCAAAGCAGATTATATGCTTTTGTGTAATTTAAGAGGTAATTTGGTAGAATTTTTAGCAAATTACATGTAGAGTTGAACAAAATCAAAAGTCTCAATTACAGTAACAATCACACAAAATTGTGTAACAATCACAAAAAATACATTCAGCTCACTCATAAATAAACACTAGATAGCCACGAAAAAACACTAGAACACTAGATGAAATGCAAAAACACTAGATCTAGTAGAAAAACGCTAGGAGAGGCACCACTGGACCTCACTATCGTAACTTGAAGAGAGTCTTTGAAGATTCGTTGCCGTGTTATAGTTACGCAATAAAGACCAACAGTAGAACAATCCGCTCGCAAGTTTCGCAACCTGCTTCTCCAGCCAAATGACTGAACTGCAAGCTCTTCACTGCATGACACCAGAACAGTAAACCTAGCCCTTATCTAGTGTAAGTGTCATATCGGCAAAATAAATTGTTATTGCAAAAATTAAATCAATTAATCGGAATTAAGCTGCTGACTTCACATTTTCTAAAAATTTTTGGTTCTTAGTCCCAATTTTCAGGGGGGTCAAATGCCCGTTTCCCCCCTGTGCGAACACCCATGACTGCTTCTAAGTTGAACTTTTTTCGAATTTCTGGCATTTTCCACCTGGTTTGGTTGTTTCTAACCTGCGAATACAACAGACAAAATTTGTTGAATTACAGAAGTTTCACTAAGACTAAGCCATACCCTTGCAATTTTCATAGTCTCAAGACAACAGGCTTGTGACCGAGACCTGTAGTCTTCGATACCGAGACGAGACCTGAAACCTTCGAGACCAAGACTCGCAAAAATGGGTCTCGAGACGAGTCTCGAGACCGAGACCACGTCTCGAGATTCCATCACCGCTAATCAATATTGTGTGCCAGTTCTAGTTTTCATATTTCTTTAGGTGCCAGTCACAATAATGAGTGGTTGTATTAGCTAGGCAGAACATCGAACGGGAAAGTTGTGTTCATTCATTTGGTAAAAACTTCTTGAAAGCCTTTGTGTTGGGCAAAATTCAAAATATTCGAGCCAAGGGTTTTGTTATTCTAAATATTTTGGCTTATAATAGCTATGATTCATGGATCAAAGTAAAAAATATTGCAGGTATTACAAGCTCTTAAATGTTTCACAAAAACGTGCTTGTTCTGCAGATAACTCCAAATTGTCTACCGTGAAACAGTGAGTTAGTTCCATAAAGAGGGATTCTTGAATGAAATCGTCCTCACGCAGTAATGCAATTTTCGGTTTTCATTCACCACTACAGGAACCACTACGACTATTTATCTTTTCCCAACGTTTCACACAAACCATTTTAATAAAAGCAAGTTCAATCTTTCTCGTCTCTCTCGCTGTACCAAGAGTCTTACCTCTAGTCCATCTGCTATGTGCCGAAATTCGGGACAAAGAAGAGCACTTCCTGCATAGGCAGCGTCTACGTGAAGCCAGATGTTGTGCTCTTGACCTAATAGAGCAAACCACATTGTTCAAATAGACAATGCGCTTTTCAAATTCTTTACACTTTACTTTTAAGAAGTTTTGAAACAGTTATATAATTCAAGGTAACTGAATAAACGCGACAGTAAATTTCTGCATCAACTATTTTCTTACAGATTTTCCCGATTCCACGAAGATCATCAAACGAGCAGCTCGACGTTGTACCAATGGTCGCACATACCTGAAATACGTCTGGATTGGTAAACGAAAGGTTAAAGAAAGTAAATTTAGTGAAACGTCTACACTGTGCATCATTTTTTATTTAACATTTTCTTTTTTTGGTTTTTACACAGGTCATATAGGTTATATAATTTGCTGAAAATTCCTTTTGCAACGCTTCCAGTGTTGTCTCACGAATGCGATTGTGATTGTTTTGTGGGTTGTACACGATCAACTCAATGCAGTTTACTACTCGCCAAATTCCATTAAAACTTTTGTACACTGTTGCAACAGACTTTTTAAACCAAATTCCTTACGTAGATAGGTATTTTTCCGACATTTTTGTCCTCAGTAATAGCTTTGAGTAAAGTTTCTCCTCGCATCGAACCTTCGTTGTCTGTATCCAAGTGTCGCATGGGAATCATGGCGATTTTTCCTGCTCACCAATATTGGGTTTGAAAGTAAACCTACTGCTTAGCAACCGAAACAGTTGCAGTTCAAAATACAACACGCGGTCCAAAAAGCAGCTTTTACAAAGATGGTGTATGTCTTTGAAAGCAACTTATACGCTTGCTTCATTTAATGCCCATGCATTTCGATTGAGCCAAAACTGTCGTAAGAAACAGTTTGCAGCATTGAGCTGATCCAACCATGCCACTGATGCAGTAGGTTTCTTGAAAGACATTGATATTTTAGGTTTGTTGAAACTCATGGGAGGTCACGCAAAGTTGTGAGCTGCGCTGAAAGTTAATCAACTCATGATGGGCACCTGAGTAGATTTAAACATGAGAAGAAATCACAGTTTTAGGTGCACAACTTTTCAAACGACATGAAAATGTCAGTGAAAGCAAATTTACGCTGCGATAAATGTGATAGGTTCGTCACCACTTTCTGTTTCAGCCTTATGTTTGATAATTTTCACAAGAAAAGCTTATGAAAAGCTCAAATGCCGAATATTTCTGTAGCTAAATGAGCATTAACATTGGGAGCTAAATTTGTGTTTTTCGGCGACGTATTAAAAGTTTTGTTCGTAGGGCCATGATTGCAATAAAGTTGTTCGTCCAAATTTGAAGAGTTAGATGAAATTTGGTTTCTTTGAAATATACACGTATTCTCAGCCTGCAGTTTTTGTTGGAACACCGTGCAAAGACGTATCAACTTGAAAGTTTTGTTGATTGCCAATTTGACAGGCTCATAGGAATATCGTTAGAAATGCTTTAAAAATATTACCACTTTGAAGCTGTAACCAACCCTTAAATTTTTAAGTATCGAAGTTCAAACTCTCGCTTGAGCAACTTCGTTGGCAGCGATCGATGGTTGTGATTGCAGTTATATATGTGAGTTAGGAAGCCGCCCAATCAAAATTTCTGGTTCAAGCACAACATCTCATAGTTCTTTAGACCCACAATATTGTGCAGAAAAAACAATAGATAAATGAATATTAGATACGTGATCGCGCAGAACATTGAACATGTATCCTTTTTCAGTTTTGTAGATATAAAACCAGAGGCAATAGTTTAATTTCAGTTAAAGTCAGTCACTGTCATTAAAAGTTTTGTATATCACCATGGCAGTAACAATATGTTTTCTACAGCACAGTCTTAATTCACAAGTATGGTGCAGTTGCAACTCTAATTCCTGCACTAAATGGGAAACAAAGTTAAAATCCAGGTGGCCAATGACGCACGAAAACCTCAGGTTTCGACCAACCTGCTTTCTCAACTGATGAATGACTACAAGCCGACGTGTACGCCACCATGCGGCCAGCTAAATCGTATATCGAGAAGTGAGAGTTACTTGAGAGATGTTCTCGAATCGTTTTGCTACGAGCCGCCAGCAATGCCACCAAAGTTCCTTCGCTAGCTGTTCCTGTAAAACAAAATAATTTGTTTGCACTGATCGAGTCTGAACCCCAAAAAGTTTTATGCTGCTGCAATAGAAAAGTGCTATCAACAATTATGATGTGTGATGGGTTTCCATCATTGGTATTCATGAAATATACGTGTATTAAATACTGTATCTGAAGTAATGAGAGGCATCTGAGGGGCAAATTACGAAGATCATCTTTATTGAAAAAGCACATCTTTGCAATCCATTTTGGACAGAATCGACAAGTCTTCTTGCAATCGGGCGGTCATTCACCTTAGTTTGTGCTATGAGCACGATTTGTTACATCAAAGAGAAATGGTTAACAGCAGAAATTTTTAAAGCATCTGTTTTCTTAACTTAATCAAAAAGCTCCAAACTTGCATGATTATGTTGAATTTCATAAAACAGTTTTCTTTTCCGCCGTAGGCTTAAATTTAATGTTGTTTATTTCCACGCACCTTGAATTACACCTCCTCCTGGACCTTTTCCGCCGTGAATAAAAAATTCAGGAAGATTTAACGCTCTGGCTAGCCAGTCCATCATAGCTGTTTCAAGTTCAGTGGAAGAAGGCGAAGCAGCCTGCATAATAGATGGCGACTTACTAACGTTAGTTTGCAAGCTCTAATGAGAGCGACAAAGATTTGGATGAAAAAAATCTAGTCTGTGTTTCTGCAATTGTTTGCCACAAGGCAGATCTAAAAAATGTCACATTAGGTTTTGTAAAATGGCGTTAACGAATATTGATTTTCATGTTTTTTCCTTAAAATTAAAACTTCTTGCCTTGGGGCATGATCTCTGTGTTTTTGGATGCTTTCATAGAAAAACTTTAGTACGTTTCTCCAAAAATTTTGTTTATATATTTCAAAATTAGGAAATTCGCGTTTTTTTACTTTTCCACAGGACTCACCTGGCTGATATAATGCATTGGATAATAAAGTTAGAATTATTTCGCAGTTGAGCTCATAAACAATGCCTGAGGATGTATTATTCTGTGGATGAATTTTCCTAGTATGAATAAGCTATTGACCTTGAATGCCTGGGCCTCTGCATTAACCGTTTGAATAACGTTGAAGCAACTTCCCATGAGGCTGGTGGTGTGCATATCAAGGTTCATCAAATATGATATAAATTTTTCGTTTAGAAATAACCGTGGTATTTTTCTTTTAATTTTAACCAAAAATCGAAAGAGAATTGGACAATAATGCAGAGTCTTTTCATTACGTCTAGCATCATTAGCGATGGAGACGGGATCTGGACGACATTCAACCCCTAACAGTAGAAAATGTGTAAAAAGGTAAAATAATAACAGCAGTGTTGATAAAGTTTCCGGACAAAGAATTGAGCTTTTCAACGTTTTAAGCAAAAGCTCAGCAGACAGACAGTGAAATGACCCAGTTACTGATTTAGATGCGGAAATTTACATATAATCTAATGAGAGTTCACGGTTTGAAAACAAAACAATCAAGAACTAACATTTCAGGATCGATAAAGCAGGTGAAATTTTATACTCTTGACCTGATTTTTATGCAAAATTTATGAAAACTCCGTCAAAGGTCAGATGATAGAGGGCCACTTGCAATAGAGGCCCAAGCGTCAAGCACGAAAACCTTCACACTGTTTCAGAAAGCAGCATTAAAAGATCACCCAACGAATTACATTTTCGTGCTTACACAACACAAAGGTGCCGCTGTTAGCTCAACACCCGTTCGTGGTGAATCGCGCATTCAACGCCTGAGCGGCTGGAACGCTAGTTTCAGTTGACATTCGTTGCAGAGGCAGTCACACATTTTGAAGACAAACTGTTTCCGCAGCTCACTTGAAAAAAACTTCCTGCTGTACGCCTGTTTCTGGCACATCATGTTACCACATACGGATTTACTGAAAGTTATACATACCCACGTGAATCCTTGGCATGTAAGACTTGCGGACAAAATTTCAGCCAACACAGCAGGGTAGCTAAAGGCCGTGGGGTAATAAGCGAAAAAACCTGTTGAAAGCCAGTGGGTCATTCCTTTCATCAAAATCTTTTCTATGTCACCAAAAACATCGGACCATTCTTCTGGGTACTCAGGGGCTGTTTCCGGAATGAGTGGCCTCAAAAAACCTGCAAAAGCGTTGATTGTTTAGAGAATATTTTTAACAAACCTAGAAGCACTAACATAAGCACAATGATGAACTTCGTCTACAGAGCACGAGTTCTCAGTGAAGGTGAGGACCTGTCTTGGTGAAAATTCAAAGATCTCTGGAAACATCGAAGCCAGACTAGTTAAAAAAATGTATGGAAACTATTACCTGGTTTGACATCGGGATAAGGTTGTCGCTTGCCAACATTTTCGTGATAGTCAAGAACCCGGTCAATTAGGTTTTGAACCGCCTCTCGGAATTTCTCTGGTTCCAATCCCCGATCTGGATAGACAGAAGCATGCAAAACACATTCCTGCAGAGCAGTTTGCTGATCAGCAGCAGAACCCATTTTGCAAGGTTATAATTGCAACCTATGTTTTCACGGCTTTGTTCTAGAATGTAGTTAAAGGCCAAATGAGTGAGAAATCACAAGTAGAGACTCGTTGAAAAGAACAGGTTGACCACAACAGGCTGCGTACAAATGACGTAATTTCTAGCCCCAAAAACCGATTAAAGGTGGGTGATGTTGGCCAGCGCTATGACAAATATCAAACCCAACTGTTTCACAGTAGATTGAAATTTTCAACAAAAGAAGTTTTGAAGTTTTCATTCACTGCAAAAATCAAAACAACTTAGAAGCATTTTCTTTCAATAAAAAAGTAATTTATAAATGAAAATGATATCGACGCGTTGTTAATATTTTGATATCAATGGAAGCATAGTGCGAGCTACAACGTTTTCGTATCTGTGAGAAAACAAATAAATTGCTTAAAAACACTGTTCAGAATTGCTTCTGATTTTGACAAACACCACGTGAAGGTGTTCATCTATGGTTTAAGCTTCTGGAAAGTGCATTGCTTTTTAACTAAACTGCAGAAATTTTACATAGGTTGTAATGGAAATGGAATTAGGACACAATTTATTGTACCTTACCAGTAAATCGTTCTTTGTGAAAACTCAACAAGCCTTCAGTAAATCAAGTGGAAATTAGCAAGTTATGAACAGGAAAGAAATGTTACTTTAGAGCAGGATCTCCAAACTAAGGCCCGCGACGCTATTTCATCCGACCCGCGAAAACATTTTGTCAATAATAAACAAATAATTTATTCACGAAAAGTTTGTTGATTCGGTAGAATGTGACATACCCCGAAACAATCACGTTACATAAGATGTCCGGCCCTTGGTCTGTTGTGGAACAGCTCATGTGGTTCTCGGGCCGGAAAGTTTAGAGATTCCTGCTTTAGAGAGTCATTCGCAATATCTCAATACCAGGATGCTGGCCATAGTTGTTTTCAATACGCTTTTTGTTTATACAATTGCAAGTAGCTTCTTCGTAACACTAAAAAAGTCCTATAACGAAAGTGGAGTCAAGTTTCAAACGTTTCCAACGGCATCCTACTTTATATTTCCACGTTTCAATTGCGATAGTGATAAAAGACATTCCAGTCTCACAAAGATAATGACCCAACATCATGTAGGATACTAGAAGTGACAGCCAACGTCCGTTAAAAATTAATGTCAGCTCTGTTTTTTCAATGGAGCATCATCTGTAATTGTTGATAGCACAGCGAAGCTGTCTTCACAATCAAGTGACCTACATACATTTTGAGCTTCACTGTCTGAATCGCATTGCCACAAGCTCAAGTCGAGAACAGCTCACTATCTTGAAAAGGGGACGCCGATGAATGCTGCTGACCCCTGGGACTCGGGGATGAACTTTTAAATGAGAAAAAGTGTTCTTTTGAAATTTCGATTGTTTTCCACTGTTTTATCGTCGACTTGTTTCTATGGAGCTTTTAAAATACATAGACATTGCCAACTTCTTCATAAAGAAAATATTTCTTGCATCTTCTATTATTTTTCTTATATATGAGATGTAAAGCAGTACTTTTCCTGCAAGACGAAATGTTACCATCTTTCATAACCTGCTGTTTTGATCACTTTACAGTTGAAAGTCAGATTTATGCCAGAATAAACATAAGCCAGCAAGCGCATGTCAAAGACAAATAATTATTCGTCAAATCCAATATCTTCATGTCACAAAGCTTTCGCTAAGGTTTGCACAAATCCAGAGCGTTCTGAGCATAAACTCGAAGTCCAGCCTGCACAGATTAATTTGCACAGTTGCCTTCATTACTTTCAGTAGTAAAATTTAACAAACTCCAATAAATTGTTACATTGTGTGAACCTTCGTCACATTATCTGCCAAGTGTCGAGTTTTATTTGTATTGTGGTTATAATTAAGTGCTTGTGAACTAAAACAACTTTATAGCAAAAGCTTGCTATTGCTTGCATTCATCACAACGTGCTGAGCTGTCCGTAAGCAGAGATTCTTTCCCCAGTTTCCTCCTCGTGCCAGTCAACAACTGCTTCCGAAGCACAAAGAAAATCTCATTTCAAAACACTTAATTTTCATCGATCGTGTCTGTCAATACCGAACATCTGGCAACCGATATATTTCGTTGATAGGAGTTAGTGCTACGAGGGTAATTCACACCCAAGCAAACAGTGACAGCGTTTGGTATTTTATCGGCTTTAATGCTGAGTATCTGTGGTGCAAAGGGGTCTGTCATGACAGCCAAACAGACCCCCTAGATGCGCCCCTGTCTACGTGAAAGATCAAGCAATAGATGCTGTCCAGGCTTAACTTTTGTGTAAACTCACAAACGCCTCATGCCAGCAAAAACAAACGTCACAAGCCATATTTCTTTACACACGTGGTCACGGTCGCACAAAAATCCTGACGGACGGGAAATACACTGGCCACTGGCCATCAGGATGACAACAAAAACACTTATGAAGCAAACATCCTTTGTAGTCTAACCTTCAACGGTTTCTTCTGCATGGTATGGCATTTGTGAAACAGTGGCATAAACGTCAAAATGCCTGTTTGTTTTTCGGAAATAATAAACAACTTCACTTTTTTGGCATATGCTGCTTTGAAATCGAAAATTGCGTTCAGAGTGTTTTGCAACAAAAAGTTTTAAGTTGGGGAATAGTAAAAGTCACTTTATTTCAGTGATGAAAGTGTAATATGTGTTTCTAATTTTAACCAAAGCGTATTTTGTGGTTAGATTGTGAATGAGTTCTCTCACCGAAAAAATTTACCGCTGTTTCAAATGCTCTTTGCATTACACAAACATTTCCATGTCAGAGTAGTCATCTTTCATTAGGCACTTTACTTACATGTTAAAATTTTTCCTCATTCCAACGCTGTCCCAAATAATATTTGTTTCAAGACATCATAGACACAAAACCACCGATTCTTTCAGAGCAGGGACTCCAAACTTTTTGTCCGAGGGCCACAAAAGCTGTTACACATAAGTTCGAGGGCCGGACATCGTATGTAATACGATTGTTTGGGATATGTTGCATTCTACCAAATCAACGAGTTTTTCGTTAATATATTAGTTTTTCATTATTGACAAAATAGCTTCGCGGACCGGATGAAATGGCTTCGCGGGCCGGCTTCAGCCCGCGGAACGTAGTTTGGAGGTCCCTGTTTTAGAGCATGTAGACTTGCCACACTTTTCGACCGTGTTTACTTCTAGGCAGCCACAACGGGCGAGAACAGGAAAACACAATGTCTCGCTAGCGACGAGTAATTAATCGTCCAGAGCAGTGCTGTTCAACCTGTGCGACGCACCCACTGGTGCGGATGAGACAACCTTGTGGTGCGGATGACAAGCGCGGTGCGGACGAGCGCGGATGCGAAAATCCTGTTTTGTTGTAAGCATATTTTTAACATCCTCTACGTATTTAAACACTACTGTATTTTGCGAGACATGGTACTCCAAACAACGAAAAATTTGCAGACATTGCGCTCAAATCGATATTTCGAACATCTCAACAGAGAAATGTAATCTACGAAAATTTCTGTCTGTGTTCTATTGTTACGTCAGTATGGAAACAAAATATCTGCAAGTGCAAGGCAAACATGTATTCCAAGCACGCCCGAGGATGTTCTGATATCCGTTTTTTTCGCTACTCCAGTTGCACAAGACCAGCATACCTATTTTATATGTGAGCATATGTGTGCTAAGCCCCGTACAGGGTGCTGTTCTCTGCCGGAATGGGACAGTTCAGCGACGCCGTTTCGACGCCTACGTTTCGGCGATGGACGTTTCGGCGATGAAATGTGAAATGTGTTTTCCTTTGGAATGTCACCAAAGTGCAAAAATTCGCACTGTCGTCGTGAAGCGTGTAGGCGCAAGGTTCGGTCTAGCACTTGTCTCAATCTTACAGCAGTGAGGGCTGTTTACCCAAACATAAACATGGTCGTCGGAAGGATTTTTTCCAGGGGGGGGGGCAGAAGGAGATTTTCCCAAAAGTTTTTCAAGGGGGGAGCCAAAAGCGGTGAAATTTGTTTTTTACCCTTCGAAATTGAAAAAACAACATTTTTTTGCTAATAATTTCAAAATCCAGGGGGGGGCTTCGACCCCCCTGCCCCCCTCTTCCGACGCCCATGTACATACATTTCTAAAATGGATGCTGACAACCAGCTGCGCAACTGCGTTTGTTGAGCGGGCTGTCGATCAAGATGGCGGTGTTATAAATATACTTGCAAAATCACTGCGGAGAAAAACGATTAAATTGCAATTGCTCTGATTACTTTGCATCGGAATGTAAAAGTGAATTACTCGAAATCAATGTAGGACTTCTTGCGCAGAAAACAACTTTGACGATATCGTCATCTGCTTAACTCTAAAAAGGCTATTTTCGAAATACGACGCTTGACTGATATTTTGTTCAGATAATGCGGCCACAATTTTGAGGCTAGCTGTCGCGCCTTTCAATATGAGAAGTTGCTTATAAAAACATAGTTTCAGTAGAAACGAACCCACGTTACTTGGCGTGGCGTTGAGGAAAGCCTAAACTTACTTAATTTTGTCAGAACCTAGTAGGTGTAAACAGCAGACAAAATTAGCCCGAAACTGCAAAACGAAACGAAACTGTCGTGATTGGAGACTGGCCTCTCGCCATGAAGTGAAATATTACAAAACAGCTCCTGCGTGTACGTGGCAGTGTATGAGATTGTGACAGCATTAGAGTCGGCACTGCCAGAGGAGGAAATTCAGAAGCACTTGCTTTCGACGCAATATCAATTGCGAGTGTTCAAAAACGTGGATTGTTTCATGTCACTGCGCAGGCGCTGTTCAGACAAGGCAGGGACGTTGTTGTTTCGTAATAATACTATGCAGCGTGACAAGGGAAATGTAGGCTGTTGCCTGTTCCAAACCACCCGCATTAGAGACCTGCAGTGACAGCGTTTGATATTTTATCGTCTTTAATGCTGAGTACCTGCGGTACAAAGGGGTCTGTCATGACAACCAAACAGACCCCCTAGATGCGCCCCTGTCTACGTGAAAGATCAAGAAATTGATGCTGTCCAGGCTTAACTTTTGTGTAAACTCACAAACGCCTCATGCCAGCAAAAATAAACGTCACAAGCCACATTTCTTTGCACACGTGGTCACGTCGCACCAAGTTCTTCCAAAATCCTGACGGACGGGAAGCAACACTGGCCAGTGGCCATCAGAATGACGACAAAAACACTTACGAAGCAAACATCCTTTGTAGTCTAACCTTCAAAGTATTTCAAAGCACACATTTTTTCGCATAAAACATTTGCGACCACCATCGCCGAAACGTCCCGTCGCCGAAACGGCGTCGTCGAACTGTCCTAGACCGGATCTCTGCTGATGTCTAGTGTAAGCGGTTGCGTTACGCTGAGAGATTCCAAGCGGTGTGTCACCACGAAAAGCCACTTGTGTAGGAGGCGGGGGTGCAACCGCACCCCCAAAAGTTATTAATTGGTGACAATCCGGGCAAAATCCCCTAAAATCCGGGCAAAATGTGAGAAAAATTGGGCAAAAATGTGCAAATCTTCGCAATTTTGCTGTATGTGCGTTTAATTTACCAAAATGGCAACCAAAATGAAAGTGAAGACGTTTATTTATTTCGAGGTTATGTTTTAATAGCAATATGGGCAAAATTCTTCGCACCCCCAAAAATTTACCTGCTCCTACACCTATCCGATTAGCATCCAATAATCAGAAATCACTATCTGCTATTATTAGGCGAAAGTTGTTAAAATCGGCTTAGTTGTACCTGCCTACTCCCAATCAGGTTTAGTAAGGAAAATAGCAAGTGCAGCATTCCTTTTTTTAATAACCGTCCTGAACACAGAACCAGGCCGGTTTTATTCTTCAAACGACAAACACGACAATTTGTTGAACAGCAGGGACAATTCCAGCAACTGATAGCGTCACCCTTTGATCAGTGTCTCGTATCGTCATCACAAAAATAGCTCGTGTGCTTATGTACCCAAGGAAGTCATTTACTCTGGTGGAAAGCGTCTTGAAACCTGCCTGGAGATAGCAGCACGGGAAATTCATGGAGCAGCCTTGGCTGTGATAGAAGTGCAAAACTGGCATTGTCCTATAATGCCGAGTGTGCATACAGTGTGCCACACACCGTGAAGCAGGCCCGTGACCGGGGGGGCTTTCTCTCCTCCTGAAAAATTTTCGCCCCACTGGACAATTCTTTTGGACATAGTTTAAAAGTGTTGGACATAGTTTAAAAGTGTTGGACATAGTTTAAAAGTGTTGGACATAGTTTAAAAGTGTTGGACATAGTTTAAAAGTGTTGGACATAGTTTAAAAGTGTTGGACATAGTTTAAAAGTGTTGGACATAGTTTAAAAGTCTTGGACATAGTTTAAAAGTGTTGGACATAGTTTAGAAAATTTGTGCCCCTCTCAGAAAGCTCTTCGCCCCACCTAGTGTCCCAAGCTGGTTACGGGCCTGCTGTGAAGCATTGGTGGCCATGAAGCTAGGCAATGAAGAAAACTTCATGTTGGTGTAGTAATTGACATTTTTCTTTTTGACGTACAGATTCGTTTGGCAGTGCCGCAACCAACAGCTTTTGTAAAGTGCCGCGTGCTTTTCGCTTATGATGAACGTTGATGATTCGTTCTTTACTTGTGTTTGAGCTCTCTCCCGTAGTCCTGTTAGTTGCTGCATACCGTTCCCCATTTGTTGCTGCATACCGTTCCCCGTTTAGTCGATGCGTCTGTTCCCCCAGTTAGTTCATGCGTTCGATGAGTTGCTGCGTCTTTGTGCAGATGCTGCGTCTGTTACGTCTGTTACTCGAGATTGTTTTTTTCAGGCAGTTTCTGAGTCTGTTGGTGAGTTGACTAACGAGAAGGTGCTCTCGGTTCGTCTTTTCGCATGTTTGCGTTTGCTTGAAAAACTCATTTGACCTGAAATTACTTTGTCTTGTCTGTGGTGCGAGCTGAAATCTCAGGATATGATTTATCCAACGTTACCAACTACCTGATGTCATTTCTGATGTCATTAAAATTGTGAATGCAATACGAACAGTCGTGAGTTTAATGAAATTAGCAGAAAAATATGTGATGGGCATCTCTCTCTGAAGTGAGGCTGCTCTCTCGTTGAAGAATAACGGGAAGAGTGAGGAATCTGCGACAGGAACTTCTTGTGTGTTTTGGTGGACGAGTAGATCGCAAAGCACTTTCGTTTCTCCCGCTTTGTTTTGTCTTGCTACAGTAGCCTTTATGGTTGTTAGTTTAACCTACTGAATCAGCTGAACCTCGCTATCCAGCTAACATTGTGGAATGGACATATTCGCAGCGACCTCCAAAACCACATCTTTCAAGCATCTTACACAAGATTTGGAAGAAATCTGCATTAGCAAGGTTATTATTAAAACACTACAGACCTTCATGTCCAAGTGTACGTGGGAAGAAACAGAAAAGAATCTGGAGCAGAGCATCATCAAAACAGCCAGCTTCCATTTACACAGTCTCATGATAACTTTGAAGGTTAATTCCCTAACAGCAGGATACAGAATTGCAATGAAGGTATATATTTTGATTCCTTTCGTTGAACAGCACCCTCCTCCGAGGCATTTCGGCACAACTTAAAAAAAACAACCATAGGCCAAAATAGTGGTGTAGGAGGCGGGGGTGCAGTGGGTGCAAGCGCACCCCCAGAAGTTTTGATTTGTCGAAAGTCCGGGCAAAATCCCTGAAAATCTGGACAAAATTCCGGAAAATCCAGGCAAAATCCCTAAATATCAAGGCAATATCCCTGAAAATCCGGGCAAAAATGGCACCCAACGTTGTTTGACTTCAAAAAATGGCGTCAACGTCTGCAGCAAAACAAATGCACACCTTTTTTGGAGATCACACCAAAATGGTCTTCATAATTGTTGTGGGAAAAATTTGTACGCAAAAGTCGCACAGCAACTTTTTGGGGAAGTTTGGAAGTTTGGGGAAGTTTGGGAAAAGCAAGTGGATAAGTAATTTTCACTTTTCCTGACACATGTTTTTCTAGAAATAAATTGATTTCTTTACGGCAATAATTAAACAGAAATAGCATTCTTCTCATTTACCATGGGTTTTCGTTAGTTTTCAATCTACTGAATGGTTTTCATGTTCAAAATTCTGTCATCTTTAATCTCCAACTACAATATACAATTTCTCAGCACGTGGATTTAGGGCAATGGTCTGTACTGCGAAGACTGCAGAGTATACATTTTTTTCCTCATATAAAATATCCACTGATGTTAAATTTTTCGCTGTCAAAATTGGCCACTAAGGAAGACAATCCACTCTGATCATCTTTTCTCACCCGCTGCACTCATATCAGTAGCATGAATTAATTTTTAAATATTACCGACCTCTGACACCATTTTTTTGCAACAAAAACACTGCACGTGCATATTTAAACCACCATCAAACAAGGGTCATTTAAAGTAGGCAATTACCGCACGATCGTTTTTGATCTCCACTGTCTGGCACAGGGCTGTGCTGACCTGCCGTGTTCAAAATATGCGCAATAACCGGGCGGTCGCGTACAGATGGACTGTAAAATTAACTTAAATATTTTTCATGCCTTTTTGGGTCTGTCTGAAAATTAAATAACACTTTTTTCGACCCACTAGGTCGCCTTCAGCCGGACCCGGAGTGCGGACGTGGGCGTACGGGCCTTTACGAGCCGCCGCTCGTGCCAGGAGTGTCGGGACCCAGTACGCTGATGTCAGGCGGGAGTCGCGACCAGTCTAACGACGACAACAAGGCTACGCGCCACTGGTGCGAAAACTTTCGTTTAGCAAATGGGGCAAACTCTTCTTTAACAAAAACTACGCGCTCATACACTTTCAAATAGTCTACGACATTTCAAAAAACAATTCTTAACATAAAAAAACTTTTTAAAATAAATATTACCTTTTGCGGAATTTATAATTAATTAAAAAAATTATGCCACCCACATCTCAACCCCAACTGCAATGGCAATCTAGCTTTGCAAAAAGCACATGCCAATACCTTAACGAATCTTTCAAATTGAAGTATAATTTTACACAGATTTCATATGTTATCCAAACTGCCACAGTCTTTTATGAATATATTTCAATAAATTTTATTTCACAAAACCCTTCGTTTAAACTAAAACCTATATACCTTGCATCAAAACAGCTTTCTAAATTTACTTTATGTCATATCTTCAATGATTTTAAACGAAATACAAGCAATTTTTTTCTTTTAATGGGTTTGATTTCAATAAAAACTCTTTTTTAAGCAACAACCACTCACTGCCGATGTTCGTGTTTCTTTCAACTGGTTGGACATCACTGCCGCAACTCACAGCAACAACCACGATTCAGAACTTAACCTGTTTCACATAGTTGGGTCGTTTCTGCATTTTTTCAACCTGTCCATTTCCTCGATGAGTGCATTACTCTCAACCTCAATTTCCACACAAACAGGAATCATCACATTTTCATGGAGAGAGAGAGAGAGTTTATTGGCGCAAATATTAAACAATTTCATACAAATTAAAGCTAAGGCGCTGGGACACCGAAAAAAACCTGTTAAACAGGTTGTCTCGTCGGGCGCCCCTCGACAGTTTCATAAATTTTTATTGTGGTGTAAATTTGATGGCCGAATTATTGCAAATTTGTTGAGGTTATTGTTTTGAAGAGGTTGCAGTCTGCTGGATGATCAACACAGTTGCGCGGGAGTGCTGGGTCGCAACCGGTATCTA
>Ga0210059_1007040_pt1 | contig 17945 bp, 5 predicted proteins | sample Ectturendosymbi2_FD_188042 | JGI IMG/M metagenome (GOLD analysis project Ga0210059, IMG submission 188042) | Ecteinascidia turbinata endosymbiont from Florida, USA - Sample 2 (SPAdes) (version 2) | ecosystem: Host-associated > Tunicates > Ascidians > Unclassified | place: Key West, Florida... | reverse complement strand
TCATGCCGAAAAGCATAGAATGTGCACACAGAAAATACAAAAAAGTAAATACACACATACAATAAAACAGAGTTACAGAATACTAGAAATCACAGTAGTTTGTTAGACAAATGAAATGTTGCTAAACGCTCGCAAAAAATCCATGTAACGTAACCAAACACCACTTCAAGATGAAAGCTTATTATTTCATTTAGGCCTATACATACATTATATTGTTTGCTAAATCCATGAGTTTCGTACTAGTTAATGATTCGATTTTTTTGCTCAAGCTTCAATTGTTTCAATAATACAAGTAGTTCAATTCGTTCATTCAGTTTTTCACATATACACAGAAAGGAGCCCCTTTCTAAGTTTCAGTCAGGGGCCCCATACAACCTTAATCCGCCCCTGACCCTAGGCAACATAAATGTATCTCCTGCATGGTGGTTGTTTTGAAGATTAATTTGTTATGATTAACCTATCAAACCCAAAGTGGGCTTGTGAGTATCGCGTACTGTATTCTTCTTCTTTTGAGCTATAATTTTTCAAACCACTGCTTGGAACTGACGAGCGAATTGAACCTACAGTACAATTACTTCACTCTTGTTGAACGGCACTTTCGCTCGAGGAACAACTGACTTGGAGTAAACTGCAAAGATGAACTGATTACTAGGACAACCAATTTTTGACCTAAAAACATAAAATTTCTACTTTATAATTTACAAATTTTTACTTTATTTTGACCTATACATTTTCTGCCTTTGCAACTGCAAAATAATTCAGCCCAAGGTGTTGAGGTTAATCCAGAAGCGTATTCATGCACTCTAAGCTTCGAAATTACAAAAATTTCGTTGTTTAACTTCGGGGATGATATATTGGTAAGTACATTAATAACTACAGTAGAGTCAGAACATCATACAGCTAAGAAAATCATAAAGCTGAAATACTAAATGCATAATGGATTGAGCATTTACCAAAACAAGTACCGTAAGACCATATTTCTCGCCTACCATGCTTATCCTACATAATATTCAAACGCCAAGTAGTGGGCAAAACAAAATTATTATGTCAGAAATCGAAATAAACTCATTCTTATTACAGAATTGCAACTAAACTTGCGAAAGCATATCAATATCTGTTGCTGTAGTTTCAATAAAATATCGATATTTAAGAGAAAAAAATGTGCTGCAAAAATAGTTTGACCTAACGATAAATTTTGACCTAATGATAAATTTGACTTTTTTTACCTAATTACTTGGGATTCACTCATGGTATGAGCGTGAAACTTGGTTTTTGGACGTTTCATAAAGTTTAGAAACTGCAGAAAAATTTTGACTTTTGGTTGCCCTGCTGATTATCTTTCTCGATTTCGCTAACCACAAGCGCAGATGCGGTCTTGTATAACGTTAACGACTGGGCGCACGATCAGCTATCCGCTTTATGACACAATACACGAATAGAACCAGACTTGATAAGACAGTAACAGATGCATACGCCCACATTTCCCTCAAACTTTAATTTTATGCATGGACTTGGTGGAATGCAGACTGTTGTTTATTGATGGCATTCACAATTTTGTCTTGCCTAGTTAAGCTGCAAGGCAGCTGTAAGTGTCCTTTACGTTTATGAACCTGGACTTTGAAGTAGTGGTTTCTCTACCTCTTTACGCTCGTAACTAGGCAATACACAATGAAAGTTTGCTGGGGTGGCAAATGATCAAAGCACTTGCACGACCGACAAATAACGCGGAACAATTTTGTGTACAATGAAAAGGAGGCGAATTTAACTGCTAATACTTGACAAAGTTTTGCTGGTTTGCATGAGATTTTTGGCTTCCACGGGTTCAACTTCTTAACTTTTGTCATTTGTTTCAATGTCGTAAAGTTAACTTTATTTTGACAAAATATTAAAATAAGCAATCTTTGTTAAAATCTGCCACGAAGCAAAACTGTAAGCCTTTGTTAAAATGCAGATGACCCGTAACCAACCAAAAACTTTCCAAACCAGAAAGATCTTTCGAGAACTGAACCAGGTTACGTTGGTAGAACTTCCATCAAGTTTCTACGACAGACACTCGTCTCGTCTTGACTTCGTCATTGCGAGTGGAATCATTGCACACCTTGTTTGCAACAGCTGCAGGTCTACTGCAGTCTTAACTCCCAATAGTAGCAATAAAGTTCCATTCATAAAGAGTGGAACATGGTAGAGCGCAGACATTACGCGCCAGCATGAGAATTGAGTACGTTTGATAACGTTCGGTAAGAAGAAATTAATCGTTCCCTTCAAACGAGATAATCGTTTGCTAACAATTACATTTATAGGTACTTTCTACAATTCTCAAGCGCAAGGAGTACGGTATCCGACAAAAATGAACAAACTGCCTAAACACCATGGCGCGGGGTCCCCATAGGCACGGGGCCCAATGCAGCTGCATCGGTTGCATCGGCGTAAGGCCGGCTTTGTTTGCACTGCTATGTCAAATATTATGTGCTAACCATGCGCAGGCACAAAAATGTTTGAATATAGCTTTTGAAATAAATGTGAAAAATTTTGGTTGTAGAGAAAATTCACGGTCTAACGAAAAACTACCAACCGGTTTAGACGAAGCGCTACGTCAATGCATTCGACTGATGTTTTTCGCAATGCGACAGAATTGGTGGTTACAGAGATACGGAGTTTTCGTTTGCATCCCCAGTTTTGCTTTGCAGAAAGTAGCGTGTTGTCGTGTTCCAGTTGTTAAACAAGTCGTAATGAAAACGCAGGAAAAGCAAAGAGGTGAATTCAACGCCATACGTAGGCAGAGCCGGCCTTAAGCCGATGCGGCCGCATTGGGCCGCCTGAGGGGGCCCCGCGCCATGGTGGTTGGGCAGGTTACATATTTATGCCAGATACACCTTGTGCGCGAGAATTGTAGAAAGGCTGATAAATCTCATCGTTAGCTTATAAATATCATTGGTTGCAAATAATTATCTTGTTTGAATGAACCATAAATTTCCTGTAATTATCAAACGTGCTCAAGTCTCATGCTGAGCGTTATATCTGCGCTCCACCATGTCCCACTGTTTATAGATAGAATTTGGTTGTTATTAGTGCCAGTTGAGAACTGCAAAAAAGGTGTGCAGTGATTAAACTCACAATGAACAGGTCAAGACAAGTGTCTGTCGTATTAACTTTTCTTTGATGGCAGTTCGGCTAACGTAACGTTGTTCAGTTCTCGAAAGATTCTTCTGGTTTGGAAAATTTTTGGTTGGTTGCGGGTAATCTGTATTTTAACCAATGCTTGCAGATTCAGGGCCGGCCTTAAGCCGATGCGGCTGCATTGGGCCAAAACATCAAACCTGATACAAATACTTTACATCGTTTGCAGGGCCCTAGGCTGTTTTAAAGGGGGATCTTGTGAAAGGTTTGCGATTGATGTCATACAGATTAGTACTACACGCAGGACCGGATTAACTGATGCGAAGCAGTAGGCTAACCACTTGTGAGGACCCCTCACCCATTGTTGCGAGAAAAAAAAGGAAAGCGTCAATCAATTCGCGAAAATCGGAAAATTATGCTCTGAAGGTACGGTCATTAAAAAGTTCTCAATCATTGCTGAAGTGTCCACGATCACTGCGTTTGTTGCTGCCTTCGACGCAAAAGCGTTAAATTGCACGGAATTGTTGGAATCCTACTTGGCTGGCGGGAACAGGATTAATAACTGCCACAGGCAAACCAACCGAAATCGTCACAATTGAAATATTTGACACAACACATGGTCTACGCTTTTTATAAGAATCACATTTGTGTTTTCTTATCTGTATTGCAAAAAAACAAACACACTGCACCCATATAGTATGCGTGGCGGCATAAAGACTTTAAAGCACAACGTGAGGACCACGTTGCAACTCTCTTACGACGGCTGTAAAAATCTCACACACACGAGCAAAACAGCTCACGTAAAACGCACCCAAATGGTTGTAACTGTTAGGTTCACGATTCGCGCAACTTCACTCCCCAGGTGAAATAAGCAAGGAATAAAAATCTGTGATTGATTCCTTGCTTGTTACACCTGTGGAGTGAAGTTACTTGAAAACAGATATGCGCAAGTTTGAAACATCGCAAAAAGAAGAAAGCAGAGCCCAATCGGCTGATTCCTCTAAAGCCTATAGAAAACCTTCTAGGGCTTTCAATTGCTCACTATTCGCGTGTTTCTTACTTTTTCAGCCTGGTAAGAATCGAATGCAACTAAACTATCGCGTGAAAAGATGTGGAGTTAAAAATCAAAACCGTCGCCAGAAAGTCTTGAATAGGGGGCTTAAATTTTCGTAAGGGGACTTGACATTCTGAAAGATTGATAAAATCTTTACTAAATTGTACTGTTTCATATTTAAATTTGGAAGGGCTGAGCTCACCAATGCCTACCGTGGCGACTGGACTGATTTAAATTTCGCTTATGTTGTCATCATTGAAATACGTATAAAGAAATAAAAAGCTACAATCATCAAATCAAGTAAGGCTGAACATAACACAGTGAACAGTTAAAAAGGTTTTGCCCTGCCTTCTTCATAACATAATTATCTAAGTATTCATCACAATTTGTTTGCCTAAGTTTGTCACTTTTAATGTACCGAATGCTTAGTGTTAACAACCTCTCCTGGAATATTGCGGACCTTTGATTCATTTTTAATTCTCTTGAATCTTGAAAAGGACCTTTCGCCTGAGCAATTAGTGACCATCAAGCTAATAAATAAGGCTTCGTGTGGTTGCATAAACTAAAAAACACTAATCTAAGGCATCAGACCCAAACGCGCTTTTGTCATTTTTTTGCTGTTTCCGTGTCTCGTTGGGGAAGAGTTCTGCGGTTGCCAGTTGGTAATGTCGCTTTCGCTTGCTATTCAATGTCATCAAGATCTTCTTTGATTTGCTTAGCATGGGAGCCGCACAAACTTGCGCAAGTACTCAATAGCAATCTGATTTCTGAATGACTTACTGAAGAAAATTGAAATGGAACAAAATTACGTCTAAAAATACCAATCGAGCTATACGCGACACAAACGCTGACAAAATTACAGTATTGCTCAGTCACCTACGAGACAACTATGCTTTCATTGTAGGATATTGCTGCTAGCCCTACGCATAGCTCGTATCTGCACTGGCTAAGGCTAACTTCACTTTCAACAACCCCAGCAATGAATGCTGACGCTTCGCAATCAAGCACCCCTGCTCCCGTCAGTTACGCCACTGGTTGTGGGGCATCTACATTTTGACAAAGGCCTACATTTATATTTCACGGCAGATTTTAAGATAGATTACATATTTAAACATTTTGTGAAAATAAAATTAACTCTGCGACATGGAAACAAATGAAAAAAATGAGAGATTGAACCCGTGGAAGCCAAAGCTCTCATGCAAACCAGCGAAAAATTTTGTGAAGTGTGCGCACTAAAATTTGCCTCCTTTTCTTTGTCACAAAATTGTTCCGCGGTATTTGTCGGTCGTGCAAGTACTTTTAACATTTGGCTCCCCACGAAAATTTCATTGTGTTTTCTGTTTTGCCTGTTTACGAGCGTAAATAGGTAAAATACCACTGCTTCGAAGTTCAGGTTCATAAACGTAAAGGACACTTACGGTTGCCCTGCAGCTTGACTAGGGAAAGCAAAAATTGAGGATGTCATCCAGCACACTCGTTCCTGTTTATCATTATATCGGGCGGCTATATGCTTCTATTTCATCAATCAACCTTATATATTGCGTTGGATAATTTTTCTACATCTGTGACGCCGTAGTTTTAAACTCTTTGTACATTACATTTCTGATTCATAGAGAATAGTTTGGATTCCAATTCCATGCATTAAGAATAACTATAAAATTGGGCTTTTCGGGAACTTTGGGATGTATGGGTTGCTCTCTTGTGAAGTCTGGCGCTTGTGGAGTTCTTCCTTCATACTCGACGAGGTTAATGCTTTTTTCTTCGCTATTATCTTGCCACAAAGTGTGTGCTGTGTTAGTAAGTTCGTCCAGGCTACGGTTGTTGGTTGATGTCAAAAATTGCTTGCTTAGTTAGATAAGCTAACGTCGGCCAACCGCACATGCTGTTTTACTGAATGAGATGCGTTGCCCGCAACACTAAGCGCATGTCTTCTGCTCCATTGCCAAATTGCAGCGACAAGCACTTTATTGATTCTCTTGTCCCAACGTTCTAAGAAATTGTTGATCGAATTTTCATTGACTAAATATTGTCTATGTTCATAGCGGCAATGACATGCGTCATTGGTTTTGGTATGAATTAGTTTTGGAATTCTAGAGTTTTTATTACGGTTTAAAGGAGCGCACGTGTCTGTATCATAAACAAATCAAAAGTATTGTGCTGTTTCAGTAACGCATACGTATTCCTACACATACATTTGGGAAAAAATGTCTGCTGTATGATTGTTCGCTATGTCAACCAGCAAAAATATTTCCTATTTCCCAAGCTTCATTTGCGGTAGGTAGGGACAGAGTGGCTCGTTCAATACATAATCTTCGTATTGCAGGAACCGCAAAACCCATATCCCACACTAATCCACTGGACGGAGAGCAAGTTGTATGAAGTGCGGATAGAAGATGTAAAAGTGACAGGAGTAAAGGATGTTTTTGACGGACTTGTCACTTTATTGTGCTGTTTCTGGTTGTTCAACAACAAATTCTCAGCATGTGCTCATAAAACGCTATTATATATTTGTGGATGCCTGTTGAAAATTCCGAATGTAAAAATGCCACCCAGCGTTGTTAAAGCCTTGAACTCTTAAAGACAGTCAACAGGCTTAGCATGAAGATCAGGCGTGACACATTGCTGTTTCAGCGTTGCCACGAATTTTTCATGCAGAACTTTTTTCAAAGAGCAGAATGTGGTTGAGGATGTGTTTGCTGTGCAGAAAATGGTCGAAGTGTTTCATTTGAAGCAAATTCGTTGCAAATTGTGCCTGTTGGTGTTGATTAAACAGGTTTCGTTTTTTTTGAAGCGTTTGGTGTCACTATGAAACTCGATTGCAAGAAAATTGGGCTCGCCGTAATAAGATCTCATTGCATGCTTTTGGCGATCGTGTCACGTCGCGGATGACATCGCAAGAAAAATAGAAGCCCAAACAGTAGTTAACGGTTTTTGCGGTGCGTTTCTTGTCCTGTGGCTTACGTTTCCTCTGAAACCTTAAACTACTGTAGGTTCTACCTTTGTTATGTAACAATCCTGGAAGGCACAAGCGTGGAAAGAAAGTGAACTCCCCAGCTGACCCTTCAGGTTAGGCTAGCAATCTTCGCCAGCGGACGTAGACCTCGAACTTCTCCCAACTGCAGTGGAATTCGAAATCCACTGTTGGTGGAAAGCAGAATTTGCTGCAGGTGGAATACAGATCCCACTTCATGTGGAATGTGGATTTCGTGATTGGAGTGGCAACGGCGAACCACGCCATTGAGTGGAAAAACACACTGATTTCATTTACAGTGTGAATGTAACGCTTTGCAGATTGTTTTCATACACAGTAGTTGCGACATCACGGACAGTCTCAGTACATTACAGGCCATAAATAGCAGGTGCTGGACCTCCCACATCTTCGTTACCAAGATTGTCCTGTTGTCCTCAACTCTTGTCAAGGCTGGACGCGAAATAGCGTTCTTGTGGGTTCCAGGCCATCGTGGTGTACCTGGCAATGAAATAGCAGATTCCTTGGCCAGGTTGGCTACATCCAGTAACCGACACCAGGACGTCAGCTAAATAAGACTCAAAACCGTGAACACCTGCGTGAGCTATGCAGACATATGTCAGCACCTGTGCGACCACTTTGATAACGTTTGGAACACCCAGTATCAAAGTGACCCGAAGGGAACTTCTTACAAAGCCGTATTTCCCCGACGACGGAAAGAAGACTTGGCGCCTAGTCCAAACAGACACAGCTACTTTGTTCCGGTTGAGAACAGGCCACTGCAAACTGCACCTCCATCTTTTTCCATTGGGTCTCCACCAGGATGGGTTATGTGATGCCTGCCACACACCAGAAACTGTTGCACATATTCTATTGGTTTGTCCTCAATACCACGCACAACGCGAAATCATGCTGGCGAACCTGCGCAAGATCGGCGTCAATGTGAATACTGCAGACATCCTCCGCAACCCAGAAGCATCGCGTCATGTTCAACACTTTGTCAACGTGACAAATCGAACCCTCTGACCAGATTAACCAGCAATAAGACGTGGCGCTAAGCGACCGGTGATGTCGAAGCGCCCACCTCCCCCCTATAATAATAATAATAATAAAAGTAGTTGCGACTGAGAGGCGGGCTTTAGAACAAAATTTATTGAAGAAAACCTGATTTGTTTCGAAAAAGGTCGTGACAGCTTGCTTGGTTCCTCCAGGAAATATCTTGAAATTAAAGTCACCGACAAAGTACTTTGAAAACAAATAGGGAACCTATTTATGACCATGAGTCCAGAACGCAGTTAGACAGGCTGTGAAATTCCATGTAGAAAGATGAAGGCGTGGTAGCAATCTGAAGCGAGCACGTGTTGAAATATCAAACGGATAACGCAGAAATTAGCGTCAGTGCGGGAAATGGCTCTACCTAGTGTTATTGCCAAAGTTCCGTAAGTAATCAAGCCAGATGCAATAGTTGTTAGGAAGGGTGGTGCTGTTGTGAACTGATCATTTTTTCTGTGCAGAGCATTTAGAACAAACGGATACGACGTTTTCGAATATCTGGTCGCTGCATGCTGTTGCGATCGGAAATCCCGAGCGGCATGTGCGCAGAGCTGCGCACCGTGGCAGCAAGCAACAATAGAGATCACCCGACGAGATCACTCTATTATTGCTTGTTCGCGCCACATACATATATTTTTATTCTTCGCGCCCATCCCGTTCGTCGTGAATCACACAATCAACGCAACACCACCGGAGAGGTTGCAACAACATCCCCTCCTTTTTACAACGAACCACACTGATCGCACGTTCTTTGTGTGAAGGCTGAACTCCGCACGACCTTCACATTCTGGTCACAGCACCATTTTGTTGCGATCGGAAATCCCGAGCGACTTGTGCGCAGAGCTGCGCACTGTGGCAGCAAACAACAATAGAGATCACCCGACGAGATCACTCTATTATTGCTTGTTCGCGCCACATCCATATATTTTTGTTCTTCGCGCACATCCCGTTCGTCGTGAATCACACAATCAACGCAACACCACCGGAGAGGTTGCAACAATAGAATTTTCAAAACTTGAAGACTGAGACCTGTTGACAGGGCCGCATTAAATGAACGCGAGGCCCCGGGCAAAGTTGTGACCGCGAGGCCCCCTAAACGATTAGTGCAACTGCGTAGTCTTTTACAAGCCCTCGTTCTATAACTTTGCATAAGCACCGGTCAAAATGCCAAAACTGATACGATTTTGCAGCCTACACTTCAGAGACAATTGAGGGTGGCCGTGTACGGCTGTTCGCATGTGGTTAATTTATTGAAAGGTGCAATGATCAGGGTTGCCAGGTCCAAGTGAACAAAAAATGCCAAACCACTTGTAAAAAAATGCCAAACAGGCTGAAACATGCCAAATGCTGTTGGTTTTGACATTTTCAGATGAATAATTTGGAAAGCACACAGTGGTACTCATGAACAAGGCACTAATTATAGCATATAACGCAACAAACAACTATTGTACTCTAGAAAAAACAAACAGAATTAAACTAGAAACACTCTTACGCATTTTTCACCCTTTGATATACAGTGGAAACCGCTTAAATAGAGCACCCTCAGGAATAGAAAACCTGCTGCTTTAATAAACGGTTGCTCTTTTATTCCATGAGAACGTTTTGCAATAAAAATAGGGTGTCACACTAGGGCAAGAGTTCTCAACCTGGGGTTCGCGAACCCCCAGGGGTTCACGGGAAGATTTCCAGGGGTATTTGGATGGCAGTTGAGTTTTCATGCAGGCCTATTACTATTTCTTAATATCCTATACTTGAGGAAAATACGTGCCGATTGAAAACTCCGCGTAAATTTTGTCTGATCTTGCGTTGTTGTGATGCAACATGTGAAATCCACGGCTTTGACAGTTAACCTGTGCAAGAGTCCGTTTAAGGCTACTCCACAGACAGCATACTAGTGGTTCGGGTTGTTTTATGACTCGGGGGTACTTAACAGGAAAAAGGTTGAGAGCCCCTGCACTAGGGGTTCACAATGCACATATCAATATCAGGGTACTGTACTTAATCTCGTTGTGAGCACTGTACCCAGTATTGTAAATAGAAAAGTTACTGTATTTTTACAGTATTTTTGTCATAATGTGTTGCACAGTAGCTGTTGCGGTGGACACCGTTCACTCTTGCCCCTCTTCAGCACAAAAGAACTAATCGATTTTTTATTGTTTTACTTCATTTTTGGTTGCTTGGCAGTGGCGTGCAGAAGGGGGGCGAACGGGGCGACGGCCCCGGGCATCCAAGGCAGGGGGCGTCCAGAGCGTGAAATTACAAAACTTAAAGTGCTGTAAGTAGATGATTTTTCCTGCTGTACTGCTACTAACTCAAACTTCATGGATGCTCAGGAAACCTAAAAACGCTATACGGGTTGGGAAATCATGGGTGTAGTAATGCAACCCCAAATTTGATTATGTGTTCCTGCGATATCCGTTATTTTTGCATCAAGCTATTTTTGACTTCCCGACGTCCATTTTTAATGACTTGCACAAAAAAATCGTATGGTAGCGGAATATACGTAGTATACACATGTTCTGCACTGTACCCCCAAAGAGGATTTTTTAGAGTGGGATTTTTGTTTGTGCATAGAAAACATCATGTGCGTTTTAGATCCATGTTTTCTTCATATCAGGTCATGGTGTAGGAAGACTTTTCACATTCAAGGTTTCGGTGGTCATATTTGGCCAAACACGTTAGCACTTAAAATCACATTGAGATGTTAAGGTAGCAAGGTGCACAAAATTTGTTACACATCATAAAACCCTGGGTGGTATAGTAGCCCAACTTTCTATATATAGGCTTTCATTTTTTTGAAATATTTTTGTAAAATAACTCTGGCACCATCCCACTTGTCTCTGAAAATCAGGAAAAGCCATGGAAACACAGGTTTCTAACATTTTCCTAAGTATATAAAATCAACAAAAAAGCCGCAAGATGGTGGCCCACCTTAGATTCCTGAGCAGGGTTTTAAATTTTGCAAAATTTGTTTTTTGTCAACACTAATTTTACGCATTCAAATGCCAGTGATTCTCACTTTCTTCAATACCATGCAGGGACCTATAGCCTACTCTAGGTGTGTGGCGCACACCCAGTCAAACTGATAGTGACGTGGCATTTTCCAGATCGTGCGATCAAAGGAAAGTCACAAAAAGGATTGAAACATAGTTATGGGCGTTTAGTTGATTTTCTGAGCCAATTTTAAAACTGTCCTATTTCAACTTGCATGATTTAGCAGACTTTTTAATGACTCACTAGTTTCCCGTTTCGTTTTTAGAGTGGCAACACTGACTGTGCGCTAATACAGCCGCACACCTGTACTTGCAATATGTGCATCTTTTCGAGCTTCGTCGTTAATTGGCAGTTCAGGCGGATTGGTTATAACGGCTCACACAAGCCTGTATTTGTTTTTTCCCCCCAGTAGTTGTACATAAAACAGCCACTAGAACGAAAGTTTTCTTGCGTACTTTATGCGCATTCTCAATTCTTGTGCAGTTTCGTAAGTTTCAAACTGTCAACCCTTGGTGTCCGCAATTCCAGCCGCATATACCTTGTCTGTTCGACTGCTATTCGACGAGGCATTTGCGTAGGCTGATATTTTTGCAGTTGTTAACTGCCCTGTCGTAGCATTGAGTGTGTTTTACTCCACTGTTTTAATGGGCCAATCGCGCCTTATATTTTTGTAGCTGTGAAATGCGCTGACGTAGCACTGAGTGTGTTGTACTCCCGTGTTTTAACGACTTGCCGGATATTTTTGCAGTTATGAACTGCTCTGTCTTAGCGTTGAGTGCTGTGTTTGGCTATACAGTCTCCTAACTTGGAGCGTTGATAATTAAATTATGCTTATTACCAGGGCCATTCAAAGTCATAAAAGTTTTATTTTTTTTGTGCTTCAGGAAGCTATGAAACGAATTTTAAAACAAAAATCGCACCCCTACGCAATCTGTCACAAACGTTATAAAGTCATAAAAAGTAATATGTTCCATGTTAGGTCATAAAGTCATATTTTGCATATGTTCAGCCTAATGCAATAAGGAATCCATTAAAACCATCTCAAAATACCAGGTGAAACTACTTTATCGCTAGGTCTAAGCTGCAACCTGTAAATGAACCCACTTGGGCACCTTGCAAATGTTGGCAAAAATGTAGGTGAATCAAGTATTTTGGATGAAATGTAATGCACTGCCTAAAAATGCATGTCCTTGTTGCCCAAAAGAAATAAACCAATGCCCATGCGTGTTTTCTATTTGCTTCAAAATACATGTTTTCAGCTATTTATTTTAGTCGGCTTCAGCAAACCATAGGCTACCATCTCTAACGCCTATTTTTGCTGGAAATGCTTCTTTGTACAGTAGATGCATGTTCTAGTACAGTCACCTTTGATTGGTCATATAAAGTCATATTTTCTGAAAAATAAAATCATATTATCAAGAGTTTTTAGGTCATAAAAAACTGGCCCTACTTATTCCACTGGAACATTGTACAATAACGAGAATGCATGTTGCATCAACAAACTCCGCCAAAACGTTGGATTGCAAACGTGAATATGACGTTACATTGTGACGTCACAAACAGCTTCTATGCAGTAACAATATACACCATACACCACTGTTCAATATTAGAATTTCATAGGCGGCATCCAATCAAGCAGTCGCCCCGGTCATCACTAGACCTCAGCACGCCACTATTGCTTGCACTGGTGCCACGCCTAGTGATTTTTCACGAGATCTAGTTATTTTTAAGCTCATTTAGTGGTCTAGTGATTTTTCACTGCAATCTAGTGATTTTTTTCAAAGTTGTATTTCAAGAAAATCGGTTGTCTTTTTTCTGACTTTTCAACTTTTCAGCCGTTTTGTAAGATTTTAGCCTTTTTCAATCCGTAAACAATTGATCATGTGAATTATTGCTTGAAGATTTGCAACAACAGAGCGAACAAGTGTTTCTAATTTGAGTTCTCATTGTGTGCACCTCCGTGCTGCTTAGCGTTAACTTCTGCAATATTGGCCATGGCAGTATTTTCATTTCTTAGCAGGAACACTGCAGTGGAAATAATTAATTACCTGTTAGGTTGGCTAATGGCGCTCTAAATACTCGCGAGTGGTGTCATTTTCTGCTCTTGCTTGAGAAAAGTTTGAAGATTTTATTGTTAGTATGAGATTTTCCAGGCTTCAACATGATCAATTTTTGTGAACTTGTAAATGATCTAAAAGTTTTTGGACAATGAAGTAAATGGATACATCATTTCAAGCAAAACTGCGAATTTCAACGCAAAAATTTTAAATCTACAGATTTTTTTTCAGATCTAGTGAATTTTTTTGTGAATCTAGTGATTTTTGCCGAGAAGCCTGTGGCAGCACTGGTTGCTTGGTCTACAGCATGATCACTGCCGCACGTCTAACTGCTCCAATAAGCGGTGTGCCTGCTCTACTATAACCGAATAATTTATTATAAGAGGAAAAAGATCGGATCGTTTTTTTTTCAGCCGAAACTGCTCAATAAGCGGTTTGCTCTATAAACCGATGCTCTATTAAGTGGTTTCCACTGTACAAGGTTTTGTCCCTTTGCTTGAAAATGCTTAATAGAAAATAGGCTACTTACGAATGCCGGAAACAACAAATCACTGTTCATGAAAATAAACATGCACCATAGTTTCCAATCAGTTGATTCTTGAAACCGAGCATTAGGCATGTCATAATTCCACAAAATATCTAGGCCTACTACAAAAAGAAAATCTACGAGATCTGTCTGTTCTTGCATACACTTATATCAAAATCTGCTACATTCACACTGACTTACTGTTGGGTCTCGTCAAGTGTAAGTCCGACCATTCCTACTATTCTCTGCACGCGTCGCTCACTGCCTCTCAGCGCCTCCAGGCGCACAAAGAGAATGCTCTCACAGAAAGAGCGCGTTGGAACCGAAGGGCTCGCTTGGTGACGAGCACTGTGTTCTAAAGAGAAAAACGCTCTCATAGAAAGAGCGCATCGAAAGGAAACGCTCGGTCAGGCGTTATTGCCCGAAAATAACGTCGGCAACACAGTAGCAACCAGGCTGCGTATGTCGTCATTATCAAGTATGCAGGACATGTTGCATTGCTATGCACTGAGATGCGAAGTTAAGGTGCAAGATTTAAAGCAACCTAGGCTGCGTATGTCTTCATTATCAAGTTTAGCAAACTTATCACAAAATAATGTACGACATGTTGGAGATTTAAAACAACGTAGGCTGCAGTAAGTTCAGTACATATACATTTCACATAAACAGCATTCCTGCACTGAACTGCAAAGTTGGCAAGCTGTGGTCACTCGTCGTGTTTAAGTTCAAGTACCCACAAAATTGTACGACTGGTTGGAGATTTAAAACAACGTAGGCTTCTGAACGTACATATGTATAACCTAACCAGCATTCCTGCACTACAATGCGGAGTTAGCAAGCTGTAGTAATTCGTCGTTTTGAAGTTCACATTAAAGTACGTTCAGTACATATACATTTCACATAAACAGCATTCCTTCACTGAAATGCAAAGTTGGCAAGCTGTTGTTACTTGTCGTTTTGAAGTTCAAGTTACCACAAAATTGTACGACGGGTTGTAGATTTAAAACAACGTAGGCGGCTGAGCGTACAAATGTGTAACCTAACCAGCATTCCTGCACTACATTGACAGGTCGGCAAGCTATGGTTATTCCTCGTTTTGAAGTTCAACTAACTTGCCACAAAACTGTAGAACGCTTCGGAGATTTAAAACAACGTAGCCTGCAGTACCTACATACAAATCCAGGGGCGTGCAGATGAAGATGCGTGCCTAGGAATTACATGACGCCAAATTGAAAGTTGGTTTTCATTGAATTGAGAAGTTTCTAGACATTGTGTTTGCTGTGGTTCCCAGCTTCTACTTTGGACCAAACCCATCATTTGCTCGTAAAACTTTCCAACAGCAACGTAGGGTGAAGTAGCCTGTGTACATATATTAATTTCACCTAACAGCATTTATGCTCTGAAATGCGAATGTCGTTTTGAAATTCAGCAAACCTATCACAAAATTTATTCCACTGGTTGGGATTGGAAAACTACGTAGGCTACAGCACGGTCACAGATTTAACCAAAACAACAATTATGTACTAGCACACTTTATGCAATATTTGTACGACGGGTTGAGGTTTTTGAGCAATGTACACTGCAACACTTCCATTCCTATACTGAAATTCGAAGTTCGCAATCTGTGGTTTCTCTCGTTTTGAAGACTGCGTACTGGTGTGCATATAACAAGAAGCAGTAGGTGCATTTATCTAAGTTAACCTAACCAACATTCGTTCATTGAAGTGCAAAGCTCAGACACGAGATGTGAAAGAAGCGTAGGATGCAGTACGTAGTCAACATATATTTCACCTAACAACACTACTGTTTTGAAATGCGAACGTCGTTTTGAACTTCACCAAACTTAACACAAAATTTGTACGACGGGTTGGGGTCTTTCACACAAGGTTGGCTCCCTCCGCTACAGGACGTTCACATATTTAACCAAAACAGCATTCCTGCAGTGAAATGCGAAGTTCGGAATTTGTGGCGTCTCGGCGTTTTCAAGTTTAGCAATATTATCACACCAACTGCATCAGTGATTGGTAATTTCAAATAACGTGGGCTGCACTGCAGTAGCTACAGTATGTATATTTTACCAAACCAGCATTCCTTCCTGTATTGAAATGCAAAGTTCGCAATATGTGATAAATCTCGTCGTTTTGAAGTTTAGCAATATTATCACAAAATTGTACAAGCGTTTGGTAATTTTAAGTAACGTGGGCTGCACTGCAGTATACATATAGTATGTATATTTCACCAAACCAGCATTCCTGCACTGAAATGCAAAGTTCACAAACTGTGGTATATCTCGTGGTTTTGACGTTTAGCAAACGTAAGCAAAATTTGTACCACGGATTGGACATTTTACCGGCTGCAGCACGTACAGTACACAAATTTCACCATACCAGCATATCTGCACCGAAACACGAATTTCGCAATATGTGGTTTCTCGTCTTTTTGAAGGCTGCATACTTATCCGCATATATAGTAAGATGCAGTAGGTACATATATTTAAGTGAACCAAACTAACATTGCTTTACTAAAATGCAAAACTCAAATACATATATTTCACCTAACAGCATTCCTGCTTTGAAATGCGACCGTCGTTTTGAACTTCAGCAAACTTATCACAAAATTTTTACGATGGGTTGGGGATTTAAAACAACGTAGGCTGCAGTTCTTACACATATTTAACCAAAACAGCATTCCAAAAAATGGTATGCCTAATTTATGTGCATAAAATTTAAACGAGAAGCGCTCGTTTATTGAACATATGAAATGTTATGTTAAAACATACCCGCAGGCCCGTAACCAGTTGGGAACACCAGGTGGGGAGAAGAATTTTCTAATAGGGGCCCGATTTTGTAAACTATGTCCAATAGTTTTGAACTATGTCCAACACATTTTTCTAGGGGGGTGGAGAAAAAAATTTATGAGGCCTTTGCCCCCTCTGGTTGCGGGCCTGCAAACCGGTGTTCAAGTAATGTGACAATATTACCATTTTTTAAACATGACTTTCAAATGTTCATAGTAAAATCTTATCAATGAAGAAATTAGAAAAAATGCCGCAGTCTCTGAATGAATGGCGTCAATGGAGGTTGAATAAAACGCTGCTATAGTGAAATGAGACTGCGACCTCATTGAACAACTGTATCCTTGGATTACACTCCCTTATTATAACAAGATTGAAGGGACAGAACGAAATATTTTGTCAACCGATTATTGCTTCGATTTTTGACCGCGAGCCGCAATAAATAGCCACACAGGCCAGCGACCACCTGCTTCAAAAAATTATGTCGAAATACTGTAATCGATTAGTTTCTCCTGTATGTTTTCACAATCTTCAGATTTCAGGTTATGTCCGCTAATCCTAAACTCACGCTCGATTAGAGTCTTTCTGCTTGCGTCGCAAGTTTACCAATCAGCAAAATACACAGCACACCGCCGCGGTGCACTAAGCACTTGCGTCCTACACTGCAGTTACTAAACTTTTTAGTTATCTTACACGTATGTGCAACATTCGATGGCTACTGTAGTTAGAGTATATTTTATTGTGAACTGGCATGATTCCATTCAAATTTCACTTGATTGCAAAGTTCTCCATTGCAAAGTCTTGCAAATGCATTTCAGCGCTATCACAACCCATTAGTGGCCAAACTTTCAACAGTTAAACTCAATTTTGTCAAAATCTTTAGATTTGGAGTGATCTTCTACGACATTGTACGAAAAAATCTCATTAGAGATACTTCGTCTTTATATTAACGATTTCAATTACGTTGTAGATCTGGGATACACGCACAAGGCAGTGAACCACTCGGTGGAATACGTACGTGCCGACGGCGTGCACACCAACGACATTGAAAGTCTGTGGTGTGACGCCAAGAGAAAATTCAAGGCAATGAATGGCTGTTCATTGCGGTCAAATATACCGTCGTATCTCGACGAGTGGATGTGGAAAAGAAAGTTTAGTGACTGCGAACGCTTTGACGCGTGCGTGGCCGCGATTGGACGCAATCCCCTTTGCAAGGTGCAATGACCTGTGGAAAAAGAAATAAAAAAAACAACAATGTTTGCCTCATGAATTGTGAAAATTGTTTCTTTGCTTTTACCAATCATCGTCATGACAACGGTAAATTTTAACTTACTTTGATCTGCGGGTAAAAATGCTAGGGAGCAATCTGCCTCAAAAGGCAA